>Ga0105240_10003933_pt1 | contig 22951 bp, 18 predicted proteins | sample KBSC54metaG_FD_80426 | JGI IMG/M metagenome (GOLD analysis project Ga0105240, IMG submission 80426) | Corn rhizosphere microbial communities from Kellogg Biological Station, Michigan, USA - KBS C5-4 metaG | ecosystem: Host-associated > Plants > Roots > Rhizosphere > Soil | place: Michigan, USA... | reverse complement strand
TTCGTCGAGGATGCGATGCGCGCGCGCCCACGCTTCGTCCTCGGTCGCGGCGAGGATTGGGCGGAACGATACGGAGAAACGTACCTGCCGGCCGTGCCGAGCGGCTTCGGCGCGCACGCGCGCTGTCAGGTCGCGCACCTGGTCGAGCGATTCGCCCCACAGCGCGTAGACGTCCGCGTGCTTGCCGGCCACCGCGAGCGCGGCTTCCGATGCGCCGCCGAAGTAGATCGGTACGTGCGGCTGCTGGAACGGCTTCACTTCCGAAAAACCCTGCTTGAACCGATAGTGCGCGCCGTCGTGATCGAACGGCTGTGCCTCGGTCCAGATCCGCCGCAGGATGCCGAGGTATTCGTCGGTACGCGCATAACGCGCGTCGTGGTCGAGGAAATCGCCGTCGCGCTGCTGCTCGCTGTCCGAGCCGCCGGAGATGAAGTGCACGGCGAGCCGGCCGCGGCTGAACTGGTCGAGCGTCGCGATCTGCCGCGCGGCAAGCGTCGGCGCGGTGAAGCCCGGGCGATGCGCGAGCATGAAGTGGATGCGCTCGGTCGCGGCTGCCGCGAACGCGATCGTCAGCGTCGCCGACGGGCCGGTCGAGTGATGCGGCACGAGGATCCGGTCGAAGCCGGCCGTTTCATGGGCGCGCGCAAAGTCGCGCACATAGTCGGGATCGACCACGGGGCCGGACGGCGGGTGGATTTCCGACTGCTTCTGGCTCTGGATCATGCCGATGAATTCGACGCTCATCTGGGTCTCCGGTGCAGGGATGGCCCGGCGCACGGCCGGGCAGGAATGGAGCGCAGGTTAACGCCGCGATCATGCGGAATGGAAATAATCTATCCAGATTTGAATATCAGATTTGCATGGTTTGGGTGGCCGAGCGTTGCGCATACGCTGTGGGCTCACGAACGATCGGGCGGGTGCGCGTTCAACACCGTTCAACGTCGCCGACTTCACGCGGAACCGAGCCGCGTGACGATCGATCACCGCTATTGCGGCTTTTGTCGCGGTGGCCGCCTTTGTGTCGCCTCTGCGTCGCCTTTGCGTATTACCCAGGGAATCTGTCTCGATGTCCGCCAGCCTTGCCGCTTCCTCACCGACGCCGCAGCCGCCTTCGCTGCGCCTTCTGCCTGCCGACGCCGCCGACGATGCAGAAGACGCGCGCGTCGCCGCGCTGCTCGACCGCCTCGCCCCCGAACTCGCCGCCGACGCCACGCGCAACGACGTCGACGGCCGTTTTCCGCACGAGAATTTCGCACGGCTGCATCGCGCGGGGCTGATCGCGCAGGTCGTGCCGCGCGAACACGGCGGCGCGGGCGCGACGCTCGCGCAGGCGAGCCGGATCGTGGCCGCCGTCGCGCGCGCCGATCCGGCGACCGCGCTGGTGCTGACGATGACGTATCTGCAGCATCGCGCGCTCGGCCGTGCCGACAGCCGCTGGCCTGCCCAGGTGCGGCGCGCGGTGTTCGACAGTGCGGTCGCGCAAGGCGCGCTGATCAACGCGCTGCGCGTCGAGCCCGCGCTCGGTTCGCCGTCGCGCGGCGGCCTGCCGGAGACGGTCGCGCGCCGCGACGGCGACGGCTGGCGGTTGTCCGGCCACAAGCTGTACAGCACCGGGATTCCCGCGCTGCGCTGGCTGGCCGTGTGGGCGCGTACCGACGAACCGGAGCCGCGGGTCGGCGTGTTTCTCGTGCCGCGCGACCGTGATGCCGACGGCGACCGCATCCGCGTGATCGAAAGCTGGAATCACCTCGGCCTGCGCGCATCGGGCAGTCACGAGGTGGTATTCGACGATGTGCGGCTGCCGGCCGACCACGCGGTCGACGTGCGCGCGCCGCATGCGTGGGCCGTATCGGCCGGGACTCATGCGGATGCCGACGCGCACGCCGACCAGCACGCGTGGATGGTCGCGCTGCTCGGCAGTCTGTACGACGCGGTGGCGCGCGCGTCGCGCGACTGGCTGCTCGGATTCGCGACGACGCGTGCACCGAGCGGGCTCGGTGCGCCGCTCGCGACGCTGCCGCGCGTGCAGGAAGCGGTCGGTGAAATCGAGGGCTGGCTGTACACGAACCGCGTGCTGCTCGACGATCACATCTCACGCACCGACGCCGGCAACGCGCCGTCGGTCACGACGAGCGGCCTCGTCAAGCGGACCGTGACCGAGCACGCGATCCGCGCGGTCGAGCAGGCGCTGAAGCTGTCGGGCAATCACGGGCTGAGCCGCGGCAATCCGCTCGAACGCCACTATCGCGACGTGCTGTGCAGTCGCGTGCATACGCCGCAGGACGACGCGATCGCGGTGGCGGCGGGGCGTGAGGTGCTCGAGGCGGCGAGTCGGGGTGACACGAAAGCGGACGCGCGCGGGGCGTCGCGCAACGAGGTCGAACGCAGCCGAAACGATGCGTGAGCGGTACAGCGCTGCGGGGGAAACGAACAGGGCGGCGCGAAGCAGACGCCGCCCCGTCCGGTCATGCAGCCTTGCCGTGCGCCTGCTCGGGCAACGCGAACGCCGCGCGCGCATGCGCGGCGACGGCCGCGAGCGGCGCGTCGAAGCGCGCGGCATCGTGCCGGCGCAGCAGCCACAGATCGATCTGCGGCTTGAAATCGGCGAGCGGCACGATCTCGAGCGCGTCGCGCAGCGGGCTGCCTTCGACGAGCGGCTGCGGCATCAGCCCGATGCCGAAGCCGTTCGCGACGCTCTGCAGTTGCAGGTCGCGGCCATAGGCGTCGAGCGTGACCGGCATCGGCAGGCCCTGCGCGTCGAGCGCGCGCCGCAGGCCCGCGCGAAAGCCGCAACCGTCGGGATTGAGTACCCAGCCGCGCGCGTGGCAATCGGCGAGCCGGTAGCTGCGGCGCGGCCAGTCGCCCTTGCGGCCGACCGCGACGAGCCGCGTGGCCAGCAGCCGTTCGCCTTCGACGTACGGCGGCAGCACCATCTCGCGCGCAAGGAATACGAGCGCCGCATCGAGCTCGCGGCGTGCGACGCGCTCGACGAGCATGCCGCCCCACGCGGTCGTGACCTGAGTCGTGAGCGCGGGCCACTGCGCGGTGAGCTCGGCGATGAGCGCGGGCAGCATCAGTTCGCCGAGCCCCTGCGTGAGCCCGATCCGGAATTCGCCGGCGGGCGGCTGCTGGCCGGCCGTCAGTTCGCGCAGCGCATCGACTTCGCGCAGGATCGCGCGACACTGCTCGAATACCTGTCGGCCGATGTCGGTCGGGCGCGGCGGCTTCGTGTTGCGATCGAGCAGGATCACGCCGAGCGCTTCCTCGAGATTCTGGACGCGCCGCGTGATCGCGGGCTGCGTCATCCCGAGCTCGGTAGCGGCCTGGCTCAGGGTCTGGCAGCGGACGACCGCTGCAAAAGCGTCGATATCGCTAATTTTCATGTTTGTTCTGCATGGTCTTTCGGGTGCATCATGACGATCCATCATATTCGGCATCATATTCGAGGAGGCAGCCGATGAGTACGCTTTCGTTGCATCGGACGCCGCTGCGTCCGTTCGTCGACGGTCTGGGCGCGCTGCTCGCGTCCGGCGCGAACGAGGCGCGCATCCTTGACGAGGGCGGCACGCTGCTCGCCGCGCTCGTCGAACACGACGACTGGCTGCCCGACGCGTTCGCGCAGCCCGATCCCGCGCGTTATCGGCAGTACCTGCTGTATCTCGACCCGGACGAGCGGTTCTCGATCGTCAGCTTCGTGTGGGGGCCCGGCCAGACGACGCCGATCCACAACCATACGGTGTGGGGGCTGATCGGGATGCTGCGCGGCGGCGAGTTTTCGCAGCCTTACCGGTTCGACGAAGCGGGCAAACCCGTGCCGGCGGGCGAAGCCGTGCGGCTGCAGCCGGGCGAGATCGAGGCCGTGTCGCCGCGCGTCGGCGACGTCCATCGCGTGACCAACGCATTCGACGACCAGGTTTCGATCAGCATCCACGTGTACGGCGCGAACATCGGCAAGGTCGAGCGCGCGGTGTACCTGGACGACGGCACCGTGAAGCCGTTCGTGTCGGGCTATTCGAACGCCTGATGCAGCGCCCGCCGGCGCGGCCCGTTGCGAGCGTGCACCGGCGGGCCCGAGATTCATCCGTTTCGCCTTCTTCACCGACTTCAACAGAATCAGACAGAGACATCGTGACGCAATCCGCCGATTCCACCTTCCGCTTTCCCGTCGCGTCGTACCAGGACGTGCGCGCGCGCCTGCTTGCCCGCGACGAGCTCGCGCTGATCGACGTACGCGAGGAAGATCCGTACGCGCAGGGTCACCCGCTGTGGGCCGCCAACTTTCCGCTGTCGAAACTCGAACTCGACGCGTGGACGCGGATTCCGCGCCGCGACACGCCGATCGTCGTGTTCGGCGAAGCGGGCGGCGAGGATCTCGCGCCGCGCGCGGCCGCGAAGCTCGCGCAGCTCGGCTATACCGACGTGCGGCTGCTCGACGGCGGCCTCGCGGGCTGGCTGGCCGCGGGCGGCGAACTGTTCATCGACGTGAACGTGCCGAGCAAGTCGTTCGGCGAATGGGTCGAGGCCGAGCGGCATACGCCGTCGCTGTCCGCGCAGGAAGTGCAGGCGCTGATCGACGCGAAGGCCGATGTCGTGATCGTCGACGCGCGCCGTTTCGACGAATACCAGACGATGAACATCCCGACCTCGACGAGCGTGCCGGGCGCGGAACTCGTGCTGCGCGTGCGCGCGCTCGCGCCGAATCCGCACACGCAGGTGGTCGTCAACTGCGCGGGCCGCACGCGCAGCATCATCGGCACGCAGTCGCTGGTCAACGCGGGGCTGCCGAACCCGGTCGCGGCACTGCGCAACGGCACGATCGGCTGGACGCTCGCCGGCCAGACGCTCGAGCGCGGCGCGGCGCGCCGCTTTCCGGACGAGATCGACGCGACGCAGCGCGCCGACGCGCGCCAGGCCGCGCGCGCGGTGGCCGAACGCGCCGGCGTGCCGCGCATCGCGCTCGCGGACGTCGCCGCGCTCGACGAGCCGGGCCGCACGCTGTACCGCTTCGACGTGCGCACGCCGGAGGAATACGAAGCCGGCCACCTGCCGGGCTTCCTGGGCACGCCGGGCGGCCAGCTCGTGCAGGAGACCGACCATCACGCGGCCGTGCGCGGCGCGCGGATCGTGCTCGCCGACGACGACGGCGTGCGCGCGGACATGACCGCGTCGTGGCTCGCACAGATGGGCTGGGACGTGCGCGTGGTCGAGCCGGCCGGCGCGGCGGCGTTCGGCGAGCGCGGCCAGCCGCCGCGCGACGTGCCGGCGCCGCCGCCCGCGACCGACGTGTCACCGGCGACGCTCGCGGGCTGGCTGAAGGAAGCGGCGCCCGGCGAACTGGCGATCGTCGACGTGACGGCCAGCGCGAACTACGTGAAGCGCCATATTCCGGGCGCCTGGTTCGTCGTGCGCGCGCAGTTGCACGACGCGCTCGCGGCGATTCCGCCCGCGAAGCGCTACGTATTCACGTGCGGATCGAGCCTGCTCGCGCGGTTCGCGGCGGACGACGCGCGCGCGCTGCTGCCGGCATCGGCCGACATCTTGGTGCTGACCGGCGGCACGGCCGCCTGGATCGATGCCGGATTGCCGCTCGAAAGCGGCGAGACGCGGCTCGCGTCGCCGCGCATCGACCGCTACCGGCGCCCGTACGAGGGCACCGACAATGCGGCTGCCGCGATGCAGGCGTATCTCGACTGGGAATACGGGCTGGTCGACCAGTTGAAGCGCGACGGCACGCACCACTTCAGCGTGATCTGACCGCTGCGGCGGAACCGGGCATTCAGCGCTTGAACGTATCGATGGCCGTGCGGCCGACCGCCGGATCGTCGGTGAAGAAGCCGTCGATGCCCGCGCGCAGGTAGGCCTGGATCTCGCGCACCGAGCCGGCCGTGTTGCGCGTGGCCGGCGTGCCGCCGTCCTTCAGCGACGCGGGCAGGAAGTTGTTTTCCGGGCGGAACGTGTACGGATGCACGACGAGGCCGGCCTCATGTGCATAGCGCACGTACGGCGTCGGCTGCTGCAGCGTGCCGTCCGCTGCGACCGCGATGATCGACGTCTTGTACGGGCCGACGCCGTTCGCATAGGTCGCGATTTCGCGCATGCCGTCGCGCGTCGACAGGTCGCCGTAGGTGCGCTTGTCGTTCGCCTTCACGAAGTCGTACGGGCGCTGGCCGGCTTCGTCCATCAACTGCACGAGCTTCCAGTTGGGCTGGCTCGACTTGATCCGGTTGCGGATCGTCTTCAGGTTCGCGACCTCGAACGACTGGATGTAGACGGTCGCCGTGCGCGACGTGTACGGATCCTTCAGCAGCGCGTCGACGAGGCGATCCTCGAGCGGCAGATTGATCGACTGGAAGTAGGTCGGATGCTTGGTTTCCGGATACAGGTGGATCGTGCGGCCGGTTTGCGCGGACATCTGCTTCGCGAGCGCGACGATCTCGTCGAAGGTCGGAATCTCGAACTGGTCGTTGTATGCGGTGTTCGAGGGGCGGATCTGCGGAATGCGCTCGCGCGCGCGCAGCGTCTTCAGCTCGGCGAGCGTGAAATCCTCGGTGAACCAGCCCGTGAGCTGAGCGCCGTCGATCGTCTTGGTCGCCTTGCGGCTCGCGAACTGCGGCAGCGCCGACACGTTCGTCGTGCCCGAGATCTCGTTCTCGTGGCGCGCGACGAGCACGCCGTCGCGCGTCGACACGAGGTCGGGCTCGATGACGTCCGCGCCGTCTTCGATCGCCTTGCGGTACGACGCGAGCGTGTGTTCGGGGCGCAGCGCGCTCGCGCCGCGATGGCCGACCACCTGGACCTTCGCGGAAATCGGCTGCGTGGGATCGGACGTCAGGTCGTCGTCGCCGCCGCACGCAGCGAGCAGGAAGGCTGCGGCACAGGCGAACGGGACGTAGCGCAGGGCGCTCGGGCGCGTGAAGAACATGTCGATGAACCTTCGAAACGGGAGTCGGAAAAATCGGGAAAGGGCGCTCGCTCCGCCGGCGCGGCTGTCGTGCCGCGTCGTATGGGATCGAACGGGACGCGATCGTCGCATCGAATAATTACATATGTATTACTTCTGCCTTTCCATTTTGTTCGGGGCTGCGATGACGGCGGCGGGGAGCGGCGCGGCATCGATGTGCGTGCCGCATTCCGGCCGTCTCGGGCAGGCCTTGCGCCGGATGCACTAAACTTGCGGGAATTTTGCATCGCAGCGCCAGGGCCCATGCCCGCGCGGCGCGACGATGCGGCGACTCGCGGTCCGGCGCGGGCGCCCGACGCCCGTGTGCGTCCGGGGCCCGCGCCGGCCGATTTTTCCCGACCCATGACGACCCGAACCGATTCCGCCTACCTGCTCGGCGACCTGCTGAAGAACGTTTCCCGCTCCTTCTATCTGACGCTGCGCGTGCTGCCCGACGGCATGCGCGACCCGGTCGGGCTCGCGTATCTGCTCGCGCGCGCGGCCGACACGATCGCCGACACCGCGCTCGTCGCGCCCGATCGCCGGGCCGCGTTGCTGACCGACCTGCGCGACGAGATCGAGCGGCTCGGCGACGGCGCGGCGCTGTCGCGTTCGCTCGACGACGTGACGCGGATGCAGACGGATTCGCACGAGCACGTGCTGCTCGGCTCGATGGAGCCGATGCTGGCGCTGCTGCGCGCGCAGCCGGACGCCGACCGGGCGTCGATCCGCAAGGTCGTCGCGACGCTGACGTCAGGCATGGAATTCGATCTGCGCACGTTCCCGGACGAGCAGTCGGGGCAGGTCGCGTCGCTGCCGACGCGCGACATGCTCGATCGCTACACGTACCTCGTCGCGGGCTGCGTGGGCGAGTTCTGGACCGACATGACGGGCGCGCACACGCGTGCCGCGCGCGGCTGGGATTTGCCGGGCATGCGTGAGAAGGGCATCCGTTTCGGCAAGGCGCTGCAGATGACCAACATCCTGCGCGACTGCGCGAAGGACCTGCGCATCGGCCGCTGCTACCTGCCCGACGACGTGCTGCGCACGCACGGGCTCGGCGTCGCCGACCTGATGCAGCCCGACGCGTCGGCGCGCGCGCGCGGCGTGCTGGTCGACCTGCTGCGCATCGCGCTCGACCAGTATCGCGATGCATGCCTGTATACGCTCGCGATTCCGCGCCGCTTCGTGCGGCTGCGGCTCGCGTGCCTGTGGCCGATCATGATCGGCCTCGAAACGCTCGAACTGCTGGCCGGCCACGATGCGTGGCTCGCCCTGGCGAAGCCGGCCAAGGTGCCGAGAAAACGTATCTACCGGATCATGGCGTCGTCGCTCGCGCTGGTCGGCTCGAACACGGCGATCCGTGCGCGGATGACCGCGCTCGCCGATGCGGTGAACGCGCGGCTCGTCGCGCCGGCATCGCGTTGAATGTCGCCGGCGCGCCGCGCCGGCATCGTCCTTCGGCCCGCGTTCGCCGGGCCGCTCCCGTCCGATCTCCCGCGCGCGGACTGAAACGTTTTCATGATTTCGTTTCGCGAAATGTGGGTGTCATGAACGTCAGCGATCCTGCGCGGCGGCGTGAATCGCGGCGTCAGCTGCGATCGCGCATTTGTAAGACGATTTTTGCCGAAGGCGTCTGACGACATGAGGCGGTCGCGTTGCACCCGTAAAAATGTAAAGCTAGGGTTTTCACCGGGAAATGCCGGAAATGCCCGCCGCGTAAGCGTTTTCAGGTGTTATGTAACTGCTTGGTGAACCCGCGCGTTGCGTCGATCATACGATGACCGACTGCGCGTGTTGGGAAATAATCGGTAATCCGTCAGAATTGCCCCGGCATGTACTCGCACATGTGTCAGTCATAAAACCACACCAGAAAAGAAATCATTCTTTGAGGACGGAGAATCAATGAAAAAGCGCGTCGCTTTCGCCATGACGGCAGCGGGCCTTGCAGCCGCTACCGCCGCCCACGCCCAGAGCAGCGTGACCCTGTACGGTATCGTCGACAACGCCATCGCTTGGCAGAACAACTCGTCGGCAACTGGCGCGACCACGGGTGGTCACTCGAAGGTGCAGATGGCCACCGGCATTTGGGCAGGCAGCCGCTTCGGCCTGAAGGGCAGCGAAGATCTCGGCGGCGGCACGAAGGCGATTTTCCAGTTGGAAGCCGGCTTCAACGCGAACAACGGCTCGTCGCAGTGGGCCAACGGCATCTTCACGCGTCAGGCGTGGGTGGGTCTGTCCAACGCAGCGTACGGTACGCTGACGGCGGGCCGCCAGTACACCGCGTACTACACGCTGCTGTCGCCGTATAGCCCGACGACCTGGCTGACCGGTTATTACGGCGCGCACCCGGGCGATATCGACTCGCTGGACACCAGCTACCGCGCGAACAACTCGCTCGTCTACATGTCGCCGAAGTTCTACGGCTTCACGGTCGGCGGTTCGTATTCGCTCGGCGGCGTGGCAGGCAGCTTCAACCGCGGCTCGACGTGGAGCGCGGCGATCCAGTACCTGAACGGCCCGGCAGGCATCGCGGTCGGCTTCCAGAAGGTCAACAACTCGACGCTCGGCGGCGGCGTGTGGGGTGACAATTCGACGGTCACGAGCGGCGGCCAGCCGGCCGTGTCGGCGATTAACAGCGGCTACCAAACGGCGCAAACGCAGCAGCGCCTCGGTGTGACGGCCGGCTACCAGTTCACGCCGGCATGGGACGTGTCCGTGTCGTACACGAACGTCCAGTACGTGCCGGGAGTCGGTTCGGCGTTCCGCAACACGGCGATCTTCAACACGGCAGGCGCCGTGCTGCACTGGAAGGCAGCGCCGCAGTGGGACTTCGCGGCAGGCTACTCGTACACGGCGGCAACGCAGTCGAACGGCATCTCGAGCGCGGCCAAGTACCACCAGGTCACGCTCTCGCAGTACTACAGCCTTTCGAAGCGCACGGGCCTGTATGCAGTTGAGGCTTACCAGCACTCGACCGGCAACACGCTGAACAAGGCTGGCGGCATCCAGGCAGCAACGACCTCGATCGGCGACGGCGTGGGCGCAGGTTCGAAGCAGAACCAGATCGCTGCAGGCGTCGGCCTGATCCACCGCTTCTGATGTCGCGCGGCGCGCGAGCGCCGCTCACGGCACGCGGTATGAAAAAACCGGCCTTCGGGCCGGTTTTTTATTTGTGTTGCCCGTAGCGTATTGCGGGTTCAGTCATCGGCGGGCATCGAATGGAGGCGGGCGGCGACGGCAGCCGAGCCCGACAAGCGCGCCGCTCACGCGGCGCATGGCGTGCAGACCGGCGGTGTTCGGCCGGTGCCAACGCCATTCTGCCGGTCACTTCGCCGCATCATCCATCCAGCTCCCCGCCAGCGCCTGGAACAGCGCCGCCGTATCGGCAAGCCGATCGGCCTGCGCGCGGGTACGGTCGAGCGTCGTCTGCAACGTCTGCCGCTGCGCGTCGAGCAGGTCGAATGTGCTGATCCCGCCCGCCGCGTAACGGCCGCCGGCAATCGCGTTGCGTGCCGCCGCTTCCTGCGCGGCCGTGTCGCGCGCCTGCAGCTCGGCCGCATCGTGCTCGACCGCGCGCATCGCGTCGGCTACCTGCTGAAGCGCCTGCAACACGGTTTCCCGATAGCTCGCGAACGCGGCGTCGTACGCCGCTTCGGCCGCGCGTTTCTTCGCGCGCAACTCGCCGCCGTGAAAGAGCGGCTGCGCAAGACCAAGGCCGACGTTCCATACATTCAACCCGCTCACGATATCCGCGATGCGCGTGCGTTCCGAGCCGATTCCCGCCGAAATCGAAAAACGCGGATACAGGTTCGCGGTAGCCACGCCGACGTTCGCGCTCGCCTGGTGCAGCACGGCTTCCGCTGCGCGGATGTCGGGCCGTTCGCGCGCGAGCGTCGACGGTAGCGTGACGGGCAGTGTCCGCGGCAGCACGAGTGCATCGAGCGTGAGGTCGGGCAGCACGGCGCTGGACGGCGGCGCGCCGAGCAGGATCGCGAGCCGGTGGCCGGCTTGCGCGAGGCGGGCCGCGAGCGGCGGCAGCGCTGCCCGCGTCTGCGCGAGCAGCGCGCGTTGCGCATGCACGTCGGCCTGCGACACGCCGCCTGCCGCGAAGCGCGCGTCGACGATGCGCAACTGCCGCGCCTGCGCGTCGACCAGTTGCTGCGTGAGCGCGACCTGCTGCGCGAGCGACGCGCGCAGGATCGCGGTGGCGACGACGTTGCCCGCGAGCGTCAGGCGCGCGGCGTCGAGCGTGTACGACTGATAGTCGACCTGCGCGCGCAGCGCTTCGAGCGCGCGCCGGTTGCCGCCGAACACGTCGAGCACGTACGACACGCTGACCGACGCGTCGTACAGCGTGAACGGCCCCGGATTCGGCACGTTGCCCGGCAGCCCGAACGCGGCGATGTCGACCTTCTCGCGCGTGGCGGACAGGTTCGCGTCGACACGCGGCAGCATCGTCGCGCCGGCTTCGGCTGCATGGTTCTGCCGCGCTTCGTCGAGCCGCGCGCGGGCCTCGGCGAGCGTCGGGCTGTTTTGCCATGCGGTGTCGACGAGCCGGTTCAGCGGTTCGGAGCCGAACTCGGTCCACCAGCGTTGCGGCGTGTGCGCGGCCGATGCGAACGTCTGCGCGTCGCCGGCCGGGCCGCCGGCGGCCGCCGTCGTGACGGGCGGCTCGTCGCGCGTGTATTGCTGTGTGGCCGGTGCGTCCGGCGTGCGGAAATCCGGCCCGACCGCGCAACCGGCGACGAGCAGCGCAGCGGCGGCCAGCGTAATGCCGCTTGCAGCGATGGAGGCGCGATGCGAAGCCGGTTTCATCGTGCGGCCCCTAATCGAGCGTGCGCCGGTAGAAGCGCAGCGCGATGCCCATCACGACGACGGTGAACAGCGCGACCGGCCACACGGACGGCCACAGGTCGGCCCAGCCGTTGCCCTTCAGCAGGATGCCGCGCACGAGGCGGTTGAAATAGGTGAGCGGCAGCAGGTTGCCGATGAACTGCGCCCACTTCGGCATCCCGGCGAACGGGAACATGAAACCGGACAGCAGGATGTTCGGCAGGAAATAGAACACCGCGAGCTGCATTGCCTGCAACTGGTTCTGCGCGAGCGATGACAGCGTGATGCCGACCGTCAGGTTCGCGGCGATGAACAGCAGCGCGGACAGGTAGATCGCGAACACGCCGCCGACGAACGGCACGACGAACACGAAGCGCGCCGCGACGAGGATGATCGACACCTGGATCAGCCCGATCAGCACGTACGGGACGATCTTGCCCGTCATCACCTCGAGCGGCCGCACGGGCGTCGCGAGCAGGTTTTCCATCGTGCCGCGCTCGCGTTCGCGCGTGATCGCGAGGCCCGTCATCATCACCATCGTCATCGTCAGGATCACGCCCATCAGGCCCGGCACGACGTTGTACTGCGTGATGCCTTCCGGGTTGTACAGCCGGTGCAGCACGACGTCGAACGCGGCCGGGCGGCCGTTCTTCAGGTGCGCGAGCGGCCCCGTCAGGTCCTTGTCCGCGACGGGCTGCACGAGGCCCGGCAGCGCGCCGATCGCGGATGCGGTCGCGACGGGATCGGTGGCGTCCGCCTCGACGAGCAGCGACGGACGCTCGCCGCGCAGCAGCCGCCGCGAGAAATCGGCCGGCACGCTCAGCACGAACTGCACGTCGCCGCGGGCGAGCGCATGCCGGCCGGCCGCTTCGTCCGGCAGCGTCTCGACGATGTCGAAGTAAGCGGAATTGCGCATCGCGGCGATGAAGCTGCGCGCGAACGGGCTCGAATCGGCGACGATCACCGCGGTCGGCAGGTGCTTCGGATCGGTGTTGATCGCGAAGCCGAACAGCGCGAGCTGGATGATCGGCACGCCGACGATCATCGCGAACGTCACGCGGTCGCGGCGCAACTGCAGGAATTCCTTCAGCACGATGCTCCACCAGCGCGCGACCGAAAACGATTCGCGCAGGCGCGCCCACGCGTTCATGACGATGCTCCGCCGGGCGGCCCGGACGCGCGGCCCATCATGTAGATGAAGACGTCCTCGAGCCCGGTGTCGATGGGCGCGACCCGCAGCGACGCATCGTCGCTCGCGACCCGCGCGAGCGTCGCGTCGAGCGCGGCGCGATCGCGGCCGCTCACGTGCAGCGCGGAACCGAACACGACGGTTTGATCGACGCCCGGCATCGCGCGCAGCCGTGCGGATAGTTCGGTCAGGTGCTCGCCGGTGATCGTGCGGGTCGACAGGTGCTGCGACGCGATGATCTCCGCCGATGTGCCTTGCGCAAGCAGTTCGCCGGACGCGATATAGGCGAGCTTGTGGCAGCGCTCGGCTTCGTCCATGTAGTGCGTGCTGACGAGCACCGAGATCCCTTGCGCGGCCAGCCGGTGCAGTTCCTCCCAGAAGTCGCGGCGCGCGGCCGGATCGACGCCGGCGGTCGGCTCGTCGAGCAGCAGCAGCTCGGGCTCGTGCAGCATGCACGCGGCCAGCGCGAGGCGTTGTTTCCAGCCACCCGACAGCGCACCCGTGAGCTGGTCCGCGCGGCTCGCGAGGCCGAGCCCGTCGAGCGCGCGCGCGACGGCCGCCTTGCGGTCGGGCATCCCGTACACGCGCGCGACGAAATCGAGGTTCTCGCGGATCGACAGGTCTTCCCAGTACGAGAAGCGCTGCGTCATGTAGCCGACGTGCCGCTTGATCTGCGCGCTGTCGCGCACGATGTCGTAGCCGAGGCAGGTGCCGCTGCCCGAGTCGGGCGTGAGCAGGCCGCACATCATCCGGATCGACGTCGTCTTGCCGCTGCCGTTCGGCCCGAGAAAGCCGAAGATCTCGCCGCGCGCGACGCGCAGCGAGACGTCCCTCACGACGTGCTTGTCGCCGAAGCGCTTGTTCAGGCGATCGACGTCGATCGCATACGGAGCGGCCGGCGCGTTCATTGCACCCTCACGGCGACGGGCTGGCCCGGATGCAGCTTCGGCGCGTCGGCGACGGCGGGGCGCGCCTCGATCATGAACACGAGCTTGGTCCGGCTCTCGTTGCTGTAGATCACGGGCGGCGTGTATTCGGCCTCGCTCGACACATAGGTGATGCGTGCGGGCACGTCGGCCGCGCAGCCGTCGCAGCGGATCGCGACCGCGCGCCCCTGCGCGAGCGATGCGATGACGGCTTCCGGCACGAAGAAGCGCACCTTCAGGTTCTGCGGCGGCAGCATCTGCACGACCGGATTGCCTGCCTGCACCCATTCGCCGACGCGGTACAGCGTGTCGTACACGCGCCCGGCGGCGGGTGCGGCGACGCGCTTCTGGTCGAGCTTCCATTGTGCTTCGGTGACTGCCGCCTGCGCGGCGTCGACCTGCGCGGCCTGCGCGGCGACCTGCTGCGCGCGGCCCGGCAGGCGAGCGACGTCGACCTGCTTCTGCAGTTCGCGCATCTGCGCGGCGGTGGTTTGCGCGGACGTGCGCGAATCGTCGAGCTGCTGCTTCGACAGGCCGCCGGCCGCGTACTGGCGTTCGTCGCGCGCGAGTTGCGCGGCGGCCCGTGCGGCCTGCGCGGTGGCCTGCGCGAGTTGCGCCTGCGTGACTGCCACTTCCGGCGGGCGCTTGCCGGTCTGCAGGTCGGCGAGCTGCGCGCGTGCCGCGGCGAGCTGATGCCGTGCCTGCAGCAGCGCGGCCGTTTCGTTCGCGGCTTCGAGCGAGAACGCGGGCGTGCCGGCGGCGATGGCCTGGCCGCGTGCGACCGACAACTGCGTCAGCGTGCCCGATTGCGATGACGACAGGTACACGAATTCGCCTTCGACATACCCCTGGTAGGTCGTGCCGTTGTCCGTCGACCGTCCGCAACCGGCGAGCAGCGCGAAGGCGACGAGCGCAAACGGTAGCGCGCGGGCCGCGTTCACGACGGCCTCCGCGGCGAGCGCGTCCGCGCACGCGGCGTGGCGGCCGGCGGCCGCAGGCCGGAACCGAGCAGCGCGCGGACATGCCGGTGCAGCACGTCGCGATCGATCGGCGGCAGGCCGCGCGCGCTTTGCCACAGCTTCGCGGTCGCGAGCGGCAGCATCACGAGCGCGATGATCGAATGGAACAGGAACGCGGGTTCCAGCGCGGGGTTCAGCGTGCCGGCGTGCTGCGCGGCGCGGATGCGTTCGGCGAAACGCCCGACATGCTCGAGCGGAATGCGCCGGACCATCCGTTCGCGCAGCAGCCCGCCTTCATGGACGATCTCGCGCAGCCAGATCGACGGCAGCCACGGCATGCGATGCGTGACGTCGAAGAAGCGGTCGACGAGTTCGGCGACGAGCGCGAACGGATCGTTCTCGATCTGCGGCTCGGTCGGGCGCCACACGAACGCGATGACCTGCGCGAGCCGCTCCTCGACGATCGCGTCGAGCAGTTGCTCGCGATTCGTGAAGTAGTAGTGGACCATCGCGGACGTGACGCCAGCGGCGGCGGCGATCTGCGCGACCGTCGTCGCGGCGATGCCGTGCTCGGCGAACAACTGCATCGCGACGTCAAGCATGTGGTCGCGCAGGTCGAAATCGTCCACCGACGGGCGGCGCCCGCGTGGCCTGGCGACGGTCGATTTCGCGTTCATGCAGACGACGCTAATTGATGAGTTAGTTAATTTCAAGGAAGGGTTTTCGCCGGCGTTGATCGAGATCAGATGAACGTCGAATGGCGGCGCGGACGCGCGGGAAAGCGGCGCGCGCGGCCGAGGGCGGTGTGCCGGCGGCGGAGTGTAGGGAGCGGCTAATGGGGAAATGGCAGGGGGGAAACGGCGGAGGGGAAACGGCAGAGGGGAAACAGCGACAAGCGGCGGAGAAGGCCGAGAAACTGCACGGAACCGGCGGGAAAACCGGTCGAGAAACGGAGGCACGGACCGCACACGGCACGCGCCCCCGAAACGTCGTCACTGATCGATCGGCGACTTCAGCGGCTCGTGTTCGCCGGTCAGCCCGAACACGACGAGCTGCGCGGGCTCGGTCGAACTCGCGTTGCGCGACACCTGGTGGCGCGAGCCGGGCGCCTCGTACCAGCCTTCGCCGGCGCGATAGCGATGCAGCGGGCCGCCGTTCACCTGCGACAGCACTTCGCCTTTCGACACGACCGCGAACACCGAGCCGAGGTGCCGGTGCGCGTCGGAAGCCTGGCCGGGCGCATAGTCGACGGTCGCGACGACGGCGAGCTTGCCCGGCGCTTCGGGCACGGCCTGCTGCATGATCGCGTGCACGTTGTCGCCGGCGTCGTGCGCATGGGCGGCGGCCGGCAGCGCGGCGCCGAGCGCGAGCCCCGCGCACAGGGCGGCTCGCTGGAGCGTGGAGCGGATCATCGTCGTCTCCTTACTCGGGCATCTTGCGGAACGCGATCGCGAAGCGGTTCCATGTGTTGATCGTCGCGATCAGCATCGACAGGTCGAACAGCTCCTCGTCGCTGAAGTGCGGCTTCACGGCTTCCCAGACGGCGTCGGGCACGTGATTGCCGGCCACTAGCGTCAGCGACTCGGTCCATTCCAGCGCCGCGCGTTCGCGCTCGGTGAAAAACGGCGTTTCGCGCCACGTGACGACGGTCGCGAGACGGCGGTCGGTTTCGCCGCCCTTGCGCGCGTCGGTCGTGTGCATGTCGACGCAGAACGCGCAGCCGTTGATCTGCGATGCGCGCAGGCGGACGAGTTCGGCGAGCGGCTTCTCGATCGAGCTCTTCGCGATGAAGTCCTCGGCGTTGCGCATCACCTTGATCGCATTCGGGCTGGCGGTATAGAAGTTCAGGCGCGGTTGCATGGCAGGTCCTTTTTCGGTTGGTGCGCACGGTGGCGCGACAGGACCCACTTTAAGACCCGGATTGGCCTGCTTGAATAGCCAATTTTTTGTAAATTCAGGTAACCAGTGCCGGGCGGCCGACACGGCCCGAATCCAGCAGCCCGGCCAGTTGCGCGAGCGCCGTGTCGATGCGCAGCGCGTCGATCCCGCCATAGCCGAACAGCAGCCCCGCACGGACCGGCACGCCGACATGGAACGCAGAGATCCCGTACAGGCCGATGTCTTGCTCGCGCGCCGCGCGGACCAGCGCCGCTTCATCGGGCCCCGGCTTCAGGTATGCCGCGAGGTGGATGCCGGCGGTCGGCACGATCGCGTCGAACCACGGCGCGAGCTCGCCGCGCAGATGCGCGATCAGCATCTTGCGGCGCGCGTCGTAATGTTTCTGCACGCGCTTCAGGTGCCGCGCGAAATCGCCTTCGAGCATGAAGCGCGCGAGCGCCGCCTGCGTCAGCGTGCAGGTGTGCCAGTCGACGATCTGCTTCGCCTTGGCGAGCGCGCCGCGCAGCGCGCGCGGCGGAATTGCGTAGCCGATCCGCAGTTCGGGAAAGATCGTCTTCGAGAACGTGCCGACGTACGCGACGAGGCCCGTGCGGTCGAGGCTCTTCAGCGATTCCACGGGCCGGCCTTCGAAGCGGAACTCGCCGTCGTAGTCGTCCTCGATGATCACCGCGCGGCGGCGCTGTGCCCATTCGAGCAGCGCGATGCGCCGCTCCAGCGTCATCGGCATCCCGAGCGGGAACTGGTGCGACGGCGTCACGTAGACGAGGCGCGCTTCGTCGGGCAGCCGTTCCGTGACGAGGCCCTGCGCATCGACCGGCACGCCGATCACCGTCGCGCCGAGCGACGCGAACGCGGCGCGTGCCGGCGGATAGCCGGGGTCCTCGACCGCGACCACGTCGCCGGGCCGCACGACGACGCGCGCGAGCAGGTCGAGCGCCTGCTGTGCGCCTTGCGTGACCAGCACGTCGTCCCAGCTGCACGCGACCGCGCGGCTGAACGCGACGTAGCGTGCGATCGCGCCGCGCAACTGCGGATCGCCGGCCGGGTCGTGGTACTGGCCGGGGCCGCGTGCCTGCTGGCGCAGTGCGTGATGCAGGCAGCGCCGCCACGCATCGAACGGGAACAGCGTCTTGTCGGTCACGCCGCCGCGGAAGTCGAAGCCGGGCGAGTCTTGCGGCGCGGGCATCGCGAGCGCGTCGGGCAGGTCGTTCCACAGCGCGCGCGCGTCGACCGCGTCGATGCGCGGCGTGTCCTCGACGAGCGACGGCGCCGGCATGGCCGCGGCGTGCGGCACGCGCGCGAGGCCGTCGGCGACGAACGTGCCGTCGCCCGCGCGCGTATTCAGGTAGCCCTCGGCGACGAGACGCTCGAACGCGTCGAGCGTCGTCTTGCGCGATACGCCGAGCTGCTTCGCGAGATCGCGCGTCGACGGCAGCCGCGCGCCGCCTGCCAGGCGCCCGTCGACGATCGCGGTGCGCAGTTGCCGGAAGATTTGCCCCGTCAGGTCGTGACGGCCTTCGATGCGGATCGCGATGTCCATCGCAGTGGTTACCTCGATTGATGCTGATTTGCCGGAATCGGTGTACCGCCAGTATGCCGCCGGCGCGCGGACTCGGTGTGGCAGGATGTTGCGCCCGACACCCATCCGCCCATCCGCCGTATCGAACGCCGTCCGATTGCACCGCCGCCCGCCGCTGCCTTACGATCCACGGGAGCCACGACAATCCCAGACTCACCCCGAACCGGAGTGCCCCCATGCTGTCCGAAGACGAACTTGCGCTGCTCGACGCGATCCGCGCCACCGGCAGCCTGTCGCGCGCCGCCGCGCGGCTCGGCAAGGCGCCGTCGACCGTGTCGCACGCGGCGCGCCAGCTCGAAACGCGTTTCGACGCGCTGCTGTTCGACCGGCGCGGCTATCGGCTGCAGCTCACGCCGGCCGGACAACTGCTGGCCGACGAAGCGGCGCGGCTGGCGCTGGACGTCGCGCGGCTGACGCAGCGCGTGCGGCAGGTCGCGAGCGGCTGGGAGGACCGGCTGTGGATCGTCAGCGACGAGGTGCTGGAGTTCGACACGCTGCTGCCGGTCGTCCGCGCGTTCGACGCGCTCGATTCGGGCGTGTCGCTGCGCTTCACGCACGAAGTGCTCGGCGGCACCTGGGAAGCGCTGCGCGACGGTCGTGCGGATCTGGTCGTCGGCGCGACCAACGAGCCGCCGGCAATCCCCGGCTTCAAATGGTTCGAACTGGGCGCGATGGAGTGGGTGTTCGCGGTGTCGCCGCGCCATCCGCTTGCATCCGTGAGCGACGTGCTGACGCGCGACGCGATCGGCGCGCATCGCGCGGTCGTCGTCGCCGATTCGTCGCGGCGCGCGGCCGGCCGCGCGTATGGCCTGCTCGGCGGGCAGGCCGTGCTCGCGGTGCCGTCGATGCGCGCGAAGATCCTCGCGCAGCGCGACGCGCTCGGCGTCGGCTGGGTGCCGCGCCGGCGCGTGGCGTCGCTGCTCGCGCGCGGCGAGCTCGTCGAGAAACAGACGGCCAACCCGCGCGAACCGAACGTGCTGTATGTCGCGTGGCACGGCGATCGCGACGGCCGCGCGCTGCAATGGTGGCTGGAGCAATTGCGCGAGCCCAGACTCGCGCAACGCCTGCTCGACGGGATCGACGTGACCGGCTGAGACGGAAAGCGACGACGGAGCGCCCGCTCGAACACGTTCGACGATTTCGAACATGTTCGCCGCACGGATCGTACGGCAACACAGGTCGCCGAGCGCATCCTGTGTTCACGGTCAACTCACCGGTTCAAAGGAGAACATCATGCAACGCTTCGAAGGAAAGACGGTCCTCGTCACGGGCGGCAACAGCGGCATCGGCCTGGCGGCCGCCAAAGCATTCGCGGCCGAAGGCGCGCGGGTCATCATCACCGGGCGCGACGCGCAGACGCTGGAAGCCGCACGGCAAACGCTCGGCGATGGCGCGCTCGCGATCCGCAACGAGGCCGGCAGCGTCGCGTCGGCCCGCGCGCTGGCGGACGCGATCGCCGCCGCGGGCGCGCGGCTCGACGCCGTGTTCATCAACGCGGGCGTCGCGAAACTCGCGCCGTTCGCCGACAGCGACGAGGCGATGTGGGACCTCGTGTTCAACACCAACGTGAAGGGCGCGTATTTCCAGATCCAGTCGCTGGTGCCGCTGCTGAACCGCGGCGCATCGATCGTGATCAACGGTTCGATCAACGCGCACATCGGGATGCCCGGCTCGTCGGTGTACGCGGCGAGCAAGGCGGCCGTCAATTCGTTCGCGAAGACGCTGTCGACGGAACTGCTGCCGCACGGCGTGCGCGTGAATGTCGTGAGCCCGGGGCCGGTTCAGACGCCGCTGTACGGCAAGCTCGGGCTCGATGCGGCGACGCTCGACGAGACGGCCGGGAAGATCAAGGGCCTCGTCCCGATCGGCCGGTTCGGCACGCCGGACGAAATCGCGTCGACGGTGCTGCACCTCAGCGCGCCGGAATCCGCGTTCATCGTCGGCGCGGAGATCATCGCGTCGGGCGGGATGGGATTGCTCTGAGCCGTAACGCCGGCGGGGACCGCACCGGCCGACGCAGCGCCGGGCGGACGGTCCCCGTCGCATGCGGGAAGGACGACGCTCTCGAACCGCACCTACCGCGCCGCGCAGGCGCTACGCGTATCGCCGCCGGCTTCGAGCTGCGTCACCGTGAGCCCCGAGAACGTCGCGCGGCCGTGCTCGGCAAACACCGCGACACGGTCCGCGTCGAGCGGCGGAAAGATCAGGTCGGTGAGCGTGACGCGGCCGCCGTTCGCAAACACTTCGACCGACCCGCGATCGACGACGATTTCGAGCCGCAATTGCCCGTGTTCGAGCGGCAGGTCGACGATATGCTCGCGGCTGAACGTGCCGGCGAAATTCGCTTCGCCGGACTGCGAGCGGTCGAGCGTCAGCGTGCGTTTCGCCGTGTCGTACACGATCCGGGTGCCGGTCGTGCCGTCCGCCGAGCGCCGGACGATCAGGCCCGCGCGCGCCGCGCGCTGCGGCGCAATCGTCACCGTGATGCGTTGCGCGACGCCGCGCGTCGCCGCCGACAGCTCGCGCGTGGCGGACTCGACGGCGAGCTCGCCTTCGTGCACGGCGGGCCTGCCGTCCGCCCACGCGTCGAACGCGGCGGCCGGCGCGGCGACGAGCCGGGGTTCGCCGTCGATCGTCTTCAGCGCCAGCTCGCGCGGCAGGGTCGTCGCGCCGCGCCACGGCGTGGTCGGCACTTTTGCAGCGTAATCCCAGTTGCTCATCCACGCGATCGCGACCGGCCGAGTGCCGGGCGCGCCCGAGAAGGTGCCTGCGGCATAAAAGTCGGCGCCGTGATCGACCCAGCGGAACCGGGCGGGATCGGAACCGGCCGGCGCGACGCGATCGGGCGTGAACGTGCGGCCGTCGAAGTCGCCGACGAAATACATCGCGCCCGAGCCGCCCGCGATCGACCACGGATTCACATTGACGATCATCACCCACTTGATGCGTCGGGGATCGCCGTCGAGCGGCAGCGGCACGAGGTCGGGCATCTCCCACAGTGCGCCTGCATGCGGCACGTCCGGCAACGTGAAGTCGCTCAGGAACGACCAGTGGATCAGGTCGTCGGAGCGATAGAGCTTGACGACCTGCGCATCGGCGACGACCGTCGTCATCAGCCAGTAGTGTCCCGGCGCGTACCACGACACCTTGGGGTCGCGGAACTGCTTCGATTCGGGATCGAGCGTGAGCACGGGGTTGTGCGCGTAGGGCTGCCACGTCGCGCCGTGGTCGACGCTGTAGGCGAGCGACTGCGCCTGCGTGCCGGGCGCGTGGCCGGAGCCGTCCTTGTAGACACTCGTGTAAAGCGCAACCAGCGGTGTCTTGCCTGGCGACCCGAGGCCCGACGTGTTGTGCGTATCGGCGACGATCGAGCCGGAGAAGATTTCCTCGGTGGCGTTCGCGCGCATCGCGACCGGTTGCTCGCGCCAGTGGACGAGATCGGTGCTGGTCGCGTGGCCCCACGACATGTTGCCCCAGTCGTTGCCGAGCGGGTTGTACTGATAAAACAGGTGGTAGCGGCCATCGTCGTAGACGAGGCCGTTGGGATCGTTCATCCAGTTGCGCTGCGGCGTGTAATGCAGCGCGGGGCGCCATTGCGGCGTGCCGTTTTCGGTCGATGCGGCGCAGGGCGCGGCGGCGGCCTGCGTGCAGGCCGCGCCCGCCGCACAGGCGAGCAGCAGCCGGGCGATCCGGAAGGAAAAGCGGGAAAACGTCGATCTCATGCGGGGTTCCGTGCTCCGACGCGCGAAGCGGGAAAGGAGGGCGCGTGCCGCTTGCAAAGGCGGCACGCGCGATCTGCGGAAGAAAAAAAAGCGGCGCGCACGCGACACGCGCGATGTGCGCCGCCTCAACGCTTGCGGGCGGTAGCCCGCCGCGGCCGTTACGGGCGGGTGCCCGGGCCGTCGTTGTGGTCGGCGCCCGTCGCCGGCAGGTTCGCCGGGATATCGCCGTAACCGCCGAGCCCGCCGCGTCCGTACGCGCGGTCGACCGCCGTCGACGTGCCGTTGATGTTGACCTTCACCGTCGGCGCGAGCGTGCCGCCGCGCCGCGGGCCGATCGCATCGATGAACGACTCGACGAGCCCGCCCGGCATCACGTAGTGCGAATACGACTGGAATTCGCGCGGGTTCTGGTTCGGATCCTGCGAATACGGTGCGCCGGCCGGTGCGGAGAAGTCGGTCGGGTTGCCGAGCACGAGGCCGCCGCCGCCGTTCAGCGGCAGGAAGTCGCTGCGGATGCCGTTGCCGACGAAGCCGTACACGCCGTCCGGCCCGTCGACACCCGCGGCCATCGTCGTACGGTGGCTGATCGTGAACAGGTAGTACTTGCCGTCCTTCAGGTAGATCTGCGGGCGCTCGGTCTGGTCGTCGACGCAGTTCGCCGACAGGAGCGGCGGCAGGAACTTCCATTCCGTCAACTGCGGGTTCGTCGCGACCGCGAGGCCGACATTGGCCTTTTGATACACTGCGCCCGAATTCATCACCGCGTTGAGATCTTCCTTGTACGGATCGTTCGGCGCGTAGCCGAGATCGGCCTCGGTGCAGGTGCGTGCGCCGCGCTGGCCGCCCGTATTGCCTTCGAACACCATGTAGGTCTTGCCCGGGTGCGCGGGATCGGTGAACA
>Ga0105240_10003930_pt1 | contig 22957 bp, 22 predicted proteins | sample KBSC54metaG_FD_80426 | JGI IMG/M metagenome (GOLD analysis project Ga0105240, IMG submission 80426) | Corn rhizosphere microbial communities from Kellogg Biological Station, Michigan, USA - KBS C5-4 metaG | ecosystem: Host-associated > Plants > Roots > Rhizosphere > Soil | place: Michigan, USA... | reverse complement strand
CGCTCGGACTGGTCGTAGTTCCCCTCGCCCAGCACCTGCCGACGCACGCGGCCATCCGCGCCAACGAAGTAGAACGCCGGCCAGGCCGAATTGCCGAAGGCGTTCCAGATCCGGTACTCGCTGTCGAGGACGACAGGATAGCCGACGCCCAGCTCGGCCACCGCCCGTCGGACGTTGGCGATGTCCTTCTCGATGCCGAACTCGGGCGTGTGCACGCCGATCACCACCAGGCCGCGGTCGCGGTACTTGTCCGCCCAGGCCCGAACGTAGGGCAGCGGGCGCAGGCTGTTGATGCAGGTGTAGGTCCAGAAGTTCACCAGCACGACCTTGCCGCGGAGGTCTTCAGGCCGGAGCGGCGGGGAGTTGAGCCAGTCGCGGCCGCCGGCGAGGGCGCGGGCCGGATCGGCCACGTGCGGCGCGGCAAACACCACGGCCGCCGCCCAGGGCGCGGGGGACGCCCCCTGCCCCAGCCATCCGGCGGCGTAACCCAGCCAGACCGCGCCAACGGCGATCGCCACCAAGACGATCGGGGCGACGCGCAACGCCGCAGATCGTGACAGGCGCCGGAAGGGGGGCTTGCGCTCTTCGGCCATGCGGGGACCTCCGATCGGGTTGGCGAAAGCGCACGCCAGGACGGCGCGGAACAATGGGCGAGGACGCGGCGGGGCGCCTATTGGACCAAGGTATCGGCGACAGCCCGGCGCGAGGTCGCTGGCTGTCGCCTCGCCTGCGACCAGATGACCATCGACACCAAAGTGCTATGGACGGCCGCTCCGCGGCAAACGCATGCTGGCGTCGGGGCGGTCGCGAAGGGCTGGAATGGACGCTGATCTCGGCCGTCTCGTCGATGCGCTGCCGGGCCTGATGTGGACGGCGACGCCCGACGGCGGCGCGGAGATCCTGGGCCGGGGCTGGCTCGAGTACGCCGGCGTGAAAGCTGAAGACGCACCCCAGCCGGGGTGGCAGCAGGCCATCCATCCTGACGACGCGCCGAGCCTGCTGGCGAAGTGGAGCGCGATCCTGAAATCCGGCCGGGCCGGCGAGATGACGGCGCGGCTGCGCCGGTTCGACGGCGCCTACCGCTGGTTCCTGCTGCGCGCGAGCCCCATGACCGACGACCTGGGGAACGTCGTCCGCTGGTGCGGGATCAACATCGACATCGAAGACCGGGTCCAGGCGGAGGAAGCCGTGCACGAGCGCGACCGCCATTTCCGGTCGATCTTCGATGGCCTGCCGGCGCTGGTGACCCTGACATCCCCGACCGGCGCCCTGGAACTGGCCAACCGCCATGTGCTGGACTTCTACGGCGTGTCGCTCGACGCGTTGCGGTCCCAGGAAGCCGGCGCGTCTTTCCACCCTGACGACCTGCCCAGCGCCGCCGCGGCGTGGGCGCGGGTTCAGGCCACGGGCGCGCCCTACGACCTCGAGGCCCGCAAGCGCCGCGCCGACGGCGTCCACCGCTGGATGCGGTTGCAGGGTTTCCCGCTGCACGACAGCCGGGGCGAGGTCGTCAACTGGTACTTCCTGCAGACCGACATCAACGACGCCAAGCAGGCGGAACAGAAGCTGGCCGCCGAGAAGAGCCTGCTGGAAATGGTGGCCAGGGGCGTGCCGCTGCAGGAGGTGATGGAGGCGCTCTGCCGGCAGGTCGAGGCGCTGGCCCCCGGCAGCTACTGCAGCATCCTGCTGGTCAATCCCGATGGCGAGACGTTCAGCGTGGGCGCCGGGCCCAGCCTGCCAGGCAGCTACAATGCCGTGCTGCACGGCAAGACGATCGATCCGAGCTACGGACCCTGCTCGCTGGCCGTCGCGATCAGGGCGCCGGTGATCACCGCCGACCTCGCCAAGGACCCCCGGTGGGCCTCGTCCATCTGGCCGGCGCTGATGGCCGAGTACGGGCTGAGATCCTGCTGGTCCATGCCGATCTTCTCCATGGGTCAGGAGGTGCTCGGGATCTTCGCCATCTACCGTCGCGAGCCGAACGGCCCGACCGCGGACGAGCAGGAGCTGATCGACCGGTTCGCCAAGCTCGCCGGCATCAGCATCGAACGCGCGCAGGCCGACGCGGCCCTGCAGGCTGGCGAAGCGGAGATCCGGCAGGCGCACAGCTTCCTCGCCGAGGCCCAGCGGCTGAGCCAGACCGGGAGCTTCATCTGGGACGTCGCGGCGGACGATCACGACTGGTCCCGGGAACTGCGCCGAATCTTCGAATTCGACCCCGCGGTGAAGGTCACCACACCGATGATTCTCGGCGGCATCCACCCGGAGGACATGCCGGCCGTGGAAGCCCTGATGGGGGCGGCCGCGCAAGGCGGCGACGCGTTCGACCTGGTGTTCCGCATGACCACCGCAAGCGGCGCCCGCAAGCATGTCCGGGTGGTGGGACATCGCATCGAGGAGATCACCGATCGACCGGTGTTCATCGGCGCGCTCCAGGACGTGACGCGGAGCAAGCTCGCCGAGGAGGCCCTGGACAGGGCGCGCGCCGAGCTGGCCCATGTGACCAGGGCCATGACCCTGAGCGCACTGACGGCGTCGATCGCCCACGAGGTCAACCAGCCGCTCGCTGGGATCATCACCAACGCCAGCACCTGCCTGCGCCTGCTGGCGGCCGATCCGCTCAATCTCGACGGCGCCCGGGCCGCGGCGCAGCGGATCATCCGGGACGGCAACCGCGCCTCCGAAGTCATCCAGCGCCTGCGGGCCCTGTTCACGCGCCAGCATGCCGAAGTCACGCCGGTCGACCTCAACGAGGCCGCCGGCGAGGTCGTGAGCCTGTCGCTCAGCGAGCTGCAGCGGAAGGGCGTCCTCGCGCGCACCGACTTCGCGCAGGACCTGCCGCCCGTCCACGGGGACAAGGTTCAGCTCCAGCAGGTGGTCCTCAACCTTGTCCTCAACGGCGCCGACGCGATGAGCGCGATCTACGACCGTCCGCGCGATCTGCTGATCACCACGCGGTGCGACGACGGGCGGGTCCGGTTGTCGGTGCGCGACGCGGGGGTCGGGGTCGATCCCAACGCGCTCGAGAAACTGTTCGACGCCTTCTTCACCACCAAGACCGACGGCATGGGAATCGGGCTCTCGATCAGCCGCTCGATCATCGAAAGCCATGAAGGCCGGCTCTGGGCCGCCGCCAACGACGGCCCCGGCGCGACCTTCTCCTTCACCCTGCCCGCCATCTTTTCCACCCAAACCGCCGAGACCTCTGCCCTCGGCCCGTACATGGCCGGAGTGAGGCCTGTCGTGAGGCAAGCGTAATGTTGATGCGTAAGCTCGTTTCGGTCGTCGACGATGACGAATCCGTGCGCGAGTCCCTGCCGGATCTGCTGCGATCCTATGGTTTCGAGGTGCAGCCGTTCTCGTCCGCCGAGCAGTTCCTGGCGTCCGCCAGCCTCCCGCTCACCCGGTGCCTGGTCCTGGATATCGCGATGCCGGGGATGAGCGGACCTGAGTTGCAGCTCGAGCTGACGCGGCGGCGGCAGGACATCCCGATCGTGTTCATTACCGCCCGGACCGATGAGGCCTGGCCGGCGCGCGTGCTTCAGCGCGGGGCCGTCGCCTGCCTGCTGAAGCCGTTCAGCGAAGGGGCGATCCTCGAGGCCGTGAACTCAGCTTTCGATAGACGATGAGCGGCTCATGCCATGTAATGGCCAGCTTCTGGAGCCAAGCCTGCGCTTACCTCTCCCGGTGGGATCTCCGTCATGCCGGATGCCAGACCGACCGTATTCATCGTCGACGACGACGTGTCCGTGCGCGAGTCCCTGGAAGCACTGATCGAGGTCGAGGGTTGGGAGGCCCGCAGCTTTGCGTCCGCCCAGGAGTTCCTGAACGTCCAGCCCCCCGGCGGCGCCAGCTGCCTGGTGCTTGACGTGACCCTGCCGGGTCTCAGCGGCCTGGAGCTGCAGGATCGGCTCGGCGGCGAGCGGCCGGACATGCCGATCATCTTCATCACCGGCTACGGCGACATCCCGATGAGCGTGCGGGCGATGAAGGGGGGCGCGGCGGAGTTCCTGACCAAGCCCTTCGGCGAAGCGGTCCTGCTGGAGGCGATCGAATCTGCGCTGGCGCGCAGCCGCGCGGCGGTGAGCGAGCTCGGAACGCTGCAGGCGCTGCGGGATCGCTACCGGCTGCTCAGCCGGCGCGAGCGCGAGGTGATGGGCCTGGTCGTCTCCGGCCTGCTCAACAAGCAGGTGGCCGGCGAGCTTGGCATCAGCGAGATCACGGTGAAGGCCCACCGCGGGCGGGTCATGGAAAAGATGCAGGCCCGGTCGTTCGCCGAGCTGGTGAAGCTGGGCGAGAAGCTGGGTCTCGCTTCGGCGCCGTAGCGAGACCCGACCCGCTCACCGCGCTGTCCAGACCGGGGGCCGCTTCTCGGCAAACGCCCGCGGCCCTTCCTTCGCGTCCTCGGACTGCATCACCATGGACCGCTCTCTTTGGGTCGCGGCCCAATAGGAATCCTCCGCCACGACCCGGCCGTCCTGGATGCCGCGGGCGATGCGCTTGGAGGCCTGCACGGACAGGGGCGCGTTGACGGTGATCCGGTTCGCCAGCTTCAGCGCGGCCTCCACCACCTGGTCGCGGGGCACGATGGCGTTCACCAGGCCCAGGTCGAGCGCGCGCTGGGCGGTGATCGGATCGCCGGTGAGCAGGATCTCCATGGCGATCTTCTGGGGCAACTGCATCCCCAGGCGGAAGGCGCCCCCGGCCGCGGCAATGATGCCGCGCTTGACCTCGGGCAGGCCGAACATCGCCGTGTCAGCCGCCACCGCCAGGTCGCTGGCCAGCGTCAGCTCTGTGCCGCCGCCGAGGGCGAAGCCGTTCACCGCCGCGATGGTGGGCTTGGTGATGTGGTGGTTGACGTAGCCGCCAAAACCCCAGGCCTGCTCGGCGGCGTTGTCGGGAACCAGCTTCTCGCCGCGGGCAAGCGCCTTCAGGTCGGCGCCGGCGCAGAAGGCCTGGTCGCCCGCGCCGGTCAGGATCACCGCCCGGATGTCCGGGTTGCGGCCGGCCTCCTGCATCGCCGCGCCGACGCCGAGGTGCACGGCCAGGTTCACGGCGTTGCGCGCGTCCGGCCGGTTGATCGTGATGATCATCACGCGGCCCTGGCGCTCGGTGAGCACGACGGGGGCGCTGCTGGCGACGTCAGCCATCATTCGATCCTTTCACTCGATCGCAGGGATTGAACGGGGCGAGCGGCCTATTCGGCGGCCGCCGCCTGCCTGAACACCGCCTCGCGGCCGCCCCGGACCAGGGCGCCCGGCAGGGCGCCCGTGTGCCGGCCGTCCTCGAACGTCACCTGGCCGGACTTGATCGTGAAGCGGTAACCCTCGGCGCGCTGGACCAGACGCTTGCCGCCGGCCGGCAGGTCGTAGACCGCCTCCGGGCGGAACAGGCGCAGGCCCTCGTAGTCGATGATGTTCAGGTCGGCGAGCAGCCCTGGCTTGAGCTCGCCGCGGTCGTTCATGCCAAAGGCCCTGGCCGTGTCGCTGGAGAGCTTGCGGACCAGGAACTCCAGCGGCAGGCGAGGCCCGTTGGCGCGGTCGCGGGCCCAGTGGGTGAGGATGAAGGTCGGCATGCCCGCGTCGGCGATGACGCCGCAATGCGCCCCGCCGTCCGACAGCCCGAACAGGACCTTCGGGTGCTCCATGTGGCGGATGAAAAAGTCGAAGTCGTAGGACCCGAAGGCGCGCAGCGGCTGGTAGAACAGCTCGCGGCCGCCGTCGCGGATCAGGAGGTCGTACATCATCTCCAGCGGCGCGACCCCGGCCGCCTCGGCCAGCCCGCCGACGCTCTCGGCCCGGCTGCGCTCGTAAACCGGCTTCTCACCCAGCGGGAAGACGTAGAACAGCAGCTCCTCGGGGCCGCGTTCCATCGCCCCGCGGTACATGGCGCTCTTCTCGCTCATCAGCGCGCCGCGGACCTCCGGCTGCCGCATCAGCTCGATCTTCTGCTCCAGCGGCAGGTGCGCGATCTTGTGGCGGTAGGTCGGATGGCCGGAGAAGACGTTGAAGCTCGACGTCAGGCCGTGCAGCACGCCGGTGGGACGGCCGGCGATCTGCGGCCGGATCTCCATGCCCTCCGCCAGCGCCTCGGCGGCGATGTCGTACATGCGGTCGTCGGAGTAGGCGGCGGACGAGGTGTTCACGAGGGTGACCGGCAGGCCGGTCTCGCGCGCGAAGGACTTGATCCACTGCCACTCATCGTCCTCGCCGAGGTGGTCGGTGACGATCTCGAACACCCCGTGCCCCAGGCCCTTCATCGCCAGGCCCAGCGCCAGCATCTCGTCGGACCCGGCGAAGGTGCCGGGTACGTGCACGCCGCGCTTGTCCTTGTGCAGCCAGGTCCGGGAGGTGGTGAAGCCGAGCGCGCCGGCCTGAACGCCCTCGCGCACCAGCCTGGCCATCTCGGCGATCTCGGCGACGCTCGGCTCGTAGCTGGTGTTGCAACGCTCGCCGAGCACATAGGCGCGGATCGCGCCGTGCGGCACCTGGGCGCCCAGGTCGATCGCCCGCGGCTTGGCTTCGAGCGCGTCGAGGTATTCGGGGAAGCTCTCCCAGCACCAGTCGATGCCTTCGGCGAGGGCGGCGCCCGGGATGTCCTCCACCCCCTCCATCAGCTCGATCAGGAAATCCTGCTGGCCGGGCCGGACGGGGGCGAAGCCGACTCCGCAGTTGCCCATCACGGCTGTGGTGACCCCGTGCCAGCTCGACGGCGACAGCAGCGGGTCCCATGACGCCTGCCCGTCGTAATGGGTGTGGATGTCCACCCAGCCCGGGGTGACCAGCAGGCCCGTCGCGTCGATCTCGCGCCGCGCGCTGGCGGACACCTGACCGACCTCGACGATGCGGTCGCCATCGATGGCGATGTCGCCGACGTAGGCGGGCGCGCCCGTGCCGTCGACGATGGTCCCGTTCCGGATGATCAGATCGCGCACCATGATCTCCCTAACTTGCTCGGTTTCAGGCACGCTACCCCGGCGCACGGGTTGGCCATAGTGGTTTGTCGGGCCAGCGGGCCATGCCGCCAGAGGGAGGATAAGGCGCATGATCAAGGTGATGATCTTCATCAAGCGACGGGCGGACCTCAGCCTGGAGGCGTTCCGCGAGCACTACGAGACGGTGCACGTTCCCCTGTCGCTGACGCATCTGCCGCTGATGCAGAAACATGCGCGGAACTACGTCATCCGGCGGCCGGACGAGCCCGAAGGCGACTACGACGTGGTCACCGAATGCTGGTTCGAGAGCTGGGAGACGCTGAAGGCGACGGCCGCGGTGCTGGCTGAGAAGCGGCCGATTTTCCAGGAAGACGAGGAACGGTTCATGGACCGCGCCTCGATCCGCTCGGTCACGGTCGACGAGAGCGTGACCTGGCAAGCCGGCGCACAGGAACGGAACGCCGCCGGCAACCCCTAGGCCCCGGCTACGGACTTCGCTGCAATGTTGGGGAAGGTCAGCGTCATCCGTGCGGTGGTGGTCAGTTCGTCGGCCTCGGTCGTGGCGGCCAGGTCGAGTTCCACCTTACGCACGCCATCCTGCTCGCTCTTGCCGACGACCCGCCCCGAGCAGACGATTTCGCCCAGATAGTTCGGCCGGTGATAGCGGACCGAAAAATCGGCGACGTCGGCGACCTCCCGCGGAATCCAGTCGGTCACCGCGCGGCACATGTAGGCGAACGTCAGCCAGCCGTGGACGATCACGCCTGGAAACCCGCGTTCGACCATGTAGAGGTGGTCCCAGTGCTGGTGCGCATAGTCTTCCGACGCGCCGGCATAGCGGACCAGGGTCGCAGCCTCCACGTGCTGGCGCAGCGGGGGGACCTCCTGGCCGATCTCGATTCGCTCGAAGGTCAGGTCGTGAGGCATGCCCCCGCTCCTACTCAAAATTGACCAGGACGACGCGCACCGTGGCGACCAGCTCCTGGCGCTGGTTGGTCAGCGAGATGTCCACCGCCTGGAACAGCAGCACGCCGTTGCGGCCATTGCGCGTGTAGACGTCCGCATAGCGGCCGACGGCGGTGATCCGATCCCCGGGGCGGATCACGCCCTTGATGTCGGCGACGTCGTCGGTGTGCAGGAACCGGGCGAGCGGCAGGTCGCGGACGGCCACGCCCGACATCACCTCGGGCGGGTAGACAGAGACCCAGGTCGGGCAGGCGATCAGGCCCCCGAAGCGGGTCGTCTTCGCATAGGCCTCGTCGAGGTAGATGGGGTTGGTCTCGCCGACCGCCTTGGCGAACTTGATCAGCGCGCCGGTCTCGACCGTGTGCGTGAACGGCGCGCCCTCGAACCCGATCCTCTCGCGGAGGTCCCGCACCAGGGCGTCAACGTCTACCATCGCAGCCAAGCCTCCCCTTCCACTGTCGTCCCGGCCGAAGCCGCGCGGCGGCGTAGAGCCGGGATCTCAGCGCGATTGTCGGCGGGAGATCCCGGACAGCTCGCTGCGCGAGCTTCCGGGATGACACTACCGGGGTCTGGACCGAGCCGATCCTAGACCTCCAGCAGCACCGCGCCGGCCATGCCGCCGCCGGCGCACATGGTGGCGACCCCCAGGCCGCCGCCGCGGCGGCGCAGGTCGTTGATGATGGTGGCGATCATCCGCGCGCCGGAGGCGGCGATCGGGTGGCCGAGGCTGCAGCCGCTGCCGGAGATGTTGACGGTGTCCTCGTCGATGCCGAGCTCCTTGCAGGCGGCGATCGGCACCGAGGCGAAGGCCTCGTTGATCTCCCAGAGGGCCACGTCGGACTGCTTCACCCCGCCCTTCTGCAGCACCTTCGGAATGGCCGTGATCGGGGCCATGCCGGTGCGGTAGGGCTCGACGCCGACGGCGGTCCAGCTGCGGACGGTGGCGAGCGGGTTCAGCTTGTGCGCCCGGGCGAAGTCCTCGCTCACCACCATCACGGCGGCCGCCGCGTCATTGACGCCGCTGGAGTTGCCGGCGGTGACGGAGAAGCCTTCGATCTCGGGGTGCAGCACCTTCAGCGAGGCCAGCTTCTCGATCGAGCTGTCGCGGCGGGGATGCTCGTCGACCGAGAAGTCGAACTGCGTGCCGTCGCGGCGGGTGACCGGCACGGGCACGATCTCGCCCACGAAGTTGCCGGCGTCGATGGCGGCGACCGCGCGCTGGTGCGAGCGCAGCGCCCAGGCGTCCATCTCCTCGCGGGTTATGCCGGCGAGCTTGGCGGTGTTCCAGCCGACCAGCCAGCCCATGTCGTTGTTCGGCGCTTCCGGGTCCCACGGGTGGCTCGGCGGGCGCCACTTGGTGTCGAACTGGTCGTCGGTGCCGGCCAGGCGCTGGGCCAGCGACGGCGACATCGAGCTGGCCTGCACGCCGCCGGCCACGATGGCGTTTTCCATGCCCGAGCGGATCGCCGCGGCAGCGGCGCCGACGGTAGTCAGGCTGCCGGCGCAGTGCCGGTTCACCGCCATGCCGGGGATGCTGTTGAGGCCAGCCTCGGTGGCCGCGTGGCGGGCCAGCACGCCGCCGCCGTACAGGGACTCCGCGAAGATCACGTCGTCGACGTCGGCAGGATCCACCTCGGCGCGACGGATGGCCTCGGTGAGCACGATGCGGGCGAGCGTCTCGGCCGAGACGTCGACCAGGCTGCCCCGGCGGGCGGTGGCGATGGGCGTGCGAACCGCACTGACGATGACGGCCTTGGGCATGAGGCAGGTTCCTTGGATGACGGAGGTCTTGCGTCGGCTTTAGTCGCAGCGGACGTCCAGATCAATTTAGGCGCTGCGCGGCGGATCGCTACAGGGCCGGGTGGCGGGTGTGCCAGTCGGTCGCCCGCTGGAATGCGTGTCCGGCGCGGCAGAGCAGCGGTTCGGAGAGGTGCTGCCCGACCAGCTGCATCCCGATCGGCAATCCGCCCTTCGAGACACCGCATGGCAAGGTGATGGTCGGCAGGCCGGTCAGGTTGAACGGCAGGGTGAACCGGCTGAGCTGGCCGATCTGGGCACCGCCCATGGCCTTGGCTGCTTCGACGGTCGGCGTGGTGCTTGGCAGGGCCGGGATCAGCAGCAGGTCGATGTCCCGCCACAGTCGGTTGACCTCGCCGGCGAAGATGCGCCGCGACCTGAGCGCATCGGCGGCGGCCAGAGGCGAGGTCTTGAGGCCGGCCTCGATGGTCTTCGCCAGTTCGGGGCCGTACTCGGCGGCACGCGCCGGGAAGGTTTCCCGATGGGCGTGGGCGATCTCGATGGCCAGGCCGACCGCGGCGGCGCGGCCGTGGCCGCCGGCGGGAAATCGGACCTGACGGATATTGGCCCCCAATCCGGCGAGGGCGCGTTCGGCGTCGGCCAGGGCGGCGGTCACCTCGGAATCGACGCCCTCGCCCGCGTAGACCGGATCGACGCCGATCCTGACGCCGCGGATATTGGCGCCGAGCGCCGCCAGGTAGTCGGGCACGAGAGCGTCGAGCGAGGTCGGGTCTTCGGGGTCTTCACCGGCCATCGCGCCCAGCATGGCGGCGGCGTCGCCGGCGGTGCGGGCCATCGGGCCGATGTGGTCCAGCGACTCCGCGAGCGGGAAGATGCCGTGGCGGCTGACCCGGCCCCAGGTGGGCTTGATCCCGGTCAGGCCGCAGGCGGACGACGGGAAGCGGATCGAGCCGCCGGTGTCCGACCCTGTCGCGCCGTAGCAGAGCCCCGCCGCCACCGCGACGCCGGAGCCGCTCGAGGAGACGCCGGGCCAGTAGTCCGGATTCCATGGGTTGCGCGGCGCCGGCATGTCCGGATGGTGGTGCAGCGCCGCGCCCTCGGTCATGTGCAGCTTGCCGAGGATCACCGCGCCGGCGGCGTCGAGGCGCCGGACGACCGTCGCGTCGAAGTCGGGGACCCAGTCCTTGTGGATCGTCATGCCGGCGGAGGTGGGCGCGTCGCGGGTGAAGCAGAGGTCCTTCACCGCCAGCGGGACACCGTGCAGCGGGCCACGCGAGAAGCCGGCGGCGATCTCGGCGTCCGCCTGCCGGGCGTGGGCCAGGGCGCGGTCGGCCGTGACGGTGTTGAAGCTGCGCAGGCTCCCGTCCAGCCGGCCGATGCGGTCAAGCATCGCCTGGGTGGCCTCCACCGACGACAGCTCGCCTCGCCGCAGCGCCTCGGAGACCTGCAGCAGCGACCAGTACTCGAGGGGCTGTCTCATCATGCGCTCTTCTCCCGACTGACGCGCCCGCGACTGCTGATGGCATCGGCGACCGGCGTCAACCAGCCGTCGGACCGGCGGCGTTCCCAGACCCGCCCATCCGGGTTAATCCGGACGTCGCCGAAGCGAGGTTCCCATGACGCCTGCCCGCCGCCTGCGAGAACTCCTGGCCGCCGACGCGCTCGTCCAGGCGCCGGGCGCCTATGACGCCATCACCGCCCGGCTGATCGAACAGGCCGGCTTCCCCGTGGTCTACATGACCGGCGCCGGCGCCTCGGCGGCGCATGGCTACCCGGACTACGGCCTGCTCACCCTGACCGAGATGGCGGAGAACGCCGGGCGGCTCGCGCGGGCCGTGTCGCTGCCGGTGATCTCGGACGCGGACACCGGCTACGGCAACGAGCTGAACGTCACCCGCACCGTGCGCGAGTTCGAGGGGCGCGGCGTCGCCGGCATCCACATCGAGGACCAGGTCGCGCCGAAGAAGTGCGGCCATCTCGACGGCAAGGAGGTGGTCCCGCTCGCCGAGTTCGCGTCAAAGATCCGTGCGGCCGTGGCGGCGCGGCGCGATCCGGACTTCGTGATCATCGCCCGCACCGACGCCAATGCGGTCACCGGCCTGGACGACGCGATCGCCCGCGCCAATGCCGGACTGGACGCGGGCGCCGATCTCGCCTTCGTCGAAGCGCCCCTCTCGCTCGAGCAACTGGCGACGATCCCGCAGCGCGTGCGCGGCCCCTGCCTGCTCAACGTCGTGCCGGGGGGCAAGACGCCGCGCATCTCCGCCGAAGACGCGCGCCGGCTCGGCTACAGGCTGGCGATCTATCCCGGCGCCTGTCTGGGTCCGGTGCTGACGGCGCTCGACGCCTCGCTCGCGAAGCTGCGCGGCGTGACCCGCGAGGCGACGGCCGGCGCGACGCCGGCGGAGGTCTTCCGCCGTTTCGGGGCCGACGAGTGGGACGCCTTGCGGCGGCGCTTCGCGGGCGAGAGCGAGCCTGCTTCCTAGGCGCCGATCAGCTCCGTGCGGAGTCGGGCGCGGTCCAGCGCCTCGCGCATCTGGCTGGGAAGCGGGGCCGACTTGCCGTCCTCGGTGTAGACCATGACGGTCTCGCAAAGCCCGAGGCAAACGCCGCCCTGGAACAGGCCCTGGGCGGTCTCGAACGAGGCGTTGCCAACGCGCGAGGCCGCCGTCCCGAGTTCCACGTCGCCCGGCCAGAAGCCCTCGGCCAGATAGCGGACCGTCATCTGTACCACCGGCATGCGCAGGCCTTCGACCTGGCCGAACACCGCCCGGTAGAACCCCGCGCGGGAGTCCTCGTAGAACTGGCACAGGCGGATGGCGTTGAGATGCCCGTAGCCGTCCATGTCGGCGACGCGGGTCGTGATCCTGCAGGTGACGGGATAGGCGGCGAGAATCCGCCGCTGTGAATCTTGCACGGGTGGGGTCCGGAACAGGTGCGCAGGCGCGTCTCGTTGCCGGATGCTGCGCTGCAACGCAAGTGGCCTGGATGCGTCGCCACGCGCTGTTTTGATCTGGCGGAAAGCCGCCTTATCCTCTCCAGTCAGTGACTGGACCCTGGTTGGCTGTGGGGGCGATGACCGCGCGGGTTCTGATGATCGGCCTCGACGGCGCCGACGGCCGCCGCATCGATCGAGGCAGCGCGGACGGTTCCCTGCCGCACCTCGGCGCGCTTCGACGACGCGGACGCGCCGTCCAGCTGACGGCTCCGGCGGGCGTTACCGACGATGCGCTCTGGGCGTCGTTTCAGTACGAGTCGGAATGGGGCGACCACGGACGGTATTCGCACGTCATGTCCTTCGGGAGCGGTCGGCTGGGCAAGGCGCACTGGGCCGAGGCCGGGCGGCCGGCGTTCTGGGACGATCTGTCGGACCAGGGACTGCGAGTCGCGATCATCGACGTCCCGAAATGCCGCAATCCGCGGTCGATCAACGGCCTGCACCTGGTCGATTGGGAGGTCCATGGCGCCTACTTCCCGAAGCCCCGGAGCCAGCCGAAGGCGGTGGCCCAGGAGGTGGTGGACAGGTTCGGCGCCGCGCGCCCCAGCCGGTGCGACTACCTGATGCCGGCCCTGGACGACGACGACGCCCGCGAGATCAGCGAACACCTGCGCGGCTCGGTCGCCCAGAAGCGCGCCGCGGGCCTGCACTACCTGACGCGCGAGCCCTGGGACCTGTTCGCGATCGCCTTCATGGAAGCGCACTGCGCCTGTCACAGCTTCTGGGACTTCGACGTCGGCCATCCGGCGCACGATCCGGAGCGGCTGGCGCGCCTGGGCGACCCGATCGAGGCGGCCCTCCACGATATCGACGACGCGGTCGGCGCCTTCGTGGCCGCCGCGGGTCCCGGGGCCGAGATCGTCGCGTTCGCCACCTCCGACTACCAGCCCAACGGGTCCCTGCAGTCGCTGATGCCAGGCATCGTCGAGCGCCTGAACGCGGTCCTCGCCGAGAGGTCGGCAGACTGGAGGTGCCGGCTGCTGCCCTACAGCGACAACGTCGCCGCGCTTCGGATCGAAGCGTTGGATCAGGCGCCTGGCGAACGCGGGCGCGACCCGGCCCAGCTGGATTGGCTGCACGACGCGTTATCGGCGCTGCGCGACCCTGCCACCGGCGCACCCGTGGTGGCGTCAACCTCGCGCCCCTCGACCGAAGCGCTCGGTTCGAGGGCGGCCGGCTTGCCGGACATGCTGGTGCAGGCGGCCCCCGGCCGGTTTCCTTCGGAGGCGCATTCGTCGACGCTCGGCCGGATCCTTGGATCGCCCGCTGCCATGCGGACCGGGAACCATGTGTCCGGCGGCTTCCTGATCGCGGCGGGGCGCCGCGTCGCCGAGGCGAGCGCGGGGGTTCGCACCATGGCCGACCTCGCAGGCCTGGCCCGGGGCGCGCTGGGCCGGGAACGGAGGGATCCATGACCCGGCTCGAACGCGCGTCGCCGGGCGGACGCGCGCCATGCTATGGCTGCGCGGCGACGCCGCCTGCGCGGGTGGGGACCGAGTGAGCCGCCTGAACATCTTCGCCAAGGGCAACCTGGATGTCCGCGACACGCTGCACGCGCTGAAGATCGGTGGCGAGGCCAGGTGGAACGGCGTCAACGAGGTCCTGAGGCGTCGAAGCCCCGCGGCCACGGCGCGGGTGCGCCATGAGACCATGACCCGGTCGGACGCCCTGCTGCAGGCCAACGGCGCCGTCCCGGCCGCACTCGCCGAACGGGACCTGCAGCTCGGCGCCCATGCTGCCGCCAGCCAGTTCAGCACGGCTGTGTTCGAGACGGACGCCGACGCGATCGTGCTGTCGATCCAGCCCGACGTGTTCATCGGGGAACTGCTTCGCCATCGGCGGGATGGGTTCCTGTTCTATCCCAACGACTGGCCTTCCTGGCGCGATCCGGACAAGGCCTGGATGCGGGAGTCCTTCCTGCCCGATGGCCCGCTGGACGTGACGACCTCGATGACCAATTTCGGGACGATCATCGCCCGGATCCGTGAACGCTCGAACGCCCCGATCCTGATCTACAACGTCTCCGCGACCACGCCGGGGGATACCGTGCACGCGCACGCCGGCTTCGAGGACAGCCTCTCGACCCGCATCCGGCGGTTCAATCTCGGCCTGATCGAGCTGTCGCAACAGACCGGCGTCTCCATTGTCGATGTCGACCGCATCGTGGCGTGGGCGGGCGGGGAACGGATGAAGTACGACACCCTCCACCTGACGGCCGAGGGCTGCCGCGCGGTCGCCGAGGAGACGGTCCGGGTGCTCGACGACCTGGGTTGCCTGGCGACGACCGAAGAGGTCGGCGCGTGAAGGTAAGCGTGGTCATCCGCACCCTCGACGAAGCGGACCGCCTGCGGCTGACGCTGGCGTCGCTGCGGGGCCAGCGCGACCTGGCCGAGGTGGTGGTGGTGGACGACGGCTCGCGCGACCATACGCGGGCGGTTCTGGACGAGGCGGCGGACTGGCCGCTGCTGCGCATCGTGCGGCACGAAGCGCCGGCGGGGCGGTCAGGCGCCTCGAACGCCGGAGCCCGGGCGGCGGGCGGCGAGGTGCTGCTGTTCCTGGACGGCGACACGCTGGCCGGCCCGGACCTGGTGGCGCGCCACGCCGCGGCGCACGCGCGCCGGGCCGGCCTGATCGGGCGCGGCGAGGCCTTTCACCTGCGCGGGACGAGGTTCCTGCAGGATCCCGAGACGGGATCGCCCCGGGCCGGCGAAGAGGCGCGGGTGGCGCGCATGTCTGCGCACGAGTTGGCGCGGGCGAGGATCACGCGGCGTCAGATCGCCGAAGACTTCGGCTCGATCGCCCGGCGCGCCGAGCCGGGTGTCTATCCCGGGGCCGGCCCCCGCCGCCTGCAGGAGCTGGAGCTGGACGCCCTGCGCCATCAGCCCGGGTGCGGTGTCCTGTGGGCCGCGGCGACCGGCAGCAACCTGTCCGCGCCGCGGGCGGCGTTCCTGGAGGTCGGCGGGTTCGATCCGCGGATCGACATCAACGAGCACCGGGAACTGGCGCTGCGGCTGTGCAACGCCGGCCTGGCCATGACGCTGATCGAAGGCGGCCGGAGCTACCACATGACCCATCGCAGCGGCTGGCGCGATCCGCTGCAGGAGACCGCCTGGGAGGCGGCCTTCTACGCCGCCCACCCGATGCCCGCGGTGAAGCTGCTGTCGGTATTCTGGGCCAGCCTGTCTGCACGCGGCGACGGGGCCGACTTGCCGATACGCTCGCTGGCGGATCTCGAGGCGGCGGCGCGCGGCGAGAGCGACCTCGATCCCGACCTGGCGCGGGCTCGCTGCGGACTGGCGCCGCTCGGCCCGTCCCCGGCCTTGGCCAAGGCGCAAGGCTGATGCGATTTTCTCCGATCCGGCTGGAGGCCCAGGTGGCGCTCTCCGAGCGTCCGGCGCTGGTCGCCGCCGCGGAGATGCTTTCGGCGTCGCTCGGCGCCGCGGCCGGCGGCGGCCCGTGGGGAGTCGCACTGAACTTCTGGGAGCCCGAGGCGGAGATCGCGGGACTGGATGCGCCGGACGCGGTGATCCTTTCGATGGTCGCCGACGCCGAGCGCACTGACGAGCTCATCGAAGTAACCTCAGCGCGCTGGCGCGAACGCCTGGCCAGGCTGGCCGAAGCCGGCGCGCCGATCCTGATCTGCACCGTGTTGCGTCACGTTCCCGGACGCGAGGGCGCAGGCGCTCCTTCGGCTCTGCTGGAACGGATCCTGCGGCTGAACATGATGGCGATCGAGCTGTCGCACGACCTCGACCTTCAGGTTGTCGACATCGATCGGGCGCTCGCCCACATCGGCGCCCATGCGCTGGGGACGGACTTCCGCCTGGGCGGGGGCCCCGCCGCGGAAGTGGCCGGCCACGCGATCGCCTGGAGCCTGCTCGCGCTCGACAACATCGCCGGGTGGGAACTCGAAGACGCGGCGCGGGCCCATCTCGGCGATTTCGACCACATCGACGACCTCATCGCCCGCCGCCATGGCGCGACCGCTGCGGGGGCCGGGATTGGATAGCGCCGCCGGCCAGCCGACGCAGCTGCTGCGGCGCATGATGGTCATCCGGGCGTTCGAGGCCGCGCTGGCCGCCCGCCCCGACCATGGTTTCCAGCTGTTCTCGGCAGGGCAGGAGGCGGTGGCGGTCGGCCTCTGCGCCGCGCTCGAGACCGGCGACCAGCTGCTGACCAGCGGCCGGTCGATCGCCCCGGCGCTGGCCCGCGGCCTCGATCCCGGCCGCGTCATGGCGGAAATCCTCGGCCGGGTCGCGGGACCGGCCCGCGGCAAGGGCGGCCGCGGGCATCTGGCCTGGCCGAGCGAGGGTTTCTTCGGCGCCCATGCGGTGGTGGGCGGCAATCTCTCGATCGCGGCGGGCGTCGCCCTCGCGTTCCAGATCGAGGGTCGGCGGGACGTGGTCGCCTGCCTGTTCGGCGACGGCGCCTGCGGCGCCGGCGCCCTGCACGAGACGCTGAACATCGCGGCGCTCTGGAAGCTGCCGCTGGTGCTGGTCTGCGACAACAACCAGCTGTCGGTGTCCACGCCGCGATCGCAGGCCCTGGCCCCGGCGCGGCTGTCCGATCTCGCCGCACCGTTCGGCATCCCCGGCGCGACCGTGGACGGCATGGACGTTGCGGCCGTGCGGGACGCCGCCGCCAGATTCGTCGCCCGCGCCAGGGTTGGCGACGGGCCGGCCCTGCTGGAGTGCGTCTCGGAACGCTTCTCCAGCCATTCGACCGCGACGCGCGAGACCCGGCCGAAGGACCAGATGGCCGCCATCCTGGCGCGGTGCCCGATCGCCCGACTTGCCGGCGAACTTCAGCGCGCAGGCGAACTCGGTTCCGCCGACATCGCCGCGCTCGAGGGCGACGTCGCGAGGGAGGTGGCCCTGGCGGTGGCCTTCGCCAACGCCTCCCCCCTGCCCGACCCGGCCGAGGCGCTAACCGATGTCGGCTGAGCCGGTGGCCGGGACCATGAAGCTGTTCTTCCGCGAGGCGATCGCCCGGGCCCTGCGCGAGGAGATGCAGGCCGACGCTCGGGTGATCCTGCTCGGCCAGGACGTCGGGGCGTTCGGCGGGTCCTACAAGGAGTTCGCCCGCCTGCAGGCGCAGTTCGGCCCGGCCCGCGTGCGCGACACGCCGGTGGCCGAAGCCGCGATGGTCGGGCTGGGCGTCGGCGCGGCCGCGGCGGGCCTGCGCCCGCTGGTCAGCATCACCTACATGGACTTCTTGATGCTGGGGCTGGACCCGCTCGTGAACTACGCGGCCAAGGCGCGGTTCAAGACCGGCGGCCAGATCACCGTTCCGTTGGTGGTGAAGACCACCGCCGGCGCGCGGGGCCAGGGCGTCGCCCACTCCCAATGCCTGGAGGCCTGGATGATGGGGGTTCCGGGGCTGGCGGTGGTCGCGCCGTCGACGCCCGCGGACGCCTACGGCCTGCTGAAGGCGGCGCTGCGCCATGACGGGCCGGTGCTCTACGTTGACCACAAGCGGCTCTTCCCGACGGCGGGCGAAGTCCCGTTGGCCGAGACAGTGCTACCGCTGGGCCGCGCGGCGACGCGGCGGCAGGGCCGCGACGTCACGGTCGTCAGCCATTCGTTCATGACCCGAGTCGCCCTGGAGGCCGCCGAGCGGCTGGCGACGGAGGCCATCTCCTGCGAGGTGATCGACCTGCGCAGCCTGGCCCCGCTAGACCTCGACACGGTCGCAAGTTCCGCGGCGCGCACCGGCGCGCTGCTGACGCTGGAAGAGGGGCAGCTGACCTGCGGGATCGGGGCCGAGATCGCCTTTCAGGTCCGCGAGCAGGCCGGACCCATCCGCACCGCCCGCGTCGGCGCCGCGCCGGCGCCCGTCTCCTCCAATCCCGTGCTGGAGCACGCCGCCCTGCCCGATGCCGAGCGCGTCGCGGCCGCGGTCCGGCGCCTGCTCGACGCCCCGCCTGCAGAGAGGCCCTGATGATCTACGCGCTCACCGTTCCCGGCCCGATCGAGGACGTCCAGGAGGTCCGCGTGCTGGAATGGCACGGCGTCGCCGGCCAGGTCTTCGCCGTGGGCGAACTGGTGGTCGAGCTCGAGACCGACAAGGCGCTGGTCGAGGTCCGCGCCGGCCAGCCGGGGGTGCTGCGGTCGGTCCTGTGCGGGGAAGGCGACTGGCAGGCGCTGGGGCGTCCGCTGGCGATCCTCAGCGATACCGCCGAGGAGCCGCTGCCCACGGACACCGGCGATCTTGCGCTGATGGCGGTGGAATTCGAGGTCAGCTGATCGTCGGCGGCCCGAAGCCGGGCACGCCGCGCGCCTGCAGCGTGCGAAGGATCTCGGCCCGGACCGCGGCCTGGATGGCGCCGTCCTGGTGAATGCGATCGGGCATGAAGCGGCGACCGCCCAGGTCGGCGCCGATGGCGTCGACGTCGATGATGGCGATGCCCTTCGCCCGGGCCAGGTCGTAGAGCATCAGGTTCAGTTCGCGATCATGGACGTTCGCGACCGTGTCGCCGAGCGGGGCGTCGAACGCCGCATAGCTGAGAATGTCCTCATAGCCGGAGGTCGACATCCGGTTGCAGATCAGGAACTGCGTCGCCGGCGCTTCGGCGCGGACCAGGTCGATGAGCTCGACATAATCCTGGAACACGTCGTCCGGCGTGCGGCGGACCTGCTCGAAGTTCTCGGAGACCCACGCCTTGGTGGCCGGCCCGGCTTCGTAGATCAGGTAGCTGTTGCACTGGAAGGCATAGCCGAGGCGCCGGTGCCTGAACGAGAACGACCATTCGCCGCGCAGGGAGAGCAGGATCGCGTCGTACGGCCCCAGCTGCTGGGGTCCGCGCGGCCCTATCACGTCGCAACGGTCGTTGATCGGCGAGCCCTCCAGCGCCTTCACCAGTCCGCCCGCGAACATCCAGTCAGGTCCGGACGGCGCGACCGAGCCGTTCAGCAGGTTCGACAGCACGTCCTGACGGATCTCCAGGCGCTCACGATCGGTGCGGCGGATCTGTTCGGTGAGCACGCGGGCGCTCGGGGACAGGGGAATGTCGGGTACGAACGTCACGTGGGCTGGACCCTGGACCGCGCCGAGCAGCTCCAGGAAATTGATCTGTTCGCCCTGGATCACGCCGGCAAGCTCGCAGACACCCATGCTGAGCAGGTTGCCGACCGGCCCGGCCCGGTCGATCCGCCAGGCGCGGGCGCGATCGAAATAGCCGCTGAGCAGACCCGCCCCGTCCCGCGCGAGCGGGGACGCCCGCCGGCCGGTCATCATGAACTGGCCCAGGATGACGCCCTGGGCCGGACCCTCGGTGTCAAGCCATCCGACCACCTCGCCGGCCTCCCAGCTCTGCGTCTGGACGAGGTTGAAATAGCCTCCGCTCACGCTGTCGGACCGGTGCGTCAGCCGGCCGGCCACAGGAGTGACGAGCGCGACCTGCACGTCGCCGAACTCCTCAGCGAAGATGTCGGGGCCGGGCGGCGTCTGCGGTCCGCGCATCAGACGGGCGCGGACAAAAGCCACCACTTCCCCCGCCCTGCATGTCCGCCCCTCTTCGCACAGCCAGATGACGCCCGATCGTCGGAGGCGCCAGTCGGCGCTCTCCAGCGGCCCGAGATGCAGGGTGACGCGCGCCACGGCTAGGCGCGAACCCAGCCCGCCGGCGGCAGGATCTGGGCGACCGACACGCGCAGGAACCGCCCGGGCCGCGCCGCCAGCGGCTCGTCCGGATCGAGGCTGAAGAGCGCCAGCAGGTCGCCCGAAGAGGGCTGGTCCCCCAGAGCCACATCCAGTCGGCGCAGCCAGGCGTGGTCGCGCGCTACGATGCGGTAGTAGGCGGCGGGTGGACAGTCGTGAGGCACGACTGGCCCGAGGTCGATGCTCACGTCGAGAATCCTGGAGCCGGGCCGCACTTCGGCGCCGAGCTCGACGTGAAGCGCGTCGATCCTCGCCACCATCATGTACGGGTTGATCTGGGGCAGGACCAAACTCAGCAGCAAGTCGGCTTCCTCCTGACGCGACGTGGGGACATGTCCCCGAAGCACAGGTTTCGCTCTACAATCGCCACGGGCCGATCCCAAAGCGCCAACTGGGGGAATGAGTGACGCCACGGGCGACGCCAGGGGACCCGAGATACCGCACCATCGACGAGGCGCGCACCCTGCAGGCGCTGGTGGCGCAGGGCTGGCCTCTGGAGGCTCGGGCGGGAGAGGCGCGCTCCGCCGAGCGCGAGGCCAAGGCGGCCCTTGACGCGGCCGTGGCGATGGGACTGCCCCATGGCGTCGCCGACACCGGGGCGCGGCTGTTCGATCCGGACGAGGCAGTCAACTTCCTGGACGAGGCGGCCCGGCGGCAGGGCGGCCTGGCGTGGGACCGGCGCGTGGTCTCCGGCAGGAGGCTGGTCTGGCAGGCGCACGGCCACCGCCCTGACCAGGACGACGCCACGGTCCCTCCCCCACCGTCCACGCTCGTCGACCGGCGGTTCGCGGTAACGCTGCTCCGGACGTTCAATCTGCAGGCCTATCGGCCCGGAGAGGAAGTCCGGTTGCGGCTGCCCCTGCCGATCGAGGACCACACGCTGAGCGACGTCGGGATCACGTTCCTGCCGCCGACGGGGACGCGCGCAAGGCTGCGCCGCGGTCCTGCGCGGCTGGATGCGGTGGTGGAGGTCCCTCAGTCGCGCGAGGCCGCCATCGGCGTGAAGATCGCCCTCACTTCCCGGCCGTGGCGGGCCGAGCCCCAGATCGTCCCGCTCGAACCTGGCGAAACCGAGCTCTACACCCGGCAGAGCGAGGGCCTGATCCGCACGAGCGGGCGAGTCAGGGCGCTGGCGGACGACCTGGCGCAGGGCCAGACGGATGCGCTGTCCGTCGTGCGGCGGTTCTGGAGCTTCATCCACGAGTCGCTGGTGTTCGGGGTGGTGCACTACGACCAGTTCGCGGGAGACGAGCCGCTCGACTGGGTGCTGCAGGCGGGCTGGTGCGACTGCAACCTGGGATCGGCCCTGTTCGCGGCCCTTTGCCGTACGCAGGGCATCCCCGCGCGCCTCGCCACCGGCTACCTGCTGCATCCGCAATGGCCCGCCTTCCACAGCTGGACGGAAGTCTGGACGCCTGCCGCGGGATGGACCCCGTTCGATTTCGGCGCCGCCTCCCTCGGAAGCGCCGCCGCCCCGGCGCCCTGGCGCGACCACTATTTCGCCGCGCTCGACTATCGCATGACGGTGCAACGGCTGCCGCGCCTCTTCAACGGGACCGGCGCGGTGCGCCTGCCGTCCGCCTGGCGCATGCTGCATTGCCTCGACGGCGCCGGAATGTCGGTCTCGTTCCTGAGCGTCGACACCGGCGCGCTGGTCTACCGGGAATATGCGGAGGTCGAGCAGCTTCGCTAGAGGACGAAGGCCGCGCCGTTAGGCCCCCACACCGTCACCGGGTGTGGCCCGAAGTCGAACGGACGCAGGCCGTCGCGAAGCTGCGCCTCGCGCCGCCGCAAAATGCCCTGAGAGATGGACAGCCGGTCCGCCAGCATTCGGTGATGGACGTCGTCGAACGAATTGGCTCCGTGGCTGACATAGACATAGAGGTGCGGCGCATCGGGCAGGGCATGCAGTCCGTCGATCGCCATCAGCTGCCGCACCAGTTCGGTGTCCTCGCCGTGGTGGGAGCCGGGGCCTGTCTCGATGTAGCGCACCGGGGCGGAGGCGCGGCTCATCAGCGAGCCCGGGAACACGGTGGCCTCGGTGGCTCGCCAGTTCACGCAACGGAGTTCACCGGCCTTGGGGAAGAACTGCATCACCTGCTGCAGGCAGACCGCCTGGGCGCCGCTCTCGTCGAGGGCGGCAAGCTGCCGCTCGAGCCGCTCGGGGTGATGGAGGTCGTCGTCGTCCCACTGGCAGCAGACCTCGCCGGCGGCCCGGTCGTGGGCCAGATTGCGCAGGGCGCCCACCATCATCCGCCCTTCGGCTTCGACCACCCGGATATCGTCCCGGCCGTGCTCGGCGATCATCGCGCCGAGAGCTGACTTGGCGGGTGTGGGCCCGGGATCGGTCACGATCACCAGCTCCCGGCGCGGATAGGTCTGAGCGCAGTAGCCCGCGATCGAGCGGCGCAGGAACGGCAGGCGTTCCGGCGTGGCCAGGGTCACCATCAGGCAGCTGACGAGCGTCTTGGCGGACACGGCGACGATCCCGGGCCTTCGATCGTTCTGACACCCGGCAGGGGTGGGGTCTGCACGGTCGGTGAGGCCGATTTGTATCCCAGCCGGCGCCGACAGCGTCAACGCAGCGCCTCGGATGCGGTGGATGTCGGATCGGAACCGCGCTAAAAGCAGGTCAACACTGG
>Ga0105240_10003924_pt1 | contig 22973 bp, 20 predicted proteins | sample KBSC54metaG_FD_80426 | JGI IMG/M metagenome (GOLD analysis project Ga0105240, IMG submission 80426) | Corn rhizosphere microbial communities from Kellogg Biological Station, Michigan, USA - KBS C5-4 metaG | ecosystem: Host-associated > Plants > Roots > Rhizosphere > Soil | place: Michigan, USA... | reverse complement strand
GAGGAACACGACGTCGCTCGAAATGGCGGCGAAGTCGGCGCCCTTGAAGAGGATGGATTTGATCGCACGGACCGCGTGCGTCTCGGGATTGTACTCGGCAAAGACGCGCAGCCATTTGGGGAAGCTCTCGATCGGATAGACCGCGCCGCTGGGGAAAAAGAGGATGACGTTGAGGAAACCCGCGGAGGCGCCGACCACGCGCGGATTGCTCGCGCGGGCGAGCAGCGCGAAGGTCATCGCAAGGATGCCGGTGGCGCCGAGCACGATTATGCCCACCAGGATCAGGAAGGCCGGAAATCCGCCGACGATGGTGCCGCCGGTGATGAGCAGGCCTACCACCAGCACGATGATCGCGCTGCAACTGGTGATCAGCACGCTGCTGCCGAGGACGCCGGCCGCGAGGTTCCAGCGCGAGATGGGCGTGACCAGGTAGGCCTCGGTGACACCGAGGAAGCGGTCCATCACCCAGTTGAAGACGCCCGAGGTGAGCGAGCCCATAAACAGCGCCATCACGATGACGCCGGGAATCAGCGAGCGATCGTAATCGACGGTGACGAAGAGGTTGCTCGGACGCAGCACGATGAGGTTGAGCTTGGGCTCGCGCGCGGTCACGTAGCCGTCGCGCAGGGTGACCACCGCCTGATCGACGACGCCCGTGAGGGTGGCGGCACTGATGGTATCGACGTTGTCGGTGAAGAGGCCGAGTTCGCCGATGCGGCCTTCGGCGATGTTGTGGCTGAAGTCGGCGGGGATGATGAGGGCGGCCTTGTAGCGGCCGTCGCGCACGGCCTGGATGGCGGTGGCGGGGTCATGCTCGTAGGTTACGACGATGGTCCTGGGGCCGGCGGCGAGCGCCTGCATCTTCTCCATTATGCGCAGGCCGTAGGGGCCGCTGTCCTGTCCGACGATAACGACGGGCAAATTTTTGAGGACACCCTGAAAAGAGTTGCCGAAGATTACGAGGTAGATGATCGGCAGCAGGACGCTGGTGAAGATGGTCAGGGGATTGCGCGAGAGCTTGAGCAGGTCGCGCCGCATGATCGCCCACGATTTTTTCATCGCGCCCCTCCCACGTCATCCGTGTCCCGGCGGCCGCGGCATGCCGAAGGTCATATCGAAGAAGCCGCCCTTGCGCGCGGGTTCGTCGCGCAGCCGCTTGCCGGTGAAGCGGATGAAAACGTCCTCGAGCGAGATGCGCTCGAGCTTGATCGACGCGACCTGGGCGCCGCTCTCGTCGAGCTTGCCGATCAGCTTCGGCATCGCATGCGCGCCGTCGTCGAGCGAGATGATGAGGGCGCCGCGATCGTCGAGTTCGACGCCGTGAACGTTGGGCTGCGCGCGAATCATCGCGAGCGCGGTTTCGACGTCACCCTTGATTTCCAGTTCGATGCGATCGGCGCCCTTGACCATCGCCTTGAGTTCGCCGGGCGTGCCGATCGCGATGATCTTGCCGCCGTCCACGATCGCGATGCGGTCGCAGAGAATCTCGGCCTCCTCCATGTAATGGGTGGTGAGCGAAATCGTTAGATGGGTTTCGGCGCGCAAGCGCTCGAGCATGTCCCATACTACGAGGCGGCTTTGCGGATCGAGGCCGATGGTCGGCTCGTCGAGGAACAGGACCTCGGGCGAATGGATAAGGCCGCGCGCGATCTCGAGCCGCCGGCGCATGCCGCCGGAGTAGGTCGCGACGAGATCGTTGGCGCGTTCCTTAAGCCCCACTAATTCAAGGAGATGAGCAGCGCGTTCGTGGCGGATGCGGCGGCCGAGGCCATAGAACTCACCGTAGATATCGACGTTCTCCCATCCCGTGAGATCGAGGTCGGAGGTCAGCGCCTGGGGAATTACGCCGATACGTTCGCGCACGCGGGCGGGCGCATGCGTCACGTCCTGCCCCGCGACGGTCGCCGCGCCGGAGGTCGGCGTGATGAGCGTCGTGAGCATCCGGGAGAGCGTAGTCTTGCCCGCACCGTTGGGCCCGAGCAGGCCGAACAGTTCGCCGCGGTGGACCTCGAAGCTGACGTGGTCAACCGCGGTGAACGCGCCGAAGCGCTTAGTCAGCTCGCGCGCCTGAATTGCTGCCGAGTTGGGTTCCATTGCGCCTTGAAAACGAGACCTCCGCGGTCATCCCCGGCTTGAGATCGTTACCCGCCTGCAGTACGCGAACTTTGACATAGAAGGTGCGGATGTCCTGGCGTCCGCGCCGAACGTCGCTCTCGGTGGCGAATTGCCCTTCCTGCCCGATCGCCATCACACGACCGGTGTACGTCTGCGGCGGGCGCGTGGTGAGCGCGACCTGCGCCGGGTCGCCGACGCGAATCGCGCCGAGGTCGGTTTCCTCGACGTCAACGCGCGCCCAGATCGTTGACATATCGTCAACCGTGAGAATCGGCGTGCCAGGCGTCACCCATTCGCCGACTTCGAGCGCCTTGTTCACGACGATACCCGAGATTGGCGCGCGGATAACGGTGTCGGCGAGCTGGTCGGTGTACAATTGTACATCAGCACGATCGGCGACCACCGTCGCGCGGCTGCGTTCGACCTGGGCCACGCTGTCGTCGCGCGCCTGCGCCGAAATAACCCCGCGGCTAAACAGTTCCCGGTTGCGCGCGACGGTAAGCTCCGCGTCGCGCAGGTCGGCCAGCGCGTTTAGCAGAGTACCCTGCGCCTTGGCTAATTGGTTGCGTATGTCGATGTCTTCGATCCGGCAGACCACCTGGCCCATCTGGACGTGATCGCCCTCGAGCAGATCGAGTTGCGTGATACGGCCGGCGATGCGGCTCGTGAGGTTGACTTCCGGCGCCTCGATAATGCCGACGGTCTGAATCGTATTCACATCGGCCGGCGGCCACAGGTACTTGCCGCCGAGATAATAAAGCGCGATCGCCACGCCGGCGATCACCAGCAGCGTCGCGAGCCGGCGCAAGAGGCGTTTCATAATCCCGGCGCGATCGCCGCGCGGTTAATTACGGCCCGCCGCATCACCATACGTTCGGGATCAACGCGTCGGTCACCCGCATGTAGTCAGCATATCTATCGCCGTGAGAAGCGAGCATCTCGGCCTCGTCTTCAGCGATTCGCCGGCGCACTATGAAGGCGCCGGCGACGATCATCACGAGCATCGTGAGCGGTGCGCCGTATTCAAACGGCCAGGCCAGCAGCACCAGAAATTCTCCGGCATAAATCGGATGACGGATGAAGCGGTAAAGCCCGTTGCGCACGATCGGGCGTTCCGTGCCGTTGACTTCGCCGGCCGAGAAAAAGCCGAGTTGGACGCGCGCGCCGAGCGCGAGCCAGAGCCCCAGTAGTTCGATCAGAATGCCGAGGCCGGCCATCCATCCGGGCGCGTCGGCGGCGTGAAACGAACGCTCGAACGGCGCCGCCGCGAACAATACGAGCACCGGCAACTCGCCCATAATGCGCCGCGCGAAGTGGGCGCGGTCGGTCCCCAGCATCGATTCCTCGCGCACCAGCAGGTCCGCGATGCGAAAGGCTGCGTATGCGATCAGGTAGGCGTAAACATACGGATGGTGCTGCAGGTAGTCGCTCATGCCGAGGCCGATCGCGACCGCGCCGATGACCGCCAGAAGATAAATCACGGTCTCCGCGATGCGCATCGAGAGGTCGCGGCGCGCGAGCGGCGTGTGCGGCGCGGCTGCCGCATGATCGATCGCTGCGGCGGCGGCGTCCGCGTGCAGATCTCCGGTGCCCGCCCTCAACGAACCGGTTGAGCGGCGCGGCGGAGCGGTGGCGGAGGGCACTGCGGCTTCTTCGTCGGACATACAAAACTCTCCAGATCAGGTCAGGTCTCGCATTGTTAATGAAAGCATTAAAAGCGCGCGCAGGGCAGCTATCCGCACGTCACGACGTAGCGGATTCGGCCAGCCGTTCGAGGCTCTGGCGCGCGCCGATTACCACGATCAAATCTCTCGCTTCGATGACGATCTGCTCATCGGGAATGATCGTAATCGGCTCACCCCCGCGCTTCAGTCCGACCACCCGCAGACGCGTGTTGGCGCGCTCGATCGCGTAAATCGACATGCCGATCAGCGAGCAGTGCGGCAGTGCCTCGACCTCTTCGAGGCTCACGTCGTCGCCGCGTCCCGGCATCACGAGCGTCAAAAAATCGACCACCGAAGGCCGCGCGATCGACGCCGCGATGCGATACGCGCTGAACTGATACGACGAGATCGCGGCGTCGGCGCCGGCCAATTTGAGGTGCCGCAAGCCGGCCTCGGTCTCCGCCCGCGCGTGGATGCGTAGCGTGGAATTCTTGCCGCGCGCCGACAGACTGATGAAGACGTTGTCAGGATCGGACGCGGTGGCGATCACGATGTCGCTCGCGCTGCCGATGCCCGCACTTTCCAGCACACCCTCGTCGAGCGCCGATCCGATGATGTAGAAAAGGCCGCTGCGCACCAGTTCGGGTTCGAGCGCCGGGTCGATTTCGATCACCACCACCGTATGGCGATCGGCCTTGAGCTCTTCGGCGACGATGCGTCCGAAACGCCCGTAACCGCACAGGATCACGTGGCCCTCGAGATGCTGGATCTTCCGGTTCATCGCACTCTTCCCCACGAATTCCCTGAGCTGGCCGCCGACCACGACTTCGGTGATCGCGGCGAACACATAGTAGGCGGTCCCGACTCCGGTAAAAATAATCACGATCGTGAAGAGGCGTCCGACGGTATCGAGCGGCTTCACCTCCTCGTAACCGACCGTCGTGATCGTGATGACGGTCATGTAGAGCGCGTCGATGAACGACATCCCTTCGAGCGCCATGTAGCCGGCGCTGCCCGCGAGCGTGAGCAACACGACAATCGCGATACCGATGCCGACCCTGCGACCGGGATTCATCGGCAAGACCCGGCCGCGCGCGTCAATGAATCCATTGGCGCCCAAGGGCCGCGGCGATTCGAAGATCCTTCGCGACGAGCGTTCGGCGCCGTCGGTATCGCGGCGCGCTCAACCTTCGTGCGCTTCTCGCGCTTCGAGCCAGCGCTCGGCATCGAGCGCCGCCATGCAGCCGGTACCGGCGGCGGTGACCGCCTGCCGATAGACGCGGTCGGCGACGTCGCCCGCCGCAAATACTCCTTCGACATTGGTGTAGGTCGATCCCGGGCGCACCTGCAGGTAGCCGACCTCGTCCATGTCGAGCTGTCCATGAAAAATCGCCGTGTTGGGTTGATGGCCGATCGCCATGAAGACCGCGTCGGTGGGACGATCGGTGAGCGCTCCGGTCACCAGGTTCTTCAAACGTACGTGGCTGACGCCGGTGGCGGGCTCGCCGAAAATCTCGTCAATGGCCGAATCCAGGATGAATCCGATCTTGGGATTCTTCCGCGCACGCTCCTGCATGATCTTCGAGGCCCGCAGCGTCTCGCGCCGATGCACGATCGTCACCTTGCTACAAAACCGCGTCAGGAAGGTCGCCTCTTCCATCGCGGTGTCGCCGCCGCCGACCACCAGCGCGTCCTTGTTCTTGAAAAATGCGCCATCGCAGGTCGCGCACGCACTGACCCCATAGCCCATCAGCCGCTTCTCCGATTCGATACCGAGCAGCTTCGCCGACGCGCCGGTCGCGACGATCAGCGCTTCCGTCATGACCATCGTGCCGTCAACCGCGATCTCGAACGGATACTTGCGCAGATCGACCGCGGTGACCGCACCGGTCATAAACCGCGTGCCGAAGCGTTCGCTCTGACGGCGGAAAATCTCCATCATCTCGGGTCCCTGTACGCCGTGTTCAAAGCCCGGATAATTCTCGACCTCGGTCGTGATCGTAAGTTGACCACCCGGCTCGTGGCCTTCGATTAACAGCGGCGCCAGGTTGGCGCGGGCCGAATAGAGCGCGGCCGTAAGGCCCGCGGGCCCCGACCCAAGTATCACAAGACGGTTGACGAGATTGTTCGATGGGTCTGACATGTCGCCTTTCACCAGGTTCAATTTGTTCGCGTTGGATTCACTGCCGCTTTATTTTACACCGCGCGCGCGTCAGCATAAGGGCTATCCACTACCGCGACCAGCGCAAATGATGACAGGTAAAAAACGCAGTTCGAAGGCGGCGCCACGCGGCGCGCAACTAACCCATCTCGACGCGGACGGGCGCGTGCGCATGGTTGACGTCGGCGCGAAGCCGGTCACCCGTCGCGAGGCGATCGCGCGCGGTGCCGTCCACATGGCGGCGGCAACGCTCGACGCGATCGTCGGCGGCACGCTCAAGAAGGGCGAAGCGCTGGCGACCGCCCGGCTCGCCGGCATCATGGCCGCCAAGCGCACGCACGAACTCATCCCGCTATGCCATCAGATACCGCTCGAAGTCGTCGAGGTTGATTTCCAGCCCGACCCCAACGACGGCGCGATCCGGATCCAGTCGCGCGCCGTCACCAGCGGTCGCACCGGCGTGGAGATGGAGGCGCTGGTCGCGGCGAGCGCAGCCGCACTGACGATTTACGACATGGCCAAGGCAATCGATCGCGCGATGACGATCGACGCGATCCGGCTGGTGCGCAAGAGCGGCGGCCGCAGCGGCGACTTCGTGCGCGACGGTGAACCCGAATGGCGTTGACGGCCCCGCCCGCTCCGCGTGCACTCGCGGCCGCGCCCGCAATCGCGATCGCCGGCTGCATCTTCCTGAAGCCGGGCCGCGACGGCCCTGTGCGCGGCGGCAACCCGTGGATCTTCTCGCAGGCGATCGCACGCGTCGAACCCGTCGCGCTACAAGCGGGCGACTGGGTCGAAGTGCGCGACGCCGGCGGCGATGCGGTCGGCCTCGGCTACTACAATCCCGCGACGACGATCGCGGTGCGGATGCTCTCCTTCGACACCGCACTCGCGCCCGCCGGCCTCATCCGCCATCGCATGCGGCACGCACTCGCATTGCGCCAGCGCGCGGTGTGCGGCGACACCGACTGTTACCGGCTCATCAACGGTGACGGCGACGGGCTCTCGGGCGTCGTCGTCGATCGCTACGGCGGCGTGCTAGTCGTGCAATTGCTGACGGCGGGGGCCGATCGCATGCGCGCGGAAATCGTCGCGGCGCTGCGCGAGACCGTCGCGCCGCAAGCGATCATCGAACGCAGCCACGGCGCCGTGCGCAAGCAGGAGGGGCTCGCCGATCATGCAGAGGTGCTGGCCGGCGTGCCGCCCGCGGAGACCATCGCGACCGAGCACGGTATCCGGCTTGCGATCGATTTCAATCACGGACAGAAGACCGGCGCTTTTCTCGATCAACGCGACAATCGCGCGATCGTGCGCGATCTTGCGCGCGGCGCCCGCGTGCTCGACGCCTATTGCTACGCGGGCGGCTTCACGCTCGCGGCGCTCGCCGGTGACGCGCGCGCGGTGGTCGCCGTCGATTCCTCCGATCGCGCGCTCGCGATGGCGCGGCGCAATCTAGAACTCAACGGCCATCGTGCCGACCGCGCCGAGTTCGTACGCGGCGACGTGCTGCGCTATCTCGCCGATCTCGCCACCTCCGATCGCTTCGACCTGATCGCGCTCGATCCGCCGCCGCTCGCCCGCAGTCTCAAGGACGCCGCTCACGCTGCGCGCCTGTACACCGACCTCAACGCGCTGGCGATGCGTGCACTGGCGCCCGGCGGCTACCTGATGACGTTCAGTTGCTCAATTCATTTTCGCGGCGAGGATTTCGTGCGCGCCGTGCGTATCGCGCAGACCAAATCGGGGCGCCGGCTCCAGATGATCGCACGGCTCGGCCCCGGCCCCGACCATCCGGTGCTGCTCGGCCACGCCGAGGGCGAATATCTGACGGGTCTGCTGCTCGCCGACCTCGCCTGACGCAAAGAGCATGGGAGCGTGGTTGAGGAGCCGCCGATGAAGCTCGAACGTCTCGATCATTTCGGTCTAGAAGTCGGCGATCTCACACGCGCCGAGCGCTTTTACACGCAGGTGCTGGGCCTCGCGGTGGTCGCGCATCTGGGCGATCAGACGTTGCTCGCGTGCGGCGATCAAAACCTCGCGCTGTTCGAGGTCGCGCGCGCAGCGCTGAGTCCCGATGAGCGCCGCGATCGCATCGCGCATCCGCTGGGCCGCGGCCATCACGCGTTTCGCGTGAATCGCGCGGATTTCGATACGGCGCGCGACCGTCTGCATGCGGCCGGCGTCGAATGCGCGACGCCGATCGACTGGGGCGACCACGATTGCCTCTACTTCCTCGATCCCGACGGCAACCTGCTGGAGGTCGTGAGTTATCGCTGAGGGCGCGTCGGCGATTTTTTCGCCATCGGCCTCGCAAAAGCCGCCCGCGCCGATATTGTCCGACGACACCGATTCGCCTAAACCGTTGGCATGGAATATCGCCGCTGGGCTCGCGCCCTGTGCCTCTCGCCCGCGATTTTGCTCTTCGCGATGCCCGCTTCCGCAAAAGTGCTCCATCTCCGCGTTGATCCGTCCACGACGCAAATCGTCGCGACCGTCAACGAACCGCTCGCGCGAATCAACGGCAACGTCTCGGGCACCTTCCAGGTTATCACCGGCGAGATTGACGGCGACCCCGCGGATCCGGTCGCGACCGGTCACATCGATATCGTAATCGACGCCACCAGCTATACCTCCGACAGCCCGCGACGCGACAAGGCGGTGCTGCGCGACGCACTCGAAACGCGCTTCTACCAGGTGATCAAGTTCGTCAGCACGCGTATCGAGGATCTGCAATGGGACGCGCCGAACGTGATCGGCAGCGCGACGGTCGTCGGCAATCTGACGCTGCACGGCGTCACCCGCGAGATTCGCGTACCGATCAAAGCGACGCTTTCGACCGACGGCCGCTTCAGCGCGGACGGCGACTTCCAATTCGATTGCACCGCTTTCGGTATCACGCCGCCGCGCGGACTGTTCGGCACGCTGCAGGCGGGCAAGATGGTCGATCTCAATTTCCGCGTGATTGCGGTAGCACCCGACGCGCCCGTAGCGACTCCGGCGCCGCAATGATCGCGCGTGCGGGTGCGCGGTTGGCAGGCGCACCCGTGATGCGATAATCATCGCACGGCGATCACGATCGCCGATTCGCCGCGGCGCACGTCAGGAGGGCTCAGTGTGAAATTCGGCCTTTTTTATCAACTTCCCTGCGCTCCGGATCAATCCGAGGCCGTGCGTTACAACGAAACCGTCGAGCAGGTCATCCTCGCCGATGAAATCGGTTTCGATACCGCGTGGCTCGCCGAGCTGCATTTCTTCCGGCCCTTTTCGATCATGCCCGCGCCGCTAATCGTGGCGACCGCGATCGCGCAGCGCACGCGGCGCATCCGGATCGGCACCGGCGTGTCGCTGCTCCCCTTCCATCATCCGCTGCGTCTCGCCGCGGAAGCCGCGACGGTTGACATCCTGAGCGGCGGACGGCTGGACCTCGGCGTGGGCCGCGGCACGATCGCGGTCCATTTCCAGGGCTTCAACGTCTCGCGTGAGGAAAGCCGCGAACGTTTCGAGGAGTCGCTTGAAATTATCCAGCAGGCGTGGACCACCGAATCGTTTTCGTACAACGGCAAGCATTACCAGGTGCCCGAGACCGCGGTGGTGCCGAAGCCGCTCAGCAAGCCCCATCCGCCGCTGCGCATCGCCGCCAACAGCCCCGAAACCGCGGCCTTCGCCGGACTCAAGGGCTACGACGTGCTGGTCGCGTCGCCGATCAATCCGATGCCGGGATTTTTCGGCCACGTCGAAAGCTACCGCACGGCGCTGGCGAACGCGGGCCATCAGTTGGCGAAACGCGATGTCGCAGCGCTTTTTTTCACCCACAGCTCCGAAAGCGTCGCGCACACCCGCGCCGAGTACGAGCCCTCGATGATGCATTACTTCCGCACGATCGGGGAGCAGGCCTTGCGTGGCGATCGATCGCAGTACGACGGCTCTTACGCGTATCTGAAGCAGGTGCGCGAACGCGTCGCGACGATGTCGTGGGAAATGGTCGCCGACACCATGGCGATTTTCGGCAGTCCCGAACAATGCATCGCGCGCATCGAGGACATTTACCGCGGCGCGAAAATCAACCAGCTCGTATGCTGGTTCAATCCGGGCGGGCGCATCCCGCATCGCGACGTGCTCGCGGCGATGGAACGGTTTGCGACGAAGGTGATTCCCGCGGTGCGGCACCTCGGCGAATAGCGCGTCTGCGATGCGGTCGATACGGGCACTGGCGGTGGTTGTCGCGGCCCTCGCAGGCATGCTCGGAGCGGCGCCGCGCGCGCGTGCGATCGATTTTTACGAAATTCAGATTTACGACACCGATACCACTGCGCCCGGCCATCTGCAGCTCGAACTCCATTCCAACACGGTCAATACTGCGACCGGCGTGCAGGCCAAGCGAACGTTGAATCCGTATCAGATTCACGAAACGCTCGAAGCCACTTACGGCCTGCTGCGATGGCTGGAGGTCGGCCAGTACCTGGCGACCGCCAAGTTCGAGAACGGCGATTACGAATACGCCGGCTCGCGCACCAAGATGCATTTCGGGATCCCGCAAACCTTCGACTGGCCGATCAAATTCGGCGGCAATGTCGAGCTCGACTACATGCGCTTTGCGGCCGAGGAAAATCCGTTCACGCTGGAACTGCGTCCAATCGCGGAGACCAGCTTCGGCAAGTTCACCCTGGTCGGTAACTTCGCGTTCGAGGATCCGTTCAACGGCCCCGGTGCACATCAGGGCTTCCAGTTCGCGCCGTCCGGCGAGATCGAATACGACCTCTGCCGCTGGGTCACGCCTGCACTCGAATACTATGGCGATATGGGTGCAATCGCGGCGCTGCCGAGCGTACAGCGCCAGCAGCATTTCCTGGTGCCCACCGCCAACCTGCATCTCGTCGAGAATCTCGAACTCAATTTGGGGATCGGCTTCGGCCTCACCCGCGCCAGTAACGGCACGTTCCTGAAATCGATCGTGGGGTGGACGTTTTGATTGGCCAGCGGAAGACCGCGCGCCAGTCGATATGTTGAGGAACGCAAGACTTAAAGTTTTGTGAGACCTTTCACGAAACTATAATTTTGGATTCGTTGACAACTCTGACCGGCTCAGGGCGGGTGGTCGTCAGGCGGCGGCGGTGGTCTGCACGAGTTCGAACGCGCCCGCTTCGATCGATTCGGTGGAACGCAGGACGATCTTGATGCCGAGGCGCTGCTCGAGGACGCCGAGGTCCTTGGCGCCTACATCATATAGATAGCGCGCGACGGCCGGGTTGATCTTGACCACCAGGAGGTCGCTGCGCGGATGCCGTCCGGCGGCGCGATGGATGCCCCGCAGAACGTCAGCGGCAAGTGTCGCCACCGATTTCACCACGCGGCGTCCGTGGCATTTCGGACATTGCTCGGTGAGCAGTTCTTCAAGGCTCTCGCGAGTGCGCTTGCGGGTCATCTGGACCAGCCCGAGTTCCGAGATTCGCAACATCGAGCTGCGCGCCTTATCGCGCTTGAGCGCCTGTGCAAGGACGTCGGTGACACGTTTGCGATCGGCCTCGCGCGTCATGTCGATGAAATCCACGATGATGATGCCGCCGATATTGCGCAGGCGCAGTTGCCGAACGACCTCGTCCGCGGCCTCGAGGTTAGTTTTCAGCACGGTCTCGTCCTGGTTACGCTTGCCGACGAAGCGGCCGGTGTTGACGTCGATCGCGGTCAGCGCCTCGGCCTGATCGAAGACCAGGTAGCCGCCCGACTTCAACCAGACCTTGCGTTCGAGCGCGCGATCAATCTGCGGCTCGATATGGAAATGATCGAAAACCGGCTCCTCGGCCTCGTACAGCGAGATGCGCGTGCGCAGGCGCGGCATGTAGCTTTGCACGAACTCGACGATGCGCTCGTTGGTCTCTGGGTCGTCGCACCAGAGGCGATCGACGTCGCTGGAAAAAAGGTCGCGCACCACGCGCAGCGCCACGTCGAGATCGCTCGAAAGCAGGGAGGCCGGCGGCGTGGTCTCGGCCAGCTTCACGATCGACGACCACAACTTGGTCAGGAACGAAACGTCGCGCTGGATTTCGCGCTTGCTGACACCCTCGCACACGGTGCGCACGATAAAGCCGCCCTGGTCGGGGCGCAATTCGCCCACGGCCGCGCGCAGGCGCTGGCGTTCCTGGGCGCTTTCGATGCGCCGGGAAATTCCGATGTGATTGCTGGTCGGCGTGTACACCAGATGGCGTCCGGGCAGCGACACGAACGAGGTCAGGCGCGCGCCCTTGGTGCCCATTGGCTCCTTCGCCACCTGCACGATGATGTCTTGTCCGCGCTTGAGCACCTGCTCGATCGGCAGCCGCACGCGCCGCTCACTGCGCCGGCGCCGGCCGCGACCGCGTCCGCCGCGCGCCGTACCGTTGGGCGACGCCTCGTCCTCGCCGTCGGACGATTGATCCTCGGCGCCCGCGCTCTCGAGGCTGTCTTCACCATCGGCCAGGCCGGCCGAATCGCTATCGTGCAATGGTTCGGTCTCGACGTCTTCCTCGCCGATAACCTCGGCGGCAGAGCCGAAACCTTCGACATCGGTATGGAAGTCCGAGACGTGCAGGAAGCCGGCCTTCTCGAGGCCGATCTCGACGAACGCCGCCTGCATCCCGGGCAGTACGCGCGTGACCTTCCCCTTGTAGATGTTGCCGACCAGCCCCTGACGCTCGTTGCGTTCAAGATGGAACTCGCTCAGGACGCCGTCTTCGAGCACCGCCACGCGCACTTCAAGGGTGGACGCATTGATTACGATTTCACGCTTCACAGAAGCAATTTTCCGGACGATGCGGAAACGACCGTCAACACCGCGGGCCAAGTCGGCGTTGAGCCGGCTCCAGCCTGCGGATGGTCGTGAATGGAGGTGGCGGCGGATAGGCGGATATCAAGAGAAAGTCTGCTCCGGTTGGTCGAACCCTTACTCGTCCATTTCAGATGATACGGAGCGAGTCCAATTTCCGCAAGGCGACCTCTGCTCATCTGCTGTTGATAGCACGATCGCCCGGTCTTCGCCCGGCGAATTAAAATACTGTTACAGGCTTGACTCCGAGGCTCGCTTCCCGTTGATTGTTTTACAATGGCAGCGTCAGCCGAAACGATGGTGGCGCACCCGATGGGGGCGGCCTTGCTCAACAGCAAGGTACTGGTTCTTAATCGTTCGTATCTCCCGGTCCACGTCACCTCCGTCAAGCGCGCTTTCGCGCTCCTGTACCAGGGGGTCGCGCGCGCGGTTGACGAGCAATACCGCATCTTCGATTTCGACACCTGGCGCGAGCTTGCGATCGAGACCCATCACGAGCGCGTCGGCATAATCGGCGGTTTCATCCGAGTGCCGCGCGTGCTCTTGCTGACCGCCTACGAGCGGGTGCCCAAGCGCCACGTGCGCTTCTCGCGCTTCAATATCTACGCCCGCGACAACAATACCTGCCAGTATTGCGGGCGGCGCCTGCCGCGCACCGAACTCAATCTCGACCACGTCGTCCCGCGCTCGCGCGGCGGCATGTCCACCTGGGAAAACGTGGTCTGCTCGTGCCATAGCTGTAATCGGCGCAAGGGCGGTCGCACGCCCGACGAGGCGGGGATGCCGTTGATCAAGCGCCCGCTGCGTCCCCAATGGACCCCGTTCAGCACCGAGATGTTCAGCCTGCGGCGCTATCGCGAGTGGATGCCGTTTCTCACCACGGTTGACACCGCCTACTGGAATACCGAACTGCTGCCGGATTAGGCGGCCATCTGCATCGCGGCCTGGCGCACCTGCGCGCACGTTTGGAAATCTCGAACGCGAGGCGTAGATTCGGCGAAAAGTCGTCAACAGGCGGTTGAATCCACATTCGGAAGTACCTGTGGAGTGTTGAGACCTACGACCGGTTGGGTGACTATTGACCCGGTTCGGTACTGATGGGATATGCTCGTGGGCGTGAGGTGGTGGTGGAGGCGATCGCAGTATGCGTCTTAAGAGCCTTGAGTTAGTCGGCTTCAAATCCTTCCTCGACGCGACGGTAATCAGTTTCAGCCCGGGTGCGACGGCCGTCGTCGGACCCAACGGCTGCGGCAAGTCGAACGTCGTTGATGCGATTCGGTGGGTCCTCGGCGAGCAAGCGCCCACGCGCCTGCGCGGCAAGAGTGCCGACGACCTGATATATGCCGGCAACGACTCGAACGCGGCGGCCGGAATGGCCGAAGTCACCCTGCTGCTCGAAGCCGAGGACGGCAGCTCGCTGCCGGAACCATACGCGACGCTCAGCGAAGTAGCGGTCACCCGCCGCGTCTATCGATCGGGCGATTCCGAATACCTGCTCAACCGGATCCCCTGCCGCCTGAAAGATATCACCGAATTTTTCATGGCCGCGCAGATTCACAGTCGCGGCTACGCGCTAATCGAGCAGGGCCGAATCGAGGAGATAATCCAGGCCAAGCCGCAGGAATTGCGCACGATGGTCGAGGAAGCCGCCGGACTTTCGCTGTTCAAGGGACGGCGCGAGATGAGCGAGCGCAAGCTCGAACGGGTCAAGGAAAACCTCGCTCGCGTTGACGACGTGCTAAGCGAGATCGAGCGCCAGCTCAATTTCGCGCGACGGCAGGCAAAAAAGGCGGAAGCCTACAAGCTGATTCGGGCGGAACTCTCGGAACTCGAACGGCTGGCGGCTGGCCGCCGGCTGATCGAGCTCCATGCGGACCTCGCGGCGCATTCGTCGCGCGAACTCGAACTGCGTGAGAACTCCGCGACGGCGCGCGCCGCGATCGACGCCGCGCAAGCCGGCGCGGAGCAGGCCGGCGCGGCGCTGGCGGTGGCGCGCGACGAGCTCGCGGCTTCGGGCCGCGAGCTGGACAATCTGCGGGCGGCGTTCGAGGAACGCGCGCGAACGCGCGCGTTCCTCGAACGCCGCCTGGGTGCGATCGCGGAACTCGAGCCCGGCCTGGGGGGACGCCTCACCGAGCTCGAGTTCCGCGCGATTGCCGGACGCGCCGCGCGCGCCGAGGCCGGCGCGCGCTTGGCGCGCGTCACCGGCGCCGACGACGGCGCCGATGAAGCGACGCTCGCAGCGTTGCGCGCCGACCATCGGGAGGCCGAGCGCGCGCTGCGCGATGAGGAGCGCCGCACCGAACAACTCAAGGACGACCTCGCCGAGCTGGTGCGCGAGGCGGCCGTCATCCGCGGCCGCCTCGCGGACCTTTCCGGCGAGCGCGCCGATCTCGAGGCGAAGCTCGCGGCGGGCGCCGCCGAGTTGCCCGGGATTTCGAGCGCGCTCGACCGGGCGCGGGAGGAGCTGAGTGCCGCGGAAGCGGCGCTCAGCTCCTCCCGCGACGACGCGGCGCGCCTCGAAACTCTGCGCCGCGATACCGCCGACCGCGAAATCGAAACGCGCTCGGCCGTCGAGCATCAGGCGGATCGACTCTCCACCGCACGCGCGGAGCTGGCCAGTGCGACGATGCGCGCCCAGCGCATCGTACCCAAGGGCGCCGGCGAGCGGCTGCGCACCGTACTCGAATCGCTCAACGGCGATCGCCCGCTGTCCGATCCGTCATTGTTGCTCGAAGTGGTCAAAGCACCTCCTGCGCTCGAACCCGCCCTGCGCGCGGTACTGGGCGAGCAACTCGACGCGGTGATCGTGGAATCACCGATGTTCGCCTTGCGCGCGATCGAGATCCTGAAGCAGACCAACTCCGGCCGTCTGAGCTTTATCCCCGAGGCGATTGGACCGGCCGTCACTCACGCACCGATCGAGGCGCCGGGAATCACCGGGCGCCTGCTCGACATGGTCGAGGTCGAGCCGCGCTTCACTCCGCTGGCCGAGGCCGTGATGGGGCATGTGATGGTTGCCGACGATCTGCATTCGGCGCTCGCGGCTTCGAATCTCAACGGTATCGGCACCGTCTTCGTCACGCGCGAAGGCGACCTGCTCGCACCGGAGCGGATGATTTCCGGCGGCAGTGGCGCGCGCGCCGAGGATGGCGCCTTTCTCGATTGGCAGAGTGGTGCGCGCACCGTCGAGGCCGCGCAACGGACACTCACCGAGAACGAGACCGCGCATTACGACTTGGTGCGTCGCCTTGAAGAGGACCGTGCGGCCAGCCATGCCGCGCGCGAATCCTTCGAGGCCGCGCGAAATCGTGTCGCCGAGTACGAACGGACGGCCGCTGCCGCCCGCACCGCGATCGCGAAGGCCGAACAACGTCTCGCATTGGCCGAGGCCAGCAGCGCCAACACCTCGCGCCGGCTGAGCGAACTCGCGACGAATGTGACCAGTTCGAACGCGCGCATGGAAGAACTGGCGCTGCTCGAGCAGGAATCGCGGGGCCGCCTCTCCGCGGCGTCCGCCGGGCTCGCCGATCGCCGTGCGGAGGTCAAACGGCTGGGCGATGCGATGCTCACGGTCGGCGCGCAGGTCGAAGCGCGCAAGCGCGAATTGGCCGCGCTCGCCCAGGAACTGACGCATCTGCGGCGGATGACCGCCGAACTCGAATCGCAGATCGAGCAGAATCGCGCTCAGCTCGAACGTTCGCGATCCGAGCGCGTAGAGTTTCAGCGCGAAATTGCGAATCTGGCCGCACAGGACGACGCCGGTTCCGCCCGCCGTCGTGAACTCGAAGAGATTGTCGGCACGCTCACTGCGCGCTGCACCGAGCGCGAAAATGAAGTCGCAGGAGCACGCACCGCGCTGAAGGAAGCGCGCGACCAACTCGCGGCGCTTGAAAGCGAGGCCGGCGATTGCAGCCTCAAACGCGAACGCGCGCGAACGCTGATCGAGGAGCTTGAGCGCAGTTTCGCCGAAAAATTTCTCGCCGACTTCGATACCGTCTCCGACGATCTCGATCGCGCGCTCAGCGGCCGCGACGCGACCGCCGACGACGCGCGATTGCATGAATTGCGTGCGCGCGCGGAAAAAATCGGCGAGGTGAATCTCGCCGCGGAGAGCGAGGTCAAGGAACTCGAGGAGCGCGCCGGCGTGCTGACCACGGAGCGCGCCGACCTGCAGGCCGCCGTCAACGATTTGACCCAGACCATCCACAAGCTCAACCGTGAGGCGCGCAAACGCTTCGCCGAAACTTTCGAGGGCGCGGCGAAAAATTTCGAGCTGCTGTTTCCCAAGCTGCTGCGTGGCGGCAAGGGCCGCCTCGAACTGACGGCGGCCGACGACGTGCTCGACGCGGGCGTGAACATCCTGGTCCAGCCCGCGGGCAAGAAGGTCAAGGAAATCGGTTTGCTCTCGGGCGGCGAAAAAGCGCTCTCCGCGATGGCGCTGATCTTTTCGCTCTTCCTGCTCAATCCGAGTCCGTTCTGCGTGATGGACGAGGTGGACGCGCCGCTCGACGAATTCAGCCTGGCGGCGTTCACCGGACTGGTGCGCGAACTTAAGCAAAGCTCGCAGTTCATCATCATCACGCACAACCAGCGCACCATGCAGAGCGCCGATCATATTCATGGCGTGACGATGGATCGGCCGGGCGTTTCGCGGATCATTTCGCTCAAGATTCCGCAGGCCGCGTGACGGCAGACATCAGTTATTATACGCGTGCGTGATCGCGCGGATTCGGCGACCGAATCGGACGGCTGATAATTTTTCGAGCATCGTTTAAGAATCGCGCCGCGACTGTTATCCTGATGGCGCATCCGGCGATCGTGCGCTGATTGCCGCCGGGCTTGAACATAGTCCGCGGGCCTTCAAGAGCGTGCGGCGCCACTCCCCAGGAGATTCCTTGATCGAGGCTTAACGCGGTGCCGACGCTCCATCTGGATCCAATTCAATTGTGTGTTTTGATCGCACTGGCGGCGCAGATTCCGGTCGCCGCTTTCGCGATCCTGACGGTTTTCAGCCAGCGCAAGAAATTTCCGATTGACGCTTTTCACGGTGAGCCGGTCGCTCCGCGTGCCGAGGAAGTTGCTCCGCAAGCCGCGCCTCCTGCGGAATTCGTGGGGGAAACTCCGGAGCGCGAAATGGAAGCCGCGGCGGCCGCGCCGACAACTGAAATCGCCTCGGCGCCGCAAGTCGCCGAACCCGCGCCGGTCGAAGCGGATCACGCCAGGGCCGTCGCGAAGGAACCCCAAGCGGTCGCGGCGCCTGAACCTGAGCGGGCACCTGAGATAGTTCGCGTCGCCCCGCCTCCGACGCCGACACGCGCGCCGGTGCGAATCGGACTCGGACTGCGCAAGACGCGTGAGAATTTCCTCGCCCGCATCCGCGCCGCGATCACCGGCAGCGCCAAGGCCGACGAGATCTACGAGGGCCTCGAAGAGGCGCTGATCGGCGCCGACGTCGGCGTCGAAGGCAGCCTCAAACTGGTCGAAGCGGTGCGCGCCAGGCTGAAAGATGACGCGCGACCCGAGATCATCCGCGACGCCTTGAAGGAAGAGATCGAGCGTGTGCTGATCGCCGCCGAGCGACCGCAGGCCGACAGTGGCGACGCGCCGCTGGTGATCATGCTGGCGGGCGTCAATGGGGTGGGCAAAACCACCACCGTCGCGAAACTTGCGACCCTGCTTAAGGCGGATCGCGGGACGGTGCTGGTGGCAGCCGCCGATACCTTTCGCGCCGCCGCGATCGATCAGCTCCAGGTCTGGTGCGATCGCGTGGGCGTTGATCTGATCAAGCAAAAGCAAGGTTCCGATCCGGCGGCGGTCGCCTTCGACGCGGTGAAGGCCGCGGTCGCGCGCAACGCAAAGGCGGTGCTGATCGATACGGCCGGGCGTCTGCAGACCAAGGTGAATCTGATGGAGGAGCTCAAGAAAATCTCGCGCGTGATTGGACGCGAGTTGCCGGGCGCGCCGCACGAGACCTGGCTGGTGCTCGACGCCACTACCGGGCAAAACGCGCTCAGCCAGGCCAAGCTGTTTGGCGAGGCGGTACCGCTGACCGGCGTGGTGCTGGCCAAGCTGGACAGCACGGCCAAGGGTGGCGTCATCGTTGGCATCGCGGAGCGCCTCAAACTGCCGGTCCGCTACGTCGGTCTCGGCGAAAATCTCGAGGACCTGCGTCGGTTCGACGCCCGCGAATTTGTCGAAGCACTCTTCTCGGAGTCCGAAAATGCCGATGAAAGTGCCAGCGGTTCTTATGCTGCTTGACAGCGTTGTTAATCCAAAATTAAAGTGAAGGTGGAATTTAGTGGACATGGCGATTGACGTCCTCAAGCAACTGGACGAACGGATTGCGGCTTCGGTCACCCGGATTCAGCAGTTACAGCGCGAAAACGAGCAGTTGGCCAAGCAACTCGCCGAAAGTGAGCATCGCTACCACGAGGCGGCGGCGCAATTGCGCGAACACGAAACGGCCCGCAACGAGGTCAAAGGGCGCATCGAGAAGATTCTCGCGCGCTTCGACGGTATCGACCTCGGCTAGCGCGGCATCGGCGGCTTGCGATGAAGGGCGTCAACGTCGAAATCATGGGGCAGAGCCTGACCGTAGCCAGCGATGGCGGCGATGAATGGGCCCGGAGCCTCGCGGCGACAGTTGACGAGAAGATCAGGCATATCCGCGCCAGCGGCCAGTCCGTGAATTCGATCAACCTGGCGATTCTGGCGGCGCTCACGTTCGCGGAAGAACTTGAGCGGCTGCGCCGGGATCATCAGGCGTTGATCAGCCACCTGGAAGCGCTCAACCAGCGGCTTTCGGCGGCGATCGACGGCGGCGAATTCCCTAACGGCGGCGAGCGGGCGCGTTAATGATAGACCGGTGGTTCGATTTTGCGGGGCGGGAATCAGTGGAACCAAAACATAAGGCGCATTGCGGCGCTCGCGGATACAAGGACCCGTGCAATTTATTTCGATTGTGCATAGCGGTTTTTTACCCCTTGCGGACCGGCGCGGAATTTTCGCGCAGGCTGATAGCGTGAGTATTCTGATGAGGCGCGCAGACAGGTTCCGGGCGACGCGCGAGTCGCCGGCTTAGACCCGCACCCGCCATCGCGAGACGGCGTGGCGGAAGAAAAGAAAATTCTGCGGCGAATTCTTACGGAGTGCCGTGCCGAATTACCGGCGCGCAGCGCTGCGCGGCTTTCCGACCTCGTTCAGCACAACCTGATCGAAGCGCCCTGCTACGCCGCCTCGGCGTGCGTAATTCTATACGCCGCCAAGGACCACGAAGTCTCCACCGAGCTGATTTTTGCGCATGCGATAGCGTCGGGGCGGCGCGTTTTCTATCCGCGCGTCATTGCACAATCCCATGACCTGAGCCTGGTTCGCGTGCACCATCTCGCGCAATTGCAGCGGGGCGCATTCGGCATCCTGGAACCCACCGGGGCAGAGCTCGCGCGCAACGACGAGTTGGAGCGTGCGCTGATCTGTGTCCCCGGCGTGTCATTCGGCCTTGCAGGGCAACGTCTCGGGCGAGGCGGCGGCTATTACGATCGGCTGATCGCCGCCCTTGCGCCAGAGACCGTCACGGTCGGTCTGGCCTACTCGTTTCAGGTGCTGGACCGGCTCCCCGAGTCGCCGCTGGATCGGCGGCTGGGCCTAATCATTACAGAGTCCGCCGTGCATCGGTCTGCCAAGAAACTTCGGACGGCCGGCGCTGTGACGGACCAAGGAGGCATACCCAGGTGTTGTTAGACATCGGTTTGGTGCTGCTGGGCATCGTGCTCAGTGGCGTGGTTTTTTATTTCGCGATGCAGTCGCGGCGGCAGGTCGAAGCCGTCGAGACGCAAACGGCTGCGGGCGAAGCCCAGCGTATCGTTGACGATGCCAAAAGCAGAAGTGAACTGCTGATGAAGGAGGCGGAACTCAAAGCCAAGGACCTGATGGTCGGAGCGCGCGCCGATGCCGAGCGTGAATTGCGCGAACGGCGCCGGGAACTGACCGCCCTCGAAAGCAAGCTGCAGGCGCGCGAGGAAACCTTCGAGAAACGGCAGGAGGCGTTCGAGCGGCGCGAAGTTGAACTCAATCGCCGCGACCAGACCGTCCGCAATCGTGAAAAGGCCATCGGCGACAAGGAGGCGGAACATCAGGCGCTGATCGACGAGGCCCGCGGGCGGCTGGAGGCCGTCGCCGGACTCACTCGCGAAGAGGCCAAGCGCACGCTGATCGAGGAGATGGTCGGACAGGCGCGGCACGAATCAGCGCGGCACATCCGCGTAGTCGAGGAAGAGGCGCGGGAGGAGGCCGACCGGCGCGCCAAGCGCATCATCTCGATCGCGATCGAACGCCTCGCCGGCGAGTTCGTAGCCGAGCGCACGGTCTCGGTCATCGCGCTGCCCACCGACGAAATGAAGGGGCGCATCATTGGACGTGAGGGCCGCAACATCCGTGCGATCGAGGCCGCCACCGGCGTTGACATCATCATCGACGACACCCCCGAGGCGGTTGTCATCTCGTGTCACAATCCGATTCGCCGCGAAATCGCACGGGTCGCGCTGGAGCGTCTGATCTCCGACGGACGCATCCATCCGGGGCGCATCGAAGAGGTCGTGCGCAAGGCCGAGCAGGACGTCGAGGAATCGATCAAGGAGGCCGGGCAGCGCGCGCTGATCGAAGTCGGCGTCCACGGCGTGCATCCCGAACTGACCAAGCTGCTGGGAATGCTGAAGTACCGCTATTCCTACGCACAGAACGTCCTGATGCATTCGATCGAGGCCGCGTTCATCTGCGGGGCGATGGCCGCGGAACTCGGCCTCAACGAAAAGCAGGCACGGCGCGCGGCATTGCTCCACGACATCGGCAAGGCGCTCACCCACGAAGTGGAAGGCTCGCACGCGTTGATCGGCGGCGAACTCGCGCGCAAGTACGGCGAGTCGGCCAAGATCGTCAATGCGATCGCAGCGCATCACGAGGAGGTCAAGGCCGAGACCATTCTGGCGCCGCTGGTGGACGCCGCCGACGCACTCTCAGGCGCCCGCCCCGGCGCGCGCCGCGAAGTGCTGGAGAGCTACGTCAAACGGCTGGAGGACCTCGAGACCATCGCGAAGTCCTTCAAGGGCGTGGACAAATGTTTCGCCGTGCAGGCCGGGCGCGAGATGCGCGTGATCGTCGAGCCCAATCAGGTCTCCGACGAGGACGCGACGATGCTCGCTCGCGATGTGGCTCGCAAAATCGAAACCGACATGACCTACCCGGGACAGATTCGCGTGACGGTGATTCGCGAGACCCGCGCTACCGAACTGGCGAAGTAAGCGCGCGTGAACTCTGCGGATTCAAAACGACGGGCGCGGCGTGCGACCTAAATCGCATACCGCGCCCGCTCCATTTTCGCTCGCGTCACACGCCTGGTTTGCGGGCGGCAATCATTTTGGGATTCTCTACAACCAAAAAAGGCGGGGCGTTGCCGCCCCGCCTCGAAGAACTGACGTCTCTGCTCGCTTATACGATCGAGTCGGCCGCGCCCGATTGCGCGGGCATCGATTGGGTCACCGAGGGCGCCGCGCCGTTGAGCGCCTCGCACGCATACTGCAGCCAGCGCGCGCTCGAAAGCTCATCCTGGACATACAGCTTGAACAATTCCTTGCTCTCGAGATCGTCCGTAATGTTCTCGGCCAGGTCGGTAACCGGCTTGAAGAACGCGTCGATATCGGGCGCCAATGAATTGAGGTAGAGCAGCTTCTGATTGTCGGTAACGTTGGGGTCGCCGAGGTACTCCGTGATCTTGCGACTCGCCTCTGTCACCGTCGCCTTACACTCCAAGCCGAGGTCGCGCATGCGGCGCTCGAAAATGCGCGCGTGATAGCCCTCGCGTTCCGCGATCATGCGGATTCCGCTGCGGATGCAATCGGTCGTGCAGAGCTTTGCCCACGCGGTAAACGCAACCTCGCCGTTCGCCTCGCCCGCACGGAAACGATCGAGCATCGTGTCCACCGCCGCACGCTCGCTGCCGAAAGTCTTGCCCATGGCGGCGAACTGACGGGCGCCCTTGCCGTGACCATTTCCATTGCCGTGTTCCATCGCGCCCATTTCGCATTCGAAGGTCTCTTCGGTGATAATGCCGGCGCGGTACGCGCGTAAAAGCTGCTTGAATTCGAAGTCCCGATTCATTTTAGTCAATCCTCCGCAAAGGCTGGTAGCTCGACAGGTACACATACTGTGGCTTGCAAGATCTGTCAAACGTATATTT
>Ga0105240_10003920_pt1 | contig 22981 bp, 23 predicted proteins | sample KBSC54metaG_FD_80426 | JGI IMG/M metagenome (GOLD analysis project Ga0105240, IMG submission 80426) | Corn rhizosphere microbial communities from Kellogg Biological Station, Michigan, USA - KBS C5-4 metaG | ecosystem: Host-associated > Plants > Roots > Rhizosphere > Soil | place: Michigan, USA... | reverse complement strand
TCCTCTGGTTCACCGGGCTCTCGGGCTCCGGCAAGAGCACCATCGCCAATATCGTGGAGCGCGAGCTGCACGCTCACGGCGCGCACACCTACATGCTGGACGGCGACAATGTGCGCCACGGGCTCAATCGCGATCTGGGTTTCACCGATGCCGACCGGGTCGAGAACATCCGCCGCGTGGGCGAGGTGGCGAAGTTGTTCGTCGATGCCGGCCTCCTCGTGCTCTGCTCCTTCATCTCTCCCTTCCGCGCGGAACGGCGGATGGTGCGTGAGCTGGTCGATGCAGGCGAGTTCGTCGAGATCCACGTCGATACGCCCATCGAGATCTGTAAACAGCGCGACCCGAAGGGACTCTACGCCCGGGCGCTCGAAGGCAAGATCAAGAACTTCACCGGCATCGACTCGCCGTACGAGGCGCCGGAGAGCGCCGAGGTCATCGTCGATACCAGCAAGGGATCGCCGGAAGATGCCGCGCAGATCATCATCGCCGCGCTGAGAGAGCAGCAGATCATCAGCTGAGGGGCGGCGGGCCGGGCGCGCCCGGCGTGTCCGGTCAGACGAGAAGCACGATCTTTCCGATGTGTGCGCCCGACTCCATGAGTGCGTGCGCGCGCGCCGCCTCGCGCAGCGGGAATCGCGCATGGATCACCGGCCGCAGCGATTTCGACCCGAAGAGCGGCCAGACTTCGCTGCGCAGCGCCGCGGCAATCTCCCCCTTGCTCGCCACGGTTTGCGGCCGAAGCGTCGAGCCGCCGAGCCAGAGACGTTTGGTCATCAGACTCCTCAGGTCGATCTCAGCCTTGGAGCCGCCTTGGGTGGCGATCACGGCAATCCGGCCGTTCACGGCTGCAGCGGCGATGTTGCGCGTCAGGTACTCGCCTCCGACCATGTCGAGAATGACGTCCGCGCCATGTCCATCCGTTGCCTCGAGAGTCCGGGCCACGAAGTCCTCCTCCTTGTAGTTGATCGCTACATCGGCACCTAGCGTCCGGCATGCCGCGCATTTGTCCGCAGTTCCCGCCGTGACAACGACGCGGGCTCCCATCGCTTTCGCAAGCAGGATCGCGGTGGTACCGATGCCGCTCGAGCCGCCGTGAATGAGCATCGTCTCACCGGACTTCAGTCGAGCACGCATGAAGGTGTTGTAGTAGACAGTGAAGAAGGTCTCGGGCAGCGCCGCGGCTTCCTCCACTGAAAGAGCCGCTGGGACCGGCAGGCATTGCACTGCAGGCGCGGCCACGTATTCGGCGTATCCCCCGCCTGCCACGAGCGCACAGACGCGCGCGCCGACCGCTGGCTCGGTTACAGCGGGGCCGATGCGCACCACCTCTCCTGCCACTTCGAGTCCGGGAATGTCCGTCGCTCCGGCCGGAGGCGGGTACAGTCCCTTGCGTTGCTGCACATCGGGCCGGTTGATGCCCGCCGCCGCTACCCGAATCAACACCTCGTGGGGACCCGGCTGCGGCACCGGCCGTGACCCCAGACGCAGGCTCTCCGGGGGGCCGGGTGTACCGATCTCGATGGCATTCATGGTGGCGGGTATGTCGCTCATCACAGCTCCGGCGTAGAGGGGCGCTCCGACCTCAGACCGGGTGATTCTCGCTCGTAGGCTCCTCCCCATGCCAGCGGCAATGCCGCCCGTACTTTTCACGGAGGCGCTCTCGCTCCTCCGGCGTCAGGCTCTCCCAGCGCTGGCGCCAGCCACGGTGCCGCCACGGTCCGCGATGCCCCCGCAACCCCCCGAAGAGGATCCGGCAGAGCACCAGGAGTCCGGCCGCCTGCAGATAGCGCAACGGCGGCCCACCAAAGAGCTCCGGCACCAGCGCATTCCATAGCAGCATCACCACCCAGCTGACCACCGCCACGGCGATGATCATGCAACCCACGAACATGAATCCCTTCAAGACCCAACGAGCTCGACCTCTCACGACTTGCTCCTCATCTTCAGAACCATACCGCTAACCGTCCAGCCACTCCGCATAGACCTCCCTGAGCCGCTCGCGCAGCCTCAGCACCGCATATCGCTTGCGCGAGAGGAGCGTGTTGACGCCGACGCCCCAACGCGCCGACAGCTCCTTGAAGCTCGCGCCCTCCAGCTCCTGCGCAACGAAGACCGCGCGTTGCTCCGCTGGCAGCTCGGCCAGCGCCTGCTCCAGTTCCTCGAGCAGCAGCTCCCGCACCAGAGCCGCATCCGGACCCTCCTCTATCACCGGCAGCAGCCTCTCCAGCGCCGAGTCCGACTCCTCTCCTTCAGAGGCGAGATCGCCGAGGAGCTGCGGCCGCTGCTTGCGGAAGCGGTCGATGATGCGGTTGCGCGCCACCCGCATGAGCCAGGCGCCGACCTGCTCGATGGGCTGCATCAGGCGGTAAGCTGTCACCAGCTCATAAAGCGCCTCCTGCAGGACATCCTCCGCCTCCGCCGCATCCCGCACCCGCCGCAGGATGAACGACAGCAGCCGCCCCCGCTCGCGCCTTACGACCGAGGCGATCTCGAGATCCTGCGCAGAAGGGCTCAATGGTTTAAGCAGTGCGGCATCCATCCCACAAAGGTAGACGGTGGTGCGGTAGTGGATATTGTGAGCAGAGCGCCTCGAAAAATGGTTCCGGCCAGACGCTCGCCGGCAGGAGCCGGCGAGCGAGCCTACAGGGGTCCACCGCATGCGGTGGGCGACCGCGCGGCTGGGTGCCCTGCCGCCAGGGAAGGCCGCAGCGACGCGCCTAAGTGGCGTTCTGGCCGGGACTGTTTCCCGAGACGCTCTGCCCTTGAACGGCAAGGGTCCCCGATCTTCCCTCCACAGTCCCGGCGATGATCGGGCACCGCGGGAGCCGAGCGTGATCCACCGTCTGCGAATACGAGCCCAGATCCGTCAAGGCAAAGCCCCGGTCGCGCCAGGTGCGCAGCAGGCGCTCGAACCCATCCAGATACGCTCCGCCCTCGAGCTCCGCATGTAGCGTGAACACGTGGTCACTGCCCTCCTGTGTCAAGGCGAGCAGATGCTCCACAGGATCGACCGCACCCAGGTCTTCACGCCCGATCAGCTCATCGAGCGTAGGCAAGGTCGTTGGAAACTGCGGCACGCCGACCTCCTTACCCCCGACAACCGGAATGAAGGGACACATCCCCCTGGTATCCGACGCATACCGGAACCCCAACTCCCGCTCGAGCGCCGGCACGCTCGCATTCACCTGCCATCCCGCGGCCCCATGCGCCTCGGGCGGCCGATCGAACACCCGAATGAACTCCTCACGCGCGAGCAAGAGCTGCCGGCGCGTCCACGGCTCGCTCGCCCGCGCCACGCCGTCCTGCCACTTGATGTGATCGTAGGTGTGAACTCCCACCTCGAAGCCGCGTGCCGCCACCTCCCTCATGACGGCTCCGCACCGCCGTCCGATGTGCGGCCCCGGCAGGAGCACTCCGTAGAGCAGAGTTTTGATGCCGTAGTGCTGCGTCACCGAGGTGCGCCGCACCTTGCCGAGAAATCCGCGGCGAAACACCCGCTTGATGGCCCTGCCCGTATGATCCGGGCCGACGCTGAAGAGGAAGCTGGCCCGCGCGCCCGCCCGCTCGAGTGCGGCGGCGAGCCGCGGCACCCCCTGGAGCGTGCCGCGGTAGGTGTCGACATCGATCTTGAGCGCGATGCTGCCGGCTCGGGTGACTCCGCCCGGCACGGGTGCCTGCGACTGCGCCATCGTCCGGCCTCCAGTCAACCCAACACGGACGGGTGCGCTTCGAGCGCCGATGAGATCCGTGCGAGATCTACCGGCCCCTCCTCGGTTTCCGCTTCCAGGATTCTGAGCAGTCCGCCATCCCGGCACGCCGCATAACAGACGCCCTGCACACCGAAAAGGCGCGCCCGCTCCGATGGCGTGATGATCCTCCGCTCCAGCCGCGTGCGGTGGATCCACCACTGCCGCCCCTCGACCTCGGTGAACGCACCCGGAAAAGGCGGCGCCACGGCGCGCACGAGATTGTGGATACTCAACGCCGGCTGAGTCCAGTCGATGCGCCCGTCCTCAGGACTCCTGCGCCCGAAGTACTGCCCGGGCTCGATGGTCTGTGGGCGTCGCGGCGCATCGCCTGCGATGAGGCCCGGTAAGGAGCGCGCCAGGATGATTTCAGCCGCCGTCGTGACCTTGCCGAACACCGCATGCGCATCATCGTCATCCAGTATCGGTACCGCGAGCTGATCCACGATGTCACCGGCATCAGCGCGCTCCACCATGTAGTGCAGCGTCGCGCCGGTCTCCCGCTCGCCGTTCAGGATTGCCCAGTTGACCGGTGCCCGTCCGCGATACTTCGGCAGCAGCGAGCCGTGCATGTTCAGGGCGCCCCGGCGCGCACTGGAGAGGATCGGGGCGCCGAGCATCGAGCGATAGTAGAAGGAGAAGATGAAATCGGGCTCGAGCGCAGCCACCTGCCCCGCGAGCTCCGGATCATTGGCGTTGTCCGGCATCACGACCGGCAGTCCGTACTCTCGCGCCGTGTCGGCGACGCTGGCGAACCACTGATTCTCATTCGGATCATCCCTCACGGTGATGACCAGAGGAACTTCGATCCGCGCGGACAGCAACACCTGCAGGCAGCGAACGCCTACATCATGATAGGCAAACACGACCGCCCGGGCCGTACTCATTGCTCGGACCGTCGTGGGCCTCGCCCCCGCTCCTCACGGGGGCCGACATGCTTCCCGCGTGTCGTCATGACAAGGCTGCCGGGAGCAGCTTTGGACGCCGCCAGGCGGGCCGAAGGCTGAGCCGCAGGGATCGCGGCGAGCCATTGCTCCGGGCAATTCATTGCTCGGCCCGTCGTGGGCCTCGCCCCCGCTCCCCGCGGGGGCCGACACGCTTCCCGCGTGTCGTCATGAATTGCTCCCGGCAATTCATTCCACCGTGCCCCGAGCGCGCTCGGCGCGCAGCATCTCGGTGTGATCGAGCTCCGGGTGCAGCCGTTCCGTGGGGGCGATCTCCCGGTTGGGCGCACTCGCGCGCCGTGCCCAGCGAAGCGGCGCCTCGTCTTCCTCCAAAAGCGCGGCAATCGTATATCGCGGCCGTTGCCTCACCTGCTCGTAGATGCGACCGACGTACTCACCGACCACGCCGAGGCCGATGAGCAGCACGCCAATCAGGAAGAATGCAATGCCGAAGAGCGTGAACACGCCCTGGACCTCGGAGCCGACGACGAGGCGGCGCACCGCCAGCACGACGACGAAGAAGAACGACATCAGCGCAAGGGCCATCCCGGCCATGGTGAAGAATTGCAGCGGCACCACCGAGAAGCCGGTCATGAGATCGAAGTTGAGTCGGATCAGTCTGTAGATGGAGTATTTCGACTGCCCGGCGGTGCGCTCGGCATGCGCCACCTCGATCTCCACCGGATGGCGCGCGAAGGTAAACCCGAGCGCCGGCACGAAGGTGCTGACCTCGACACAGCGGTTGATCGCCTCGACGATGCTGCGGTGGTAGCCCCTGAGCATGCAGCCCTGGTCGGTGATCTGGATCTGTGTGGTGCGCTCGCGAATGCGATTCATCATGCGCGAGGCGAGCTTGCGCCAGTAGACATCATGGCGCCGAGCACGCACCGTCCCGACATAGTCGGCGCCCTGATCCATGGCGGCGATCAGCTTGCCGATCTCCTCCGGCGGGTTCTGCAGGTCGGCATCGAGAGTGATGACGTAATCGCCGCGCGAATGGGCGAAGCCCGCGAGTATGGCCATGTGCTGGCCCGCATTGCGGGTGAGGAGGACGACTCGGGTGCTGTCCGGACGGCGCTCGAACTGCGCCCGCAGTACCGCCGCGGAGCGATCGCGGCTGCCGTCATCGATGAATATCACCTCATACGGGCGGGCGAGCTGATCGAGCGCGGGATAGAGCCGCGCGAAAAGGCTATCGAGGCCCGCCTCCTCGTTGTAGACCGGAATGATGACGGAGACGGTCGCCGTCATTTCGCGGCTCGCTTCAAGATGTGGGTTGCAGCTTCGACGACGCGATCCACGTCCGACAGCTCCATCGCCGGGAAAAGCGGCAGCGTCACGGTCTCCCGGCCTATGCGCTCGGAGTTGGGAAACTGTCCCTCGCTGTAGCCCAGCGAGCGGTATCCCGTGAAGAGATGGATGGGTGCTGCGTAGTGCACGCCGACCCCGATGCTCTGCTCCGCCATCTGCTCGATGAATTGGAGGCGCGAGATACGCAGCCTCTCGAGCGGCAGGAGCGGCGCGAACATGTGCCAGTTGTGTCCCTCGTCGCCGCGCGCCGGCAGCCGTACGGGCGCATCGTGCCCCCACAGGGTGAAATATCGGGCAGCGAGCTCACGGCGCCGCGCATTGAAGCGCTCGAGCGAGGCCAGCTGGCCGAGACCCACGCGCGCCGCGACGTCGGTGAGGTTGGCCTTGCCCCCGGCAAAGAGCGTGTCCACCTGATCCTCAGCCGTCTTGCGCTGGCCATGGAACCGATGGAGCTCGAGCTGACGCACTTCCTCGGGAGAGCCGCCGACCACGCAGCCGCCCTCGATGGTGGTCATGTTCTTGTTGGGGTGGAAGCTGAAGCAGACGAGATCGCCGAAGCTGCCGATGCGCCTGCCGTGCCAGCAAGAGCCGATCGCCTGGGCGGCATCCTCGATGACCCGCAGGCCGTGGCGCTCGGCGATGGCATACAACCGATCCATGTCGACCGGCAGACCGGCGAAGTGGACCGGGAGGATCGCCCGGGTGCGGGGCGTGAGGGCCGCCTCCACCTGATCGAAATCGATATTACGGGTATCGAGGCCGACATCGACGAACACGGGACGGGCGCCGACCCGCATGATCACGTTGGCGGTGGCGACGAAGCTCATGGCCGGCGTGATCACTTCATCGCCCGCACCGATTCCGGCGACCAGCAGCGCGTGCTCGAGGCTCGCAGTCGCCGAGGTCTGGGTACGCACCGGACGCCCGCCGCAGTACTCCGACAGCGCGGCCTCGAGCTTCTTGACGTTCGGCCCCGAGGCCAGCCATCCGGAGCGCAGCACCTCGACCACGCCCTGGATGGTCTCCTCATCGATCGTCGGCCGGGTAAATGGAAGGAAACGCTTCATGACCTGGCTACTACTACCACTCCGAACACGATGACGGCGATTCCGAGCACTCGCTGCACGTTGGGCACTTCCCCGAGCAGCCACCAGGCGAGCCCGAGGTTGATCACGTAGCCGAGCGACAGCAGAGGGTACGCCTGGCTCACCGGGACGCGCGAGAGCCCCACCAGCCAGACGATGACGCTCAGCCCGTAGCACGCCAGAGCTGCCCACAACCACGGCACGGTCAAAAGCTCGAGCGAGCGGCGCAGCACCGCGCCATCGGCACCCAGCAGCGGCCCGGTAGCCTCGGTGGCAGCCTTGAGGCCGAGCTGCGCCAGAGCGTTGAGCAACACCCCGCAGCAAAGGATCGAGAAATCCGACAGTCTCATGAGCGGCTCACCGCCACCGTGAAGCTGTCCTGCGCGATGATGCGTCCCGGCAGGCCCTGCTGCCGGTAATGATCCCACACCCGCGGGTCGAAGAATGCAATCGCATCGCGGCTCGCCTCCCATTGCCGCACGAACTCAGCCGGCGTCGCGCTTTGCCGGCCCGGTTCCCTCGCCTGGCCGAACTCGAGCTCGCCCTGGAAGCTGACGAGAGTCAGCGTCCGGCCCAGGTATGGCGGAATGGTTTGACGATACTCGCCGACGCTGTAGAGAGCTGTGCCGGGATGCACTTGCGGCGCCACCGCCTGAACGAGCGCATGGGCCGATCGTGATGGCGGAATGACGGTGTATTCGCAGAGGAGCGCCTGCCAGGCAAAGATGAAGAGCAGCGCGACCGCCACCGGCCGCCCCCAGCGGGCAATCAGTGCCGCGGCTGCCGCGGCAATCCCGGCGGCGATCGCCCACCCCAAGGCCTCTGCGGGAATCACCCCGTTGCGGTGTTGCGAGTAGAAAAGAAGACCTGCGGCAACGAACAACGCCAGGCCCGCTGCGACCCCGGAAGAGCGCGGGAGAAAGCCCGGCCGATCCGCGACGGCGACCCCCGTGAACGCGGCCATGGGAGGGAACATCGGCAGAATGTAGGTCGCGAGCTTGGAGTCCGACAGGGAGAAGAACACGAGTGTTATCGCCGAGAATAGCATAAGGAATTTCAGTGGCTTGAAGCCGAATTCTAAACCTGATTCTCGCCACGATGCGGATGCCGCCCGGAGCAGTGCCGCAAGCCACGGCAACGCGCCGATCACCAGGAGGGCCAGGAAATACCACCAGGGCTCCACGCGCTGGGCCTCCTTGGTGAGGAAGCGCTGAAAGTGCTCGTGGACGAAGAAGAACGGCGCGAAGTCCGGATTCCGGAGGGAGACCACGATGAACCACGGCGTCGCGAGCGCGAGGAAGAGCGGTACCCCGAGCCCGAAGTGCATGCGCCGCCAGGGCCTGAGGTCGCGCTCCGCCAGGCAATAGGCGATGAGTGCCCCGCCGGCCAGCACGAAGACGACGATACCCTTGGTCAGGACCGCGAGCGCCGCAGCGGCCCAGCAGAGGAGCATCCAGTTGCGCTCCTCTGTCGAGCGGGCGGTTGCGCTCTGCGCCCGAGCGAACGCCAGCGCCGTGGCGCACATCCAGAAGGCGAAGCCCGCATCGAGCAGATTCAGGTGTCCGATGACCCCGAAATACGGGCTCATCGCGAGCAGCACCACGGCCATGAGCGCGGCGCGCCTGCTGTACAGGCGGGCGACCCAGGCATAGATGAGCGGCAGACAGGCGAACCCCAAGCCAACCGTCCACAGTCGCGAGCTCCAGTTGCTGAGCCCGACGACGCCGTACAGAGCGGCCGTTGCCCAGTATTGCAGCGCCGGCTTCTCGAAGTACTTCAGGCCATCGAGCCGCGGGGTGACCCAATTGCCCGTGGTCAACATCTCCCGCGGAATCTCTGCGTAGCGCCCCTCGTCGGGGTCGAGCATCGGACGGATCTGGATGGTGAGGAGCCACACGATCGCAAGCGCCATCCAGCCCCACCACCTGAGCCCGCACGCCTGCGTGCCCGCACCTGCCCCCGTCATGCTCATTCCGGGTCTGCCGACACCCTCAGATGCTCGCCAGGGCGGCAGCTTTGGCGCTGAAGTTCTCCTGCTTGACGTAGAACTCGATGGTGCGGCGGATCGCGGTGTCGAGATCCGTGCTGGGCTTCCAGTTGAGATCGCGCTCGGCGGCATGGATGGCCGGCACCCTCACCTGGATGTCCTGGTAGTACTTGCCGTAGTAATCGCCGGCCGAGACCTCGACGATCTGGGTGGCGCGCGCGTTCTCGCGCAGCACCGGGAACTCCTGCGCGATGCGGATGGTGCGCTCGGCGAGATCGCGGATCGAGACACAGTTGGCCGGATTGCCGATGTTGAAGATGCGCCGCGAGGCGCGCCCCTGGGAATTCTCGAGGATGGTGAGCAGACACTCGATCGCATCGTCGATGAAGGTGAAGGAGCGCTTCTGCTGGCCGCCATCGACCAGCTTGATCGGCCGGCGGTAGAGCACGTTCGAGAGGAACTGGGTGAATACGCGGGAGCTGCCCTCCTTGGGCTCCTCCACGTTGTCGAGGTTGGGCCCGATGAAGTTGAACGGGCGGAACAGGGTGTAGTCGAGATTGTCACGCACGCCGTATGCGTAGATCACGCGGTCGAGGAGCTGCTTCGAGGCCGCGTAGATCCAGCGCTGCTTCTCGATGGGCCCGTAGACGAGCGGGCTCGTCTCCTCATCGAGCACCGCATCGGGCGACATGCCGTAGATCTCGGAGGTCGAGGGGAAGATCAGCCGCTTGCCGTACTTGACGCAGTGGCGCACGACCGAAAGGTTGGCTTCGAAGTCGAGCTCGAAGACCCTGAGCGGATGCGTGACGTACTGCGCGGGATTGGCGATCGCGACCAGCGGGACGACGGCATCGCACTTCTTGACGTGGTACTCGACCCACTCCCTGTTGATGGTGATGTCACCCTCGACGAAGTGAAAGCGGTCGTTCTTGGGCAGGGCGCCGAGCTTGTTGTCGGAGAGATCGATGCCATAGACCTCCCAGTCTCGCTCGCGGAGGATGGCGCTCGTCAGGGCGCTGCCGATGAAGCCGTTCGCCCCTAGGATCATGATCTTGAGTGGCATGGGAAGTCCTTAGCTCGCGGGGCCGGGCCCGGCGCTTGGCTAAAAGCGGCGAATTCTACCAGGATTCGGCCGCCCTTTTCCCGGCGCCTTGCGGCTGCGCCGAAGGGCCTCAGCAGCAGCGACTGACGCCGCTCCACTTGCGCAGCTCCCTCTCCTCATAGAACGCCCGCCGGTCGAGCGGTGGCCCCTCATGGGCTCGAGCATGGTGTGTCAGATATCGCTCGTAGGCGTCATCGCCCGAGACCGCGCGCAGCCAGGCCAGGGTGGCGGCCACGGCCCGCGCAATGGCCCGTGGGACGGCCCGCCGCATCACGTGCTCCCCTCCTGGGGCAACCGGCCGGAGAGCGCGAACGGCTGCAGACGAGCCGCCTGGTACGGGGCTTCCGAAGTTGTCGCCACCGGCAGGCCGCGGACCTTGCGCAGACACACCCGGCCCATGTCGAGAATGACGAGCCACAGTACGGCCATGAAGAAGCCGGTGAGCCAGGCGTCCAGCCGCTGATTGAAGATGAGCTGCGGCGCCACCGCCGCGGCCTGTGTCGGCAGTGTCCCGGCTGTCAGGTGTGCAGAGAGCTGATGAGCGGCGGCGAGCAGGCCGATCCGCGGGTCGGCGCTCACGATCTTCTGCCATGCGGCAACCGTGGTCACGATGGCGAGCCAGGCGAGTGGCACCAGGGTGACGGCCGCATAGCGCGTCTTGCCCGACTTCACCAGGATCCCGGTCGCGACCGAGAGCGCGATGGCCGCGAGCATCTGGTTGGCAATGCCGAAGAGCGGCCACAGGATGTTGACTCCACCGTTGGGATCGATCACGCCGACATAGAGGAAGTAGCCCCAGCCAGCCACGATGAGGGTGCTCGAGAAGAGTACCGAGGGGTACCAGGAAGTGCGCCCCAACGGCGCGTAGACATGCCCGAGCAGGTCCTGGAGCATGAAGCGCCCGACGCGCGTGCCTGCATCGAGCGTGCTCAGGATGAACACCGCCTCGAACATGATGGCGAAGTGGTACCACACGCTCAGGAGCCCCCGCCCGAAGGTGTTGCCGAAGATGCTCGCCATCCCTACGGCGAGCGATGGCGCACCGCCCGTGCGCGCAAAGAGCGTGCTCTCCCCCATCTCGTGCGCGAGGGTCTGCATCTGCTCCACCGTGACCGGGAATCCCCAACTCGAGATCGTGTGCACGGCCGCCGCCGGCGCCGCGCCGACGACGCCTGCACCGGTGTTGATGGCGAAGAACACACCGGGATCGAGCAGCGTCGCGGCAATCATCGCCATAATGGCGACGAAGGACTCGAGCATCATGCTGCCGTAGCCGATGAGGCGCACATCCGCCTCGCTCGCGATGAGCTTCGGCGTCGTGCCGCTCGCCACCAGCGCGTGGAAGCCGGACACCGCGCCGCAGGCGATGGTGATGAAGACGAACGGGAATATCTTGCCGCCGAAGATCGGCCCATGGCCGTCGACGAACGAGGTCAATGCCGGCATCCGGATCTGCGGGTGCAGCATCACGATGGCGACCGCAAGGAGCGCCACGGTGCCCAGCTTGAGAAACGTGGAGAGGTAGTCACGCGGCGCGAGGAGCAGCCATACCGGCAGGATGGCCGCGATCCAACCGTAGCCGATCACGAAGCCCGCAAGCGGCAGGCTCGACCAGTCGAACAGGCCCCGCAGCAGCGGCTGGCCGTCGACCCACCCGCCGCCCAACACCGCGAGCAGCACGAGGGTGACGCCGATCAGCGAGGCCTCGAGAATCCGTCCCGGCCGCAGGCGCCGCAGGTGCAATCCGACGAGGATGGCGACCGGTATGGTGGCGAAGACGGTTGCCGTGGACCAGGGACTGTGCTTCATCGCGTTGACGACAACGAGGCCGAGCACCGCGATCAGGAGGATCATGATGAGGAGCGTGCCGATGAGCGCCGCGAATCCCCCGAGGGGACCGAGCTCATCCCGCGCCATCTGACCCAGGCTGCGGCCGTCGCGTCGGGTGGAAAGCAACAGGATGGTCATGTCCTGTACGCAACCGCCCAACACGGCACCGACGAGTATCCAGAGCGTCCCGGGAAGGTAGCCGAACTGGGCCGCGAGCGTCGGCCCGACCAGGGGACCCGGGCCCGCGATGGCTGCAAAGTGATGTCCGAAGGCTATCCAACGATGGGTCGGTACGAAGTCGCGGCCGTTGTCGTGCCGTTCCGCCGGCGTGGCACGAGAGGGGTCGACACCGAGTACGCGTGCAGCGACCCATGCGGCGTAGAACCGATATCCGAGCGCATAGACGCACACGGCGGCCGTGACGATCCAGAGCGCATTGATCGGCTCCTGACGATGAAGCGCAATCCCGCCCAGAGCGACCGCGCCGGCCGCGGCCAGAAGGACACCGGCGATCTTGTTCATCAGTTCGCTTCCCCTCGCGGGCCTCTCAGGCCGGAAAGGCAGCTATAGCTCGCAACGACCCGGGCTGCAATAGGTCTGCGTTCTGAGGAAACCCCGAGACGCTCAGCCGAGCAGTGCCTTCACGGCTCGCTGATAGCGCGCGACGATGGCTTCGCGCCGGCGGTGACGCCCTGCGCTCACGACCTTCTCCCCTGCACGCCAAACGCAATCGATGACAGTGCGTCCGGCCGCAAACACCCAGCTGTCGAGAAGCTCGTCCTGACGACGCTCGATGAGCGCGGGGTGCTTTGCATCGAGACTCACGAGGTCGAGCGGCGCGCCCGGGGCGAGGCCGACCGGCGCTCGCAGACCCTCCCCACGAAGCGCCTGCGAGCCGCCTGCGAGCGCGGCATCGAAAAGGCTCCGGCCTGTCGAATGCCCCGAGTCACCCGCGAGCACGTTGCGCGCGCGCCGCGTCAGCCGCTGGGAATACTCGAGTACCCGCAGCTCCGCCGCCGCATCGATGAGAACGTTGGAGTCAGTTCCGATCCCGAGCCGACCGCGCAGGGCCTGCAGCTCCGGGGCCGGGAAGACACCATCCCCGAGACTCGCCTCAGTGATGGGACACAGCCCGACCACTGCACCCGCTGCTGCGATGCACTCGAGCTCCTCCTGCGTGGCGTGCGTGGCATGCACGAGGCACCATTTGTCGTCGACCGACATCGTTTCGAACAAATGCTCGATCGGACGTCGTCCGCACCAGGCAACACAGTCCTCGACTTCGCGAATCTGCTCGGCGATGTGAATGTGGACAGGACCTCCCGCCGCAAGCGCCACGACCGCGGGCAACTCCTCCGGCGCCACGGCGCGCAGGCTGTGCGGTGCGACGCCCACATTGCCTCCGGGGAGTTGCCGGGCGGCTTTTTGGCATGACTCGACGATGCGCGCGAACCGCTCGAGATCGGTCACGAAGCGGCACTGGCGGATGCTCGGCTCGAGTGCGCCGAAGCCGCCGTGGGCATAAAAGGTCGGCAACAGCGTGAGGGCGATGCCGGACTCGGCGGCAGCAGCGGCCACGCGCGCTGAGAGCTCGCCCGGGTCGGCGAACGGCAGGCCGGATTTGTCCTGGTGCAGGTAATGAAACTCACCAACGCGTGTGAACCCGGCCTCGAGCATCTCCGCAAATGCCAGCGTCGTGATGGCCTCGAGCTGATCCGGGTCCAGCCGCTCCACGAACCGATACATGAGCTCACGCCACGTCCAGAAGCTGTCGGCCGAGGGGCCGCGACGCTCCGTGAGTCCCGCGATGGCGCGTTGGAAGGCGTGACTGTGGAGGTTCGGGAGCCCGGGGATTCCGACAGCGAGCCGCTCATCGGCGTCGGCGGCCTCGACTTCCGCCTCGACGGAGAGGATCGTGCCGTCCTGTCCGGTGATGCGCACGTGCCGCGCCCAGCCGCCGGGCAGCAGGGCCGACTCGAGCCAGAGTCCGCATGCCTCCCCGCTCATCGCCCGGCCTACTGCCGCACCGCGCGCTCCATGCGCTGCTCGTTGCGGATGGAGCCGGCGATGCTGAGGAGCTGCTCCGCGATGCGCTCCAACACATCGTCGATCGAGAGCACGCCGCTCAGTGCCCCGGACCCATCCACTACGGGGACGCGGCGCACGCCGGCTTCGTGCATGTGATGCAGCACCGCCTCGATCGACTGTCCTTCCTCGATGAGGAGCGGGTGGCGCGTCATCACATCGCCCACCTTCAGAGCGTGAGCGTCCACTTCCTGGGCGAGCACCGCGACCACGATGTCACGATCGGTGAGGACGCCCACGACGCGTTTTCCGGTGTATTGACACTTCTCCGATACGATCAGAAACCCCACGTGCTTCTCGCGCATCAGATGCGCCGCCGCGATGAGGTCATCGGTCGGTGTGACGGTCACCACTCCGCGTTTGCAGACACTGCCGGCGTTCATGGGAAGCCTCCCAGCTGCGCAACCGGCCGGTATTGTAATCGATCAAAACCTGAGGCCCACGCGGATCGGGACGAAGTCCGTCGGCTGCGGCGTCTGCATGCGGGTAAAGAGTGCCTCGACGAAGAAGCTGGACCCGTTTCCGAGTGCGATGTCGAGCCCAAGCCCGGCATTCCACGCGAAGCGGGTAGTGTTGTCGCTCGCCACCACGACGTCCCCCGGGACGAAGCCGGACTCGCAGAATCCGAAGAACGGATCACATACGAATCCGTCGAACGCGACCGTCTGCGTGAGCGCAATGCGCCGGTGCGCGACGCCGATACCGGCCAGTGCGTAGCCGGTAACGTAGGGGCTGAATGGCACCCGATACTCGCCATCGACGGCGAGGTCGACGATCTCGCCAAAGCCGTCGTCGATCTCCGTCTGATCGAACGCCTCGTTGACCCCGATCAACTGACGGGTGGCATTGAAGCGGCTGTAATTGATGTCCGCGCGCAGCGAAAGTGGCGAGCGGAAGTCCGGCTGCCAGGAGAAGCCGCCGCCGATCGTCCAGCCGCCTTGAAGAAAGTCACCGATCTGGCCGCTTGTCGCCGCGTACCCCGTGTCCATGTGCCAGTGCACGTGGGTCTGCGGCTCGTAATAGCGCTCCGTGTAATTCTGCGCTGGCGCCTCGGCCCAAGCCCCGAGCAACAGCAGGGCGGTGAGCGAAAAGAGAGTTCGAATTGCTCCTGACCATTTTCTCATGTCAACTCCTCAGGTTCCGTCGGACCATGCGACCGAGCACCCGCCGTGCCTTTCGGGGGTCCCGATTCAGGGAGTGCAGGTTCACGCTGTGCGGCGAAGCCTGCGCCGCACCGCGAGCGCGATGTCCTGCATCTCGCGAATGCGAAGTGCGGTTGCACAGATGAAGAACGCGCCAGCTCCTGCCAAGATGACAGCGCTGAGCGAGCCTACTTTCGGCCAGAATCTCTCGATCCGCCAGCCTGCGAGGAGGTAGTGATCGCCCGCCCAGCAGATGCCGGCGAGCACTGCCGAGGCGACCGAGAGCCGCAGGAGGAGCGCGAGCATGGCGCGCGACTCGAGCCTTCCCAGGTGCTGGTGCATGAGCAGGTAGAGCACGAGGAAGTTGGTCGTCGCGATGCAGGCGGTCGAGAACGCGAGCCCCTGGTGCCCCCACCCGAGGCGCACGGTGAAGATCCAGTTGAGGAGGAAATTGAGCCCGACGGCGCCGAAGCTCACGAACATCGGAGTCTTGCGCCGGTCGATCGCATAAAAGGCGTTGACCAGCACCTTGAGCGCTGCATAGCCGCACAAGCCGATGGCGTAGAAGCGCAGCGCCATGGCTGCCTCGAACGCATCGTGTGCCTTGAAGCGTCCGTGTTGGAAAAGAACCGACATGATCGGCTCGGCGAGGATGATGAGCCCGATGCTCGCCGGGATGGTCAGGAGAAAGGCGAGCCGCATGCCGCGCGCGAGCTCGGTCCTGAATCCCATGAAGTTGCCGCCGGCCGCCAGGCGCGCGAGCAGCGGGAGCGATACGGTGCCGAGCGCGACCCCGAAGATCCCGAGCGGCAGCTGCATCAGGCGAAAGGAGTACTGCAGCCAGGAGACCGGCCCATTGCCGAGAGTCGAGGCGAACGCAGAATTGACGAGCACGTTCACTTGGGTGGAGCTTGCGGCGATCACCGACGGGCCCATGAGCTGCAGGACCGCCTTCACGCCCTTGTCGCGCCAGTGGAAGTCCGGCCGGAAGTGATAGCCCAGGCGCCTGAGCGCGGGGAGCTGCACGCCGAGCTGCATCGCCCCGCCGATCACGATGCCGATCGCGAGTCCGATGGTGGCGCGCTCGCCGAAGTGGGGGTCGAGGGCCCAGCCGATACCGGCCCCGGCGATGATGGAGCCCAGATTGAAGAAGCTCGAGGCCATCGCCGGAATGCCGAAGACATTCTTGGCATTGAGCATCCCCATCACCAGTGCCGCGAGCGACACCAACAGAATGAAGGGGTACATGATCCGGGTGAGCGTCACGGTGAGCGCCGCTTTGGCCGGGTCGAAGCCGTATCCGAGCACCGCCACGATCCACGGCGCGCAGAGGATGCCGATGAGCACGAGAATGCCGACCGTCACGGCCGCCGCGGTCGCGATTTTGTTGGCCAGCGCCCAGGCGGCGCGGTCGCCTTCGACCGCCGACGTCTTGCTGAAGATCGTGATGAAAGCCGTCGACAGCGCCCCTTCGGCGAATAGATCACGCAGCAGGTTCGGGATGCGGAACGCCACGATGATGGCGTCCATGAGCGCGCCGCTGCCGAACAGCGACCCAAACACCTGATCGCGGATGAGGCCGAGCACCCGGCTGCAGAGCACCGCCAGGGCGACGACGCTCGCGGCCCGGGTATTCAGCTTCTCGTGACGTGGGGCCGCAGGGGGCGCGCTCGGCGCGGCGGCGGGGATGTCCGTTTGTGGCATGCGGGCGCCACGGTACCATATGGACCTCCAATGAGCCTCGACCCCTATATCGCCGGCGACTGGGGCACTTCCCGGCTGCGCCTCTCGCTCTGCCTCGAGGAGCGCGTCCTCGAGACGCGCCAGGGGCCCGGCATTGGCGCGCTTCCCGGGCCGGCGGCCGAGACGCTGGGGTCCCTGATCGCCGGCTGGCGGGAAAGCTATGGTCCACTGCCGCTCGTCCTCTGCGGAATGGCGGGCTCCCGCAATGGCTGGAGGGAAACTCCCTACCTGCCCTGCCCCGCGGATCTGAGCACCCTCGGCCAGATGGCGTTGCGGTTCGAGGCGGACGGTGCCCGGGTGGCGATCGCCCCGGGGCTCTCCTGCGTGAGCCGCCTCGGCTCCCCGGATGTGATGCGGGGCGAGGAGACCCAAATCGCCGGCGCGCTCGCGCTCCACTGCGGCCTCGGAACGGGCCGGCATCTTCTCTGCCTGCCGGGCACCCACACGAAGTGGGTGTGGCTCGAGGACGGGCGAGTACGTGATTTTCTCACGGCACTCACGGGCGAGCTCTTCGCGCTGCTGCGCGAGGGAAGCACGCTGACCCGGGCCACGCAGGCCGGCATTCCCGGCGAGACTCCGGACCCGCAGGGTGGTGCGGATGACTCCAGGGAGGGCTTCGATCGCGGCCTCGAAGTCGCCGCTGCGCTCGGAGCGGCGAGCCTCCTGCATGCGCTCTTCCCCGTGCGCAGCCGGCAGCTCATCGATGGGCACTCACCGGCATGGGCACTCTCTTATCTCTCGGGCCTCATGATTGGAGCTGATGTGCGCGGCGCGACTCCGCTCTTCTCCTCGCCGGCGGCGGTAATCCTCATCGGCGATGCCAGGCTCAACGAGCGCTATGCGCAGGCGCTAAGCCGGCAAGGAGCCGCGGCTACCTGTCTCGACGGCGAGCAATGCGCGCTCGCGGGACTTCGTACGCTGTGGCGCCCGTGATTCATCCGCAGCGCTGGCCCGAGGGCATCCTGCCGCTCATCGCCATCCTTCGCGGCATAAGGCCGGAGGAAGTGCTCGAGGTCGGCACAGCGCTGCAGGAGGCAGGCATCGGGGCGATCGAGGTGCCACTCAACTCGCCCTCGCCGCTCGAGAGCATCTCGCGCCTCGCCGCCAGGTTGGGGGATCGCTGCCTCTGCGGCGCCGGAACCGTCCTGAGTCCCGCCGATGTCGAGGCGGTTCATGCGGCCGGCGGCCGTCTCATCGTAACACCCAACACAGTGCCTGCCGTCATCGAGCGGGCCGTCGCAGTGGGGCTGACGGTGATGCCCGGATTCGCGACGCCGACCGAGGCGTTTGCCGCGATCGGCGCGGGCGCCGCCATGCTCAAGCTCTTTCCCGCGGCAACCTACGGGCCCGCGCACCTCAAGGCACTGCGCGATGTTTTGCCGCCTGCCATCGCCGTGTTTGCCGTCGGGGGAGTGGGCGCCACCACCCTCGCGCCGTGGCGTCAGGCAGGCTGCGCGGGACTCGGTGTCGGAAGCGATCTCTACCGCGCCGGCCACTCCGCGGGCGAAGTGCACCGGCGTGCACTCGCCCTGGTGGCAGCCTGGCGCGCGAGTCAGTGACCCGCGGCCTGAGCGTGAAAGCCGCTGGCCCACGCCCAGGAAGGCCGCAGCCGCGCAACCTCCACGGCTACCGGATCTGACAGCTTCCAGGGACGGGGCAGAGCATATTTGCGCGCAATTCTTACAAACGCCTGCGCAACGGGATCATCGCCGGGTGTCTTCTCATCCGTCATCGTCCACCGGCGGACCCAGTTTGCCTGCACGGCGAGGTGCGAGCGGAGCAACTCCACGTACGAGGCCGCACCCTGCGCGGCAGCAAGTGCCTGGCGCGCGGCCTGGTCGGCCTCGCGGGCCAGCTCTTCGATGCAGCCGTCCGTCAGCAGGATGCCGATCTTCAGCGAGTTGAGCTCCTCCCGCAGCCAGCGTGTCGCGCTGCCTTGCGCGAGCAGGAGCACCCTGATTCCCGAGTCGAGCCACGTCATAATCTGTCTCCCGTTGCATCGGCACATCGCCGCGGCCAATCGTGACCGCAGGCATGACGGGCCAACAATGCACGCGGTGTGCCAGCGAGCCAGCAGCTCTGGCTTTAGCTGTGGCAGCGATCCAACAACGTCCGAATCAGGCGTCCCGCCGGTGCAGGAGCGACAGAAAGAAGAGGCTTCCCGCCACCATGACGATGAAAGGTCCGCTCGGACGGCCCGCGAGCGATGCGACATAAGTCCCTGCCGCTGTAGAAAGCACCGCGGTGCTGGCAGAAAGCACCAGCATCGCCCCGAGACTGCGCGCGAAGCGCCGCGCGATGGATGCCGGGATGATGATGAGCGAGCCCATGAGCAGCACGCCGAGGAATCTCAGGCCGATGCCGATGGTGAGCGCGAACGCCATCAGGAAGTAGAGATCGAGCCGCGCCACATCGACCGCGGCGGTCATCGCGATCTCCGGTGAGATCAGCCGCACGACGAGCGCGTTGCGCTGGCGCAGCACGAAGCCGATCACGACGAGCGAGCCCACGATGCCGAGAATCCCCTCGCGCAGGGTCAGCGTTGCGGGTGCTCCGAGGAGCGCATCGATGAGCTCATCGCCGGAGGTGATGATGCTGCCGACCGCGAGCGCCACTGCGAAAGTGACTCCGATCACCGCCTCGGTGGCGATGCGCGCGCGCCGCTCCACCGCCCAGATGAGCACCGCGCCGAGAAGGAGCAGCGCGAGCGCGCCCCAGAGCGGATTGATGCGCAGGATGAGCGCGATGCCGATCCCCGGCAGAGCGATGTGCGAAATGGGGTCGGCTGCGAGCACCATGCGCCGCATGACGGCGAAACTGCCGATGAGCCCGGCCGCCACGGCCATCACGGCCGAGAGCGCCACTGAGCCGAGCTCAGGAGTGATCGTGGACATGAAATCCCAGCGGCTGCCCGTAAACCTCGTAGAGCATCTCGGGTGTGAGCGCCGAGCGCGGCGGCCCGAAACAGGTGCCGTGCGGTCCGAGACAGAGCACATAGTCCGCGTACTGATACACGACGCTCAGATCGTGCGAGACGAGGACGACGGTCATCGCACGGCTGTCCTGCAGACCGTGTATCACCTCATTGAGCTGGGCCTGCCCCGGGGCATCGATACCGGCCGCCGGCTCATCGAGCAGCAGCACATTGGGGCGCCCAAGGAGCGCGAAGGCGATGAGCAGGCGTTGGAATTGTCCTCCCGACATGTTGCCGATGGTCGTCGCGAGCACTTCCTCGGCGAGGCCGACCGCGCGCAACGCCTCGCTCTGCGTGGCACCCGAGCTGCCCGCGAGCGCCGCCTTCGCACGCAGGAAATCCCGGCCGTTGAGCGGCAGATCGCGCTCGATGTCGAGCTTCTGAGGGACATAGCCGAGGGCCGTGTCAGGGGCCCAAGTGATTCTGCCGGCATGGGGCAACGCCCCGATGAGCGCTCGCAGCAGGACCGTCTTGCCGGCGCCATTCGGCCCGATGATCGCAAGGCAACTCGCCTTCGGCAGGTTGAACGAGACGCCCCGCACGACGTCCGCACCCCCGAGGCGCACCCCCAGATCTTCGACCTCCAATGCGTTCATCGGCCGCCCCGCTCCGCCCTTTTCTGCAGCCGCATTTGCCGCGGCGAAGTCTAGTGTACGGGAGTCGTCAGAGATCGCCACCGATGCGCACGACATAACGGCCGCGCGCCTCACCTGCGAGCAGCTCCTCGCACGCCTGCGGCACTTCCTCCAGCCCGATGACTGCGCGCACGATGAGCCGCTCGATCTCGCTCGGCTTCCACTCGCCGGCGAGCTTCTCCCACACGGCAAGCTTCCAGGACCGCGGCACCTCGACAGAGTGTATGCCGAGGAGGCTCACGCCCCGCAGAATGAGCGGCATGACCGTGGTGTTGAGCACGGGCGACTGTGCGAGGCCGATGCAGGCGATGTTCCCCCAGGGCTTCACCGTGCGCGTGAGATAGCCGAGCGTCTCGCCGCCCAGGTTGTCCACCGCGCCGCCCCAGATGGCAGTCTCGAGCGGTTTGCCGGCGCTCCCAAGCGAGGCGCGGGCGAGTACCTGGTCGGCGCCGAGCTCGTGCAGGTAGCCGGCCGCATCGGGCTTGCCGGTGATGGCGGTGGTGGTAAAGCCCGTGCGCTTGAGAAGACCCAGGGCGATACCGCCGACTCCGCCGGTGGGCCCCGTGACCGCGATCGGACCCTGCTCCGGCGACTGGTGATTCTCGAGGAGACGGCGCAGCGCCAGCGCCGCGGTGAAGCCGGCCGTGCCGAGAGCCATCGCCTGGAAGAGACTCAGTCCCGCGGGCAGCGGCACGATCGCTGCGGCCGGGACGCGCGCATACTCGGCGAGCCCCCCATCGAGAGACTCGCCCAGACCGGCGCCCGTCGCGAGCACGCGGTCTCCCGGCCGAAAGGCTCGGTCGGAGCTTGCCTCGACGACACCCGCGAGGTCGATACCGGCCGTGCGCGGATAGCCGCGAGCGATCGAGCCTCTGCCCGTCACGGCGAGTGCATCTTTGTAGTTGATGCAGGAGTAAGCCACCCGGACGACGACCTCTCCAGGGGTCAGCTCATCGAGCGTGACCGACTCGAGGTGGGCGAAGCGCCCGGTGGGCCCCAGCAGGACGCGTAATGCCTTGAAGCGGGACATGGGAACGCCTCGAGACTGCGGATGGACGCACCGCAGACTAAACTGCATGGCAACGCGAGGCAAAAGGCGCGCGCCGCTGGACGACTGCTTTTGGACACCCTCACCCTCACTGCCCTGACAGGTATCGGCGAAGTCGAGCCCGGTGACGATCTCGCTGCCCTCCTGGGCGGGGCGCTATCCAGGCTGCGCGCCCGCCCGCGGGAACACGACGTCCTGGTCATCGCCCAGAAAGTGGTCTCGAAGGCCGAAGGCCGCTATGTCAGCCTCGACAGTGTGACGGTCTCGCCGCGCGCCGCCGAGCTGGCGGCGCTCACCCGCAAGGACCCGCGCGTGGTCGAGCTGGTCCTCGCCGAATCCGTGGAAGTCCTGCGCGCCAAGCCCGACGTCCTCATCGTGAGGCACAAGCTCGGTTACGTCATGGCGAATGCCGGCATCGACCGGTCCAACGTGGGCGGAAACAACCGCGTGCTGCTCCTGCCGCGTGACCCTGACGGCTCCTGCGAAGTGCTGCGCAGCTCAATTCTGGAGCGTTACGGATTTCGGGTGGGCATGATCATCTGCGACAGCTTCGGCAGACCGTGGCGCAAGGGCGTCACCAACGTTGCGCTGGGCGCAGCCGGTGTCCCCGCGCTGATCGACAGGCGTGGTGAGCCGGACCGTCACGGACGCAAGCTCGAGGTCACCGAGGTGGCACTGGCCGATCAGCTCGCCTCGGCGGCGGGCCTCCTGATGGGCGAAGGCGCAGAGGGCCGGCCTGCCGTACTGATCAGCGGGCTGACGCTCACGGCCCCTGCCGTACCGGCTGCGCGCCTGATCCGGCCGCTGCAGGAGGACCTCTTTCGTTGAGCACGCGAGCTTACGGAACAGCCGATGCGTTCGTGCTGGCACTTACCGGCGGCGTCGGCGGCGCGAAGCTCTGTCTCGGGCTGCAGCGGGTGTTGCCGGCCGGAGCCCTGCGCGTCATCGTCAACACGGGGGATGACTTCGAGCATCTCGGTCTTGCCATCTCGCCTGATGTCGACACCACTCTCTACACGCTCGCCGGGCTCGCCAACACCGAGCTCGGTTGGGGACGGCAGGATGAGACCTGGTCGTTCATGCGCGTGCTCGCGACCCTCGGCGGCCCGACATGGTTCAGATTGGGCGATGCCGATCTCGCGCTGCACATCGAGCGAACACGGCGCCTCGCCGCAGGCGAGACCCTCACGAACATCATTGCAGACATCGCGCGCCGTTTTGGCATCCCCTCGAGAGTTCTTCCGATGAGCGATGACAGCGTGCGCACCATGGTGGGCACGGCCGAGGGCGAGCTCGGCTTCCAGGAGTATTTCGTCAGGGAACGCTGCGCACCCGAAGTCACGCGGCTG
>Ga0105240_10003917_pt1 | contig 22988 bp, 16 predicted proteins | sample KBSC54metaG_FD_80426 | JGI IMG/M metagenome (GOLD analysis project Ga0105240, IMG submission 80426) | Corn rhizosphere microbial communities from Kellogg Biological Station, Michigan, USA - KBS C5-4 metaG | ecosystem: Host-associated > Plants > Roots > Rhizosphere > Soil | place: Michigan, USA... | reverse complement strand
GGCATCTTCGCCGGGGCTCTTGATCTGATGCGCCGCGTTTGGACGGAATTCAGATACGATGCCAAGGCGACCGTCATCGCGACGCCACTCCATGAGGTGTTCGATCGCCGCCACGGCGTTTGCCAGGATTTTGCCCATGTGATGATCGCGGGCTTGCGCGGGCTCGGGCTGCCATCGGCCTATGTCAGCGGTTATCTGCGCACGATCCCTCCCGAAGGCCAGCCACGCCTGCAGGGGAGCGACGCTTCCCACGCCTGGGTCTCAGTTTGGTGTGGTGCTGAGCTTGGTTGGGTCGATTTCGATCCCACCAACAATCTCCTTGGGGCCCAGGATCACATCACGGTCGCGATGGGCCGCGACTTTTCCGACGTGTCGCCGGTCGATGGCGTCATCGTCGGCGCGCGACGGCAGAAGCTCACCGTAGCCGTTGATGTGGTGGTGGTTGAGTGAATTCCTGAACGCGGCCAGAAATTTCTGACGATGATCGGCGCTGCACAAACGCCTGCGAGCTGCTACGCTCGGTCGCAGTCTTCCTGCTGCGACGTCGGCTGGAGTCTTTATGGTCTATCGTCACGTGGTCGGCGCGACCCGCTATACCTTTGATGATTTGCGTGACCTTCTCGCCAAGGCCACGCCGGCACGGGCCGGCGACCGCCTGGCGGGGATCGCCGCCGAAAGCGCCGAGCAGATGATCGCCGCCCGGATGGCGCTTGCGGACCTTCCCTTACGGCAATTCCTTCATGAAACGGTGATCCCCTACGAGCAAGACGAGGTCACCCGCCTGATTGTCGACCGACACGACCCGCAGGCTTTCGCGGAGCTTTCCCCGCTGACGGTCGGCAGCTTTCGCGACTGGCTGTTATCCGATCAGGCCCATTACGAGAGCCTTGCCAGGGTGGCCTCCGGCATCACGCCGGAAATGGCCGCAGCCGTCTCGAAGCTGATGCGGAATCAGGATCTCATCCGGGTCGCCCGGAAGTGCCGGGTGATGTCCCGTTTCCGCAATACGATCGGTCTTCCGGGTCGGATGAGCGTTCGATTGCAACCCAATCATCCCCTCGATGATCCTCGCGGCATCGCCGCCTCTATACTGGATGGCCTGATGCTTGGAGCCGGGGACGCCTGCATTGGCGTCAATCCGGCCGGCGATGATCCGGATCTCATCGCGCGCCTGCTACGGCTGCTCGATGACCTCATCGCCAGGCTGCAGATTCCAACGCAAGCTTGCGTGCTGACGCATGTGACGACCACGATCAAGTTGGTGGAAGCGGGCGTTCCAGTCGACCTGGTTTTCCAATCCATTGCCGGGACGGAAGCCGCCAACCGAAGTTTCGGCGTCGATCTGGCACTCCTCGGCGAGGCCCATCGGGCTGGACTGTCACTGCAGCGCGGCACGATCGGGCAGAATGTCATGTATTTCGAAACCGGCCAGGGCTCGGCGCTTTCTGCCGGCGCCCATCAGGGGGTCGACCAACAAACCTGTGAAGCTCGCGCCTATGGGGTGGCCCGGGCGTTCAATCCCCTGTTGGTCAACAGCGTGGTCGGGTTCATCGGTCCCGAATATCTCCATGACGGCAAGGAAATCATCCGCGCCGGCCTGGAGGATCATTTTTGCGGCAAGCTGCTGGGTCTGCCGCTTGGCATCGATATCTGTTATACAAATCACGCCGAAGCCGACCAGGATGACATGGATAGTCTTTTGACCCTGCTCGCCGCCGCGGGGGTGTCGTTCATCATGGGGGTACCCGGGGCGGACGATGTGATGTTGAATTATCAGTCCACCTCCTTTCATGATGCTCTTTATGTCCGCGATCTCTTCGGGCTCAAGCGCGCACCGGAATTTGACGACTGGCTACATCGCATGGGGCTTGTCGATGCCTCGTTTCGTCCCCTTGAGGACGCAACAAGGATGCTTTCGGATCTGACTTCCACCTGGCTTCCCACCTGATCAATTAAGATGGAGGACAGCCTTTGAGACAAATTCATTCGCGGATCGAGCAACCTTGCAGCCCGCCCGGAGTTGGCGCTTTGCCACAATCTTGAGGAATTTCTATCCCAGCGTCGTCCTCCGTGATTAAATGATATGATCGAGGCTTGCCGGGAAAGTCGGGAAGAGGGAATGGATGAGAGCTGAGAGGGTTGAGACGACGCGGCGCATCCTGTGCATTTTTCCGCGTTACACGTCGTCTTTCGGCACTTTCGAATATGCCTATCCGCTCACCGACGGCGTGAAGGCCTTCATGCCGCCGCAGGGGCTGTTGCTGATCGCCGCCTATTTGCCGGAGAACTGGCCGGTTCGCTTCATCGACGAGAATATCCGCCCGGCCGCCGCCGAGGATTTCGAATGGGCCGAGGCGGTATTTGTCAGCGGAATGCACATCCAGCGCCAGCAGATGAATGACATCTGCCGCCGCGCGCATTCGTTCGATCTGGCGGTCGCCATCGGTGGTCCTTCGGTGAGCGCCTGCCCGGAATATTATCCGTCGTTTGACTACCTCCATATTGGCGAATTGGGTGACGCCACCAATCAGCTGATATCCATCCTGGCGCGCGATCCGTCGCGGCCCGAGCAACAGGTCGTTCTGAAGACGGGGGACCGGCTCGACATGAGCGAGTTTCCAATTCCGGCCTACGAACTCGCAGAGGTCAGACGCTATTTTCTGGGCAGTATCCAGTATTCGAGTGGCTGTCCCTACCAGTGCGAATTCTGCGACATTCCCGGACTCTACGGCCGCAATCCACGTTTGAAAACGCCTCAGCAGATCGTTGCCGAATTGGACCGGCTCCTGGAATGCGGGGTGACGGGTTCGGTGTATTTCGTCGACGATAATTTTATCGGCAACCGCAAGGCTGCGCTCGATCTCCTGCCGCACTTGATCGAATGGCAGAAGAAGACGGGCTATGTGATGCGGCTCGCCTGCGAGGCGACCCTCAACATCGCCAAGCGGCCCGAAATCCTGGAAAAGATGCGGGAGGCATTCTTCGTCACGATCTTCTGCGGCATCGAAACACCTGATCCGGACGCGCTGAAGGCGATGCACAAGGATCACAATATGATGGTGCCGATCCTGGAAGGAGTACGGACCATCAATGAATACGGGATGGAGGTCGTCTCCGGCATCATCATGGGGCTGGACACTGACAAGCCGGAAACCGGGGAGGCGCTGCTGGCGTTTGTGGAGGAGTCGCGCATTCCGCTCCTCACCATCAACCTGCTACAGGCGCTTCCCCAGACACCCTTGTGGGATAGGTTGCAGCGGGAAAATCGCCTGATCGAAGACGACAGCCGCGACTCCAACGTTGATTTCCTGCTGCCTTATGACCAGGTCGTCAGTTCCTGGCGCAAATGCATGGAGCAGGCCTATACGCCGGAAAAGCTCTATGCGCGTTATCAGCATCAGGTCGACTTCACCTACGCCCGTCGTCTCAAGGTGCCGGTGTCGCCGCAGCAAAAGAGCTGGCCTAACGTCAAGCGTGGCCTGATCATGCTCCGGAATATCTTCTGGAAGGTCGGCGTGCTCGGTGACTACCGCAGGGTATTCTGGAAGTTTGCGTTGTCGCGGCTGCGCAAGGGCGACATCGAAGGACTGATTGCCTCGACGATGATCGCCCATCACCTGATCATGTTCGCCCGGGCCGCTTCCGGCGGGGAACAGAATGCGTCGAACTACTCGATAAGGCTGCGTGAAGCGCAGGTCGCTGCCGAGTAAAGCCATGAGGCGTCCCATGAACGGGGGCGAGATATCCAGCCGGCTTCGTAGCCTGACGCCGGCGCGCATCCTGCTGGGCCGGGCTGGTTCCGGCCTGGCAACCGCTCCCATGCTTGAATTCGCGATGGATCATGCGCGTGCGCGCGATGCCGTGCATGCGGCATTGGATGTCGATCGCATCCGGTCCGGTCTGATGGCGATCGGCTTGCCGTCAACCGTGGTCTCAAGTCTGGCCGGCGACCGGAAAACCTACCTTGCCCGCCCCGATCTTGGTCGCCGCCTTGATCCGGCATCACGCGATCAGGTGCTGGGCCAGGGTGCAAGGGGCGGGCTTGCGGTCGTGCTTGCCGACGGATTGTCGCCTGTGGCGGTCAACACCCATGGTGTCGAACTGGTCAGCCGCTTGACCCGCGAGCTGGCCGAGCCGGGAATTGCGCTCGATCGCGTGCTGATTGCGCAGGGCGCACGGGTCGCGCTTGGCGACGAGATCGGCGAGCTCATCGGAGCCAGGATGCTCGTAATGCTGATCGGAGAGCGGCCCGGCCTGTCGGCGCCTCACAGCCTCGGCGCGTATCTGACCTTCGCGCCAAAGCCCGGCCGCACCGACGCGGAACGAAATTGCGTTTCCAATATCCATTACCGTGGCATGGGCTACGACGAAGCCGCATTCAGGATCGCATGGCTGATTCGGGAAGGGCTGGAGCGTCAGCTCACCGGCGTGATGTTGAAGGACGACAGCCGAGCCCAAATTCCGCCGTCTCGCGACCTTCCCGCTCCCTGACTTGGTCACAATTGTGCCTGCGTCATTCTGCGGCGGGCCTGCGCTTGCGAGGGGCGGGGCAGACCTGCTACACCAGCCAAGGCAAATTTGACGCGTGATTTCAACGGTTAGTGCCGATTCCACGACATTGTTCGAATCCATCGCCCTATGTGAGAACTGGACCAGGCATGCTCGACAAGAACAACGACCGCGAAGTGCATGTCGAGAAGATCGAGCAGCATCCGATGGGCAGTATCGCCTTCGGATTGGAGCGGATCGGCCTGTTGGCGGTGAAGGCGCCGATCCTTTCCTGCCTCGTGCTTGCGGCGCTGATCGTCGGCGCCGTATTCGGCATTTATCGCATCAAGATCGACGATTCGCTTAGCCAGCTATTTCGTTCCGAATCCAAGGAATATCGGCAATACGAGGCCGAAACCAAGCGCTTCCCGGCGACCGAGTTTGACGTGCTGGTCGTCGTCGAAGGCAAGACCCTGTTGGCGCGGGAAAACCTGGAAAAGCTCCGGGACCTGGTGACCGACCTACAACTCGTCGATGGCACAAGAGGCCTGATCTCGCTGTTTTCGGCGCGCCAGGCGCCAGCGCGGGGTCGATTGCCGGCGGCGTTGTTTCCCTCCGAGCTACCCGAGGGCGCCGCCTACGACCAGTTCGTGGAGACGGTGAAGAACAACGAGATCATTCGCGGCAAGCTGTTGTCGGAGGACGGCACGCTGGCCCTGATCGTGCTTTCACTTGAACCCGACGTGGTTGCCAGCAGCAAACTCAGCACGACCGTGGGTGAGATCCGTAAATTGATGGCGGATGATCTAGGCGGCAGCGGCTTGAACGCCGAGTTATCCGGCGTGCCGGTGATGCAGCTTGAAATCCGCAACGCGGTCGAGCGCGACGGGCTGACCTATAACATTCTCGGTATCCTCGCCGGCTGTGTGATCGCGATTATTTTCTTCCGTAAGATTTCCTTCATGGTGATTGCGGCGTTTCCGCCGATGATCGCGATCCTGCTGGCGCTCGGCGCGCTCGGCTGGGCTCATTTCAACTTGAACATGTTTCTGAACGTGATGACCCCGTTGATCATGGTCATCAGCTTTTCCGATTCGATGCAGCTGACCTTCGCCGCCCGCGATCGGCTGATTGCGGGACAGGATAAATACACCGCCTTCCGCAATGCCGTACTCGTGGTGGGCCCAGCCTGCGTTCTGACCCATGCCACCGCGGGCATTTCATTCATCGCCCTGCAGTTCTCGGATTCCGACCTGATCCGGAAATTTGGCGAGGCGGGGCTGGCAGCTACCATCATCGCGCTGATCGCCGTGCTGTCGCTGGTGCCGGTATTCGGCGTATTGCTGGTTCGCAACGAAAAGATTTTCGCCGTCAAGTTTCGCAGCGCCGATGCGGGCGTGCAGGCGCTGCGGAATTTCTGCTACTGGATCGCGGTTCGCATGGTGAGCCGGCCGGGGTTGTTTAGCCTGATCGCCGTGTTGTTTGTCGGCGGCCTTGCAGTGATCTACGCCAACCTCGAGCCGCGCTATCGGCTGGCCGACCAGGTGCCCGACAAGCGACAGGCAGTGGCGGCCAGCGGCCGGCTCGATGCCAAGCTTACCGGCGCCAATCCCATCGATATTCTGATCGAATTCCCCAAGGGAGCGTCCCTCTACGCGCCGGAGACGCTGCAGACCATCGCTGATGTGCACGCGTCGGTCGAAAGGCAGGCCGGCGTTGGCAATGTCTGGTCGCTGGAAACGCTGCGCCGCTGGCTGGCCGAGAAGGCCGGCAGCACCGATGTGGCGACGTTGAAGGAATATGTCGACGTTATTCCCGAACATCTGGTTCGGCGCTTCATATCCGCTGAGCAGGATGCTGTGGTGGTCTCGGGGCGGGTGCCTGACCTGGATTCGAGCGAGATTCTTCCTGTCGTCGAAAAGCTCGATCACTCGCTGGATGCGGTTCGAAAGGCGCATCCCGGCTATGAGATCGCCGTCACCGGACTTTCGGCAATCGCTGCCCGCAATAGCGCCAACATGATCGAGAAGCTCAATCGCGGCTTGACGATTGAATTCGCGCTGGTGGCGATTTTCATCGGGTTGGCGTTCCGCTCCGTGGTGGTGATGCTGTCCTGCATCTTGCCCGGCATCTTTCCGGTGGTGCTATCGGGTACCATTCTCTGGGCGCTCGGCGAAGGTCTGCAGTTTGCCAGCGTGGTGGCCTTGACCGTGTCGTTTGGTCTTGGATTGAGCGCCACCATCCATTTCCTCAATCGGCTGCGATTGGAAACGGAGCCCGGTGTCAGCGCCGAGAAGGCTGTGGAGCGCGCCACCGTTCTGGTCGGCCCGGCGCTGATTTTGACGACCGTGGTACTTGCCTGCGGGCTGGTCGTGACGGTGTTCTCGGATCTGCCGTCGCTGCGGTTGTTTGGCTGGCTCAGCGCCTTTGCGATGGTGGCGGCGTTGATCGCCGACCTCTTTATCCTGCGGCCGACGGCGATGTTCCTGATGCAGCTGGAACGGCGCATTCGCCGCGCACTGTCCGGCAAAAAGGCCGCCAGTCTGGACGGAGAGCGGGTCTGAAATCCATGCCGGGATTTCGCCGCGTAAAAAAGCCCCGCTGGAGCGGGGCTTTTGATTCCGGTCTAAACCATCTGGGGCTCAGCTTTTCACCATGGTGATGTTGACCCCGCGGATTTCGCCTTTGGAACTAATCTGGACCGTCTGACGGCTGCCGTTGGTTCGCAGCGTTAGGCTAGCGGCAAAGCCCGCCGCTTCGACGAACACGTCAATCTGACCGCCGCCTGCCGTTCCCTGCAGGCTGCCATTGACATTGCGGCTGGTCTCGCTCCAGTAGCCCGAAATACGGTTACCCTGGCTGGTTACATCGCTACTCAGATCAAACTTGTAGCTGTCGCTGGCGCAGCGAAGAGTCTGCTTCAGACCGAGGCCGCTGCCGTCAACCTTATAGTCGGCCTTGCAGCGAATGCGCTCCGTCGTGCCGTCGGAAAGCGCCACCGTTCCGTTGCCGGACCATGCGCCATTAAAACCGGCGAAGGGACCGGATTGGGCCTGACTGGCGGACGCCGACAATACCCATATTGCGACAAGTCCGGCTGCCTTGATGGCAGGGGAGCGCAAGGCAAATTCAAAAAAGCTCATCGAGTTTTCCTGTGAAAATGACGCTGTCAGCAAGATACGTTCGGTCGGATCAAAGTTTTAGTGCCGCCACGCCATGAGAGGTTCAAGAGGAGTTGCTCTCGGCCGTCCCCAAAACTTGTGGCTATTGATAACGAAAGGTTGGAGTAACCCCGCGGAATACACAAGCTCGCTCGCGACAAATCTCGATCGGCCCCATACCAATATCGGCCGGTATCTAGGAGCGACTGCGGCAGGCCAGCAACAGGGCGCCGCAAAAATCGCCGATCCGGGAACCTTTCCTGAAATAGCGATTGAATATCAGGTGGTTACATAAGATATTGGCGCCGCTTCAAAATGCCTTGTTGGCGCGGACACGGCCACTGCAAATTGGCCGCATTTGCCAGCGCTTTTGCTCATCCGTTGCTGCGGTTCGCGGCGTTCTCCGAAAATTCGGTCCTATTACCAGGTTTGGTTCGGGACATGAATTTCTGCTCTTCGAAGGAATAAGATGCACAAGTTTCTCTCAGCCTTGATCCTGGCCTCCAGCCTGCTTGTCACCAGCGCTATGGCCCAGCAGCAGCGGAGTGGCACACCCGATGAGCAAAAGGCCTGCTCGCGCGATGTTCAGCGTTTTTGCCGGCCTTTGATGGACCAGGGCGATCTGACGATTCTGGCCTGCCTGCAGCAAAACCGGCCAAAACTGACCTCGGCCTGCAATCAGGTACTGAAAAACCACGGCCAATAGTTAAAGGGCAAGGGGACGGCAGGTCCGGCCGGCGTCATTTCGCGGGTAACGGCCGTCCCTGTCGGGCTTCCGATAGAATTGGTTTTGGCGGCGCTTTCCCCTATATGGGAGCGCGACCCGTCCCGCTTGGCTGGACGAACCCCCAAAACATCGGCAGTTCGTAGATTAAGTTGATGGCCACCGCGAGCGCACTGAGATCGGGCAAGACCCACCGCGACGAGAACTTCCCAGTCGCCTCGCGGATCATCCATCCGCGGCACCGCGGATTGATCCTGGCGTTCTATAATTTCGTCCGGACGGCTGATGACATTGCCGACCACGCTACCTTGAAACCGCAGGAAAAGCTCGACTACCTGGATCTGCTCGAAGCCGAGCTTCTGGGAAATGGCGATAGTCAGCCCGAAGCCGCACGGTTGCGCCAGGCGCTCTCCGAGCGCGGCATGGCGCCGCGCCATGCGCTCGACCTTCTGGTGGCGTTCCGTATGGACGTGACCAAGCTCCGGTACGAGAGCTGGGAAGAGGTCATCCATTATTGCCGGTATTCGGCGATGCCGGTCGGCCGCTTCATGCTCGACGTTCACGGCGAGGATGTCTCTACCTGGCGTGCATCGGATGCGCTTTGTGCCGGCTTGCAGATCAACAATCACCTGCAGGATTGCGGCAAGGATTATCGCAGCCTCAACCGGGTCTATCTTCCCCGCGATGCATTATCGGACGCCGGCGCCTCCGTCGAAATGTTGGGAGCCGAACGGTCGCCGGAACCGCTGCGACGCTGCTTGCAGGCGCTCGCAGCGAAGACGGTGGTTCTCTTGGATCAAGGGCGTTCACTCTGCGCCGATGTCAGGGATGTCAGGCTCGGGCTCGAGATTTCAGTGATTCAGCGGTTTGCCGACAGGATTGTTCACCTGCTTCAGGTGCATGATCCCCTAAGCGAAAAGGTCCATCTCGGAGGCGCCGAGCTTTTGTTCCACAGTTTGGGCGGTGTCGCCAGCGAGTTGACGCGCCGCGCGATGGGCCGACGCCCGATGAACTCGGCGGCTGGCGCATGACGCTCGATATGGCCGCTTCCAATCCGAGCTACGGGGCGACCGCCTCAGGCAGTTCATTCTATGCGGCGATGCGCATTTTGCCGCGCGTGCAACGCGAGGCGATGTTTCAGATCTACAGCTTCTGCCGGCAGGTCGATGACATAGCCGATTCCGATGGTCCGCGGCCGGAGCGGCTGGCGGCATTGCAGCAGTGGCGCGATGATATCGACGCGCTCTATGCAGGGCGGCCGCCAGAACGGTTACGAGACTACCCGGCCTCGATCCGGAACTTCGATCTACAGCGGGACGATTTCATCGCCATCATCGATGGGATGGAAATGGATGTGCCTCAGGACATCAGGGGACCGGATCTTGCAACCCTCGACCTTTATTGTGACCGCGTTGCCAGCGCCGTCGGCCGGCTGTCGGTCCGGGTTTTTGGGATGCCGCAAGAGGACGGCATTCAACTAGCCCATCATCTCGGCCGCGCCCTGCAGCTAACCAATATCCTTCGCGATATCGATGAGGATGCCGCGATCGGCCGGCTCTATCTGCCGCTTGAAGGTCTGCTCCACGCCGGCATCACCAATGTCGATCCTGCGAGGGTTGTCGTCGACCCGGCATTACCCCGGGTCTGCCTTCCGCTGGCCGACCGCGCGCGAATGCATTTCCGCCAGGCCGATGAAATCATGGCGCGCAACCCGAGGCGCGCGGTGCGCGCGCCAAAGATCATGTCGAAATATTATCACGCGATCCTCGATCTGCTTCTCGCGCGAGGCTTTACACCGCCGCGCCAGCCTGTGCGCCTTGGTAAATGGGCTCGCCTCGCTATTGTCCTCCGTTACGCTTTCATCTGATGTCAAAAACAGTTCACATTATCGGCGCTGGAATCTCCGGGCTGTCGGCGGCAGTCCGCCTGGCGAATGCGGGTTTCAAAATTCATCTTCATGAGGCGACGCAGCAGGCGGGGGGCCGCTGTCGCTCGTATTTCGATGGGGCCACCAACCTCACCATCGATAACGGCAACCACCTGTTGCTCTCCGGCAATCGTCACGCCAGAGCCTATGCGAGGTCGATCGGCACCGAAGGCGGACTGGTCGGACCAGCGCGCGCGCAATTTCCGTTTGTCGATCTGTCCACCGGTCGCAGATGGCAGCTTGACCTTGGCGACGGCCGTCTGCCGTTGTGGCTGTTTGACGCCGCGCGCCGGGTGCCGGATACCCGTCTGCTCGATTATCTGGCGTTGATGCCGCTTGCCTGGGCGTCGCCGCAAAAAGCCGTCGGTGCCGCCATCCCCTGCCGTGGCATCCTCTATGACCGCCTGGTCCAGCCCCTGCTGCTCGCCGCACTGAATGTCGATCCCCCCGAGGGTTCGGCCGGGCTCGCCGGGGCCATTGTCCGCGAGACGCTGCTGGCGGGCGGGCAGGCTTGCCGGCCACTAATCGCCCGCGACGGCTTGAGCGCCGTCCTGGTCGAGCCCGCCATCGAACTGCTGCGCAACAAGGGCGCCGACATTTGCTTCGGTCACGAATTGCGTGAGTTTGGCGTGGCGGACGAGCGTATCAATGAGCTGCGATTTGGTTCGGATACGATTGCTTTTGGAGCTGACGAAGCGGTGATCCTCGCCGTTCCGCCCCGTGCTGCCGCCGCGCTGCTGCCAGGCCTGCAAACGCCGACACGATTCCGCGCCATTCTCAATGCCCATTTCCGGTTCGATCCGCCGGCCGGGCAGCCGGCGCTGCTCGGCGTCGTCGGCGGTCTGGTGGAATGGCTGTTTGCGTTCCCGCAGCGGCTTTCGGTCACCATCAGCAACGGCGATCGGCTGGTCGACCAGCCGCGTGAGGAAGTCGCGCACGCGATCTGGGCCGACATCTGCAAGGCGACAGGCATTGAGGCTGATCTGCCGCCCTGGCAGATCGTACGCGAACGGCGAGCTACGTTTGAGGCCACGCCGGAACAAAACGCGCTGCGACCGGGACCGGTCACGGCGCGTAAAAACCTGTTTCTTGCCGGCGACTGGACTGATACGGGGTTGCCCGCAACCATCGAGGGATCGGTCCGCTCGGGCGATCGCGCCGCCGATCTCGTGCTGTCGGCACGGTGAACGACGAGCCGTTAGGTGCTCGCCTCGAGGGCACCTATTCGAATGTGGAGAAGGACGACAGGCAAGATGCAGGCTGGCTCTCAAATCGCTGAAAAGGTTCTCCACCCCGCGCTGGAGAATAGCATTTCGGCGGCCACGGCCGCGATGCTCGATTGCCGCAGGGCCGACGGCCATTGGGTGTTCGAACTCGAAGCCGATTGCACCATTCCGGCCGAATATGTGCTGTTGCGCCATTATCTCGGCGAGCCCGTCGATTCTAAACTCGAAGCCAAGATCGCCAATTATCTGCGCCGCGTTCAAGGCGAGCATGGCGGTTGGCCCTTGGTTCACGATGGCGACTTCGACATGAGCGCCAGCGTGAAGGGCTACTTCGCGCTCAAGATGATCGGTGATTCCGTCGATGCGCCGCATATGCTGCGTGCTCGTGAGGCGATCCTGGCACGCGGCGGCGCCGCCAATAGCAACGTTTTTACGCGATTTTTGCTGGCGATGTTCGGCGTCCTGACTTGGCGCAGCGTGCCGGTGCTTCCGGTCGAGATCATGCTGCTGCCGATGTGGTCGCCGTTTCATCTCAACAAGATTTCCTATTGGGCCCGCACCACCATGGTGCCCCTGATGGTGCTCGCTGCGCTCAAGCCGCGTGCCCGGAATCCGAAAGGGGTTGGCGTCAATGAATTGTTCCTGCAGGAGCCGCATTCGATTGGCATGACGGCCAAAGCGCCGCACCAGAGCTGGGGCTGGTTTCTGCTGTTTCGCGGGCTCGACAATCTGTTGCGTTTGGTCGAGCCGCTGTTTCCAACCACCTGGCGCAATCGCGCGATCGAGGCTGCGGTCGCCTTCGTCGAGGAACGGCTGAACGGCGAGGATGGTATTGGCGCGATTTTCCCGCCGATGGCCAACGCGGTCATGATGTATGATGCACTTGGCAAGCCAGAGGATTATCCGCCAAGGGCCATTACCCGCCGCGGTCTCGATAAGCTTCTCGTGATTGGCGAGGAGGAGGCCTATTGCCAGCCCTGTGTGTCGCCGGTGTGGGACACGGCCCTGGCCTGTCACGCCATGCTGGAATCCGGCGGCGAGGCCGCTATCAAAGCCGCCCGGCAAGGACTGGACTGGTTACTGCCGCGGCAGGTTCTCGACATCAAGGGCGATTGGGCGGCCAAAGCGCCGGACGTTCGTCCGGGCGGGTGGGCGTTTCAGTACAACAATGCGCACTATCCGGATCTCGACGACACCGCCGTGGTCGTCATGGCGCTGGATCGTGACCGGCGCGGCGAACCGCGCCCGGGCTATGGGACCGCGATCGCGCGGGGACGGGAGTGGATCGAGGGCATGCAGAGCCGGGATGGCGGCTGGGCAGCTTTCGACGTCAACAACCTCGAATATTATTTGAACAACATTCCGTTCTCCGACCACGGTGCCTTGCTCGATCCGCCGACCGAAGACGTAACGGCGCGCTGCATTTCGATGCTGGCGCAGCTTGGACAGACTGCGGAAAACAACCCGGCGCTGGCAACGGGCATTGCCTATCTCCGTCGAACTCAGCTCGCGGAGGGCTCCTGGTATGGCCGCTGGGGGCTCAACTATATCTACGGCACCTGGTCGGTCCTCTGCGCCTTAAATGCCGCGGGCGTCGGTCATCAGGACCCGGTCTTCCGCAAGGCGGTGAATTGGCTGTTGTCGATCCAGAACTCGGACGGCGGCTGGGGCGAGGACGCGGTCAGTTATCGGCTGGACTATGCCGGTTACGAAAAAGCACCCAGCACGGCATCGCAAACGGCATGGGCTTTGCTTGGCCTGATGGCTGCGGGCGAGGTCGATCATCCGGCCGTGGCCCGCGGCGTCAGTTACCTGATGACCACACAAAGCCAAAAAGGTCTGTGGGATGAAGAGCGTTATACGGCGACGGGATTTCCAAGGGTATTTTATCTGCGCTATCATGGGTACCCGAAGTTCTTTCCGCTCTGGGCGTTGGCGCGGTATCGGAATTTGACGAACACCAACAGCAAGGTGGTAGGGGTCGGGATGTGACTTTGGGGGTGGGGGACGAGATTCCTGCGGTCGAGAGGATCGATTCGCGGCCGGTACTTATTGTGACCGGATTGGTGCAGGAAGCTCGCATCGCGGGCGGCCCTGGAATGACGGTGATCTGCAGCAGTAGCGATCCGCGGCAGTTGCGTGCGCTGCTGGCTACGCTCGATCCGAATTCGTTTCGCGGGGTGATCAGCTTCGGCGTGGCCGGCGGCCTGGATCCGTCGCTGAAATCCGGCGACATCGTTGTGGCGACGGAAGTGCTGGCAGGTGATACGCGGTGGCTCGCGGAGCTGCCCCTCAATGAGCAGCAGATTGCAACGTTGACGCTACGGCGTCGGCGTATCGTGCGCGGCGGCCTGGCCGGCGCCGAACAGGTGGTGGCTGGCCCGTCGACCAAGGCGGCGTTGCATCTGGAAACCGGAGCTGCCGCGGTCGATATGGAAAGCCATATCGCGGCCGCCTATGCCGCAGAAGCTGGCCTGCCCTTTGCCGCATTACGGGTGATCAGCGATCCGGCTTCGCGGACGCTTCCGGCGATCGCACGGTACGCGATCAAACCCAATGGTGAAATCGACCTGCGCAAGGTGCTGGGTGGGATCGCACGCAACCCGCTGGCGTTGCGTGCGCTGGTCTCGACAGGGCTCGATTTCAACCGAGCCCTGCGCAGCCTACGCGGCTGTCGAGGCTTTCTCCTTGGCGAGGGCCTCGTCGCGGCGGATCTCTGACAAACGCTTCTGGACTTCAGACGAGAAGACGTATTGCGCCGGCCGCTGGTTGGCGAGATTGATCTCGGGCGCCATCGGACCCTTGGTGCGGACGCCACGGATCGCCACCCACATCGCCTTCAGTGGATTGCTGAAGGAAGCGTTGGCAGCGGTGGGCTCATAGCCACAATGGGCCATGCAGTCGGCGCATTTTTCGTACTTGCCGGTGCCGTAGGTTTCCCAGTCGGTGGTTTCCATCAGCTCCTTGAACGTCTTGGCATAGCCTTCGCCGAGCAGATAGCAGGGCTTTTGCCAGCCGAAGATGTTGCGCGCCGGCATGCCCCACGGCGTGCATTCGTACTCCTGATTGCCGGCCAGAAAGTCGAGGAACAGGCCGGAATGCATGAAATTCCATTTCTTGCCCTTGCCCAACGCAAAGACGTCGCGGAAGAGCCGCTTGGTCTTGGTTCGATTGAGGAAGTGCTCCTGATCGGGCGCGCGCTCATAGGCATAGCCGGGCGACATCGAGACGCCGACGCCAAGCTCAGTGGTGAAGTCCAGGAACTTAGCAATGTCCTCGGCGGCATGGCCATCAAAGATGGTGGCGTTCACATTGACGGTGAAACCCTTGGCTTTCGCTGCCTTGATGGCGGAAACCGCGCGATCGAACACGCCCGCCTGCGAAACCGCCTTATCGTGATGCTCCTTCAGGCCGTCCAGATGGACCGAGAAAAACAGGTAGGGCGACGGCTCAAACAGATGCAGCTTCTTTTCCAGGAGAAGGGCGTTGGTGCAAAGCGAGACAAACTTTTTGCGCGCCACGAGCCCGCGAACGATTTCGCCGATCTCCCTGTGGATCAGCGGTTCACCGCCGGGGATGGCCACCATCGGCGCGCCGCATTCGTCGGCGGCGTCCCAGCATTCCTGGGCCGACATCCGCCGATCGAGAATGGCGTCGGGGTAGTCGATCTTGCCACATCCCACACAGGCGAGATTGCAACGGAACAACGGCTCCAGCATCAACACCAAGGGATAGCGCTTGCGGCCCATCAGCTTTTGCTTGAGCAGGTAGCTGCCGATGCGCATTTCCTTGAAAAACGGTATTGCCATTACGGATTCTTTCTCAACGTGATTGCAAAGTGGTCAGCCGGCCGCCAATTCGGCCGGTAGCCTGAATTCGATGTTCTCCTCCCGGCCCGGAAGCACGGATACCGACACTGGTCCGATGCGCCGAAGCGCCTCGATGACATCGTCGACCAGGACTTCCGGAGCCGAAGCACCAGCGGTGATGCCGACGGCCTTGGCATTCTTCAGCCATTCCGGATTCAGTCCGCTGCCATCGGCAATGAGATAGCTCGCGACACCGACTTCGCTGCCAATTTCGCGGAGCCTGTTGGAGTTGGAGCTGTTGGTGGCCCCCACTACCAGGATGACGTCGACAAGCTTGCTAAGGTCTCTTACCGCAGATTGGCGGTTCTGTGTCGCATAACAGATATCCCTTATATCGGGTCCCTGAATGTCGGTAAAACGGCGTTGAAGTGCAAGGATGATGTCCCTGGTGTCGTCGACACTCAGCGTGGTCTGGGTGATGTAGGCAACGGGCGAGCTGGCGGGAAGGGTAAGGGAGGCAACGTCGTCCACGCTCTGGACGAGCAGCACCGGACCCGGCACCTGGCCCATGGTGCCTTCCACTTCGGGATGGCCGGCATGGCCGATCAGGATCAATGCGCGTCCCTTGGACATGTAGCGTTTGCCTTGATTATGCACTTTCGTCACCAGCGGACAGGTCGCATTGAGTACAGGCAGGTTCCGTGCCGCGGCCTCTTCCTCAACGCTCTTGGCGACGCCATGGGCGCTAAAAACGGTCACCGCCCCCGTTGGCACCTCCGATAAGTCCTCGACAAAAATAGCGCCTTTGTTTTCAAGGCTTTCGACGACGTATTTGTTATGAACGATTTCATGTCGCACATAGACCGGCGGCCCATACTTCTCCAGCGCGCGCTCGACGATCTCGATAGCGCGAACGACCCCGGCGCAAAACCCCCGGGGCTGCGCGAGATAAACTTCCATGGGACGTCCGTTAGGCACGCTGCGTCAACCTCATCGAATTCTCCCGGCACCGGGACCGTCGCCACCGGTTTGGGTCGATTTTATCCGCACCGATCACCCGAAGGGCCGGGAGCCCGGCTTTTGGCAAAAAATACGCTCCGGGCAAAGCGGGTCATCCACCAAAAAAGTATTAAAATACCTTTCTAGCGCTTTTCTCGCTAAGACGTACCCAAATTCGCTGGAATTTGATGCGCTCGTCGGTGCAACCGCGATTTTACCGTATTTGGGAGCTTTGACGCAGCTCAAGTCATTGCCCGGGGGCAGCGGTGACACAAGGGCCCCAGAGAGGTGCCCAGGCCTGCGGCAAAAACCTATTAGATCAGAGTGGGGAACTCCGATAGATAGCGGGCGTTTCCGGCAGGCTTCGGCGTCCAGTCTGCCTAACTTTCAGAAAGATAATATGCTCACAAGGATTGTTGTATCGATTGTTAGGGCCTGCACCCGGTTTGCTCTTTTGACAGTTTTGGTTGCTCTCGGCCTTGCGATTGGATCGGGCTATTATGCGGCCCGTCATTTCGCCATCAACACCGACATCAACACCCTGATTTCACCCAATCTCGATTGGCGGCAGCGGGACAATCAGTTCGGCAAGGCCTTTGACCGGGAGCGGACGATCCTTGCTGTCGTCGATGCCCCGACCCCGGAGTCAACGGGCGTGGCAAGCAACGCGCTCGCCGGGCGCCTGGGGGGCGACACCCGGCATTTCGAATCGGTTGAGCCGTTAGGGTCCGGCGAGTTCTTCGCGCGCAACGGCCTGCTGTTTCTGCCGACCGCAGAGGTCGGCCGCGTCACCGGCCAGTTTGGGGCCGCGGCGCCCTTGATCGAAATCATGGCGGGCGATCCCAGCATTCGTGGGCTCACCGGAGCATTGGAAACAGCGCTCTCGGGGGTTCGGCGCGGGCAGATCAAAATCGACAGCGTGGATCGACCGCTTTCACTCGTTTCTCAGACGGTCGAGACCGTCCTGCGCACAGGCTCAGCGACCTTCTCCTGGCGTGAACTGACCAGCGACAAGCCGCTGACCGATGCGGATCGGCGTTCGTTTATCGAGTTCAAGCCGATCCTGGACTTCAACGCCCTGGAGCCCGGCAAAGCTGCAACCGATGCCATCCGCCAGGCGGCCACGGATCTCAATCTGGCCGGACTTTATGGCGCGAGGGTACGCCTGACCGGACCTGTTCCCATCGCCAATGAAGAATTCGCAACCGTGCAGGATGGCGCGGTGGTCAACGGAATCGGGACGGTGCTGGTCGTTCTCGTTATCCTCTGGCTTGCGCTGCACTCCCCCAAGATCATTACCGCGGTGTTCGCCACCCTGTTCATCGGACTGTCGATTACGACCGCGGCAGGCCTGTTTTTGGTCGGCTCCCTCAACCTGCTTTCGGTGGCTTTCGCGGTGCTGTTCGTCGGGCTGGGAGTGGATTTCGGAATTCAATTCAGCGTCCGCTATCGATCGGAGCGCTTCAAGAACGATGATTTGCGAAAGGCGCTGGAACAGGCAGCGGACTACTGCGCCGTTCCGCTTTCGCTGGCGGCGATGGCGACCGCAGCTGGATTCCTCTGCTTCCTTCCCACGGACTACAAGGGTGTATCCGAGCTTGGCGAAATCGCCGGCATCGGGATGCTCGTGGCTTTCCTCGGCAGCATCACCGTATTGCCGGCCTTGTTGAGGCTTCTCAATCCGCCCGGCGAGAAAGAGCCGGTCGGTTACGCGTTTCTGGCTCCCGTGGATCGCTTTCTCGAAGACTATCGCGTCGCGATTATCGTCGGGACATTGGCCATCGTCATCGCCGGTCTTCCCGCGCTTTTTTATCTGCGGTTTGATTTCAATCCCATCAACCTGCGTAATCCCAATGTTGAGTCGATCGCGACCTTCCTTGATCTTCGCAAGGATCCGAACACCGGCGCCAACGCCATCAATGTGATGGCCAACTCCGAAGGCGAGGCGAAGAAAATCGAGGGGCGGCTGTCGAAGGTGCCGGAAGTGCTCCGCGTGATGTCGCTGGACAGCTTCATTCCGTCCGATCAGCCGGCCAAGCTGAGGTTGATCGCGCAAGGCGCCAAGGTGTTGGAACCCGCGCTCAATCCTGATCAGATCGACGCCGCGCCAGCAGATGCCGAAAATGTCGAAGCGCTGAAGGGAACGGCCGAAAGCCTACGCAAGCTTGCCGATGATGCCAAAGGCGCCGACGCCAAGGGGCCTGGAGCCGCTGCCGCGCGCAGGCTTGCCGAGGCACTCTCGAGATTGGCTAACGGAGATCAGGCTACGCGGGAAAAGACCCAGGAGATTTTTGTTTCCTCACTAAAGATCGCGCTTGCGCAATTGAAAATTGCGTTGCAGCCGCAGCCGGTCAGCCTCAAGACGCTGCCGCCTGAACTCGTGCAATCCTGGAAAACCAAAGATGGCTTGATGCGGGTCGAAGCGTTGCCGCGCGGCGACCCTAACGACAACGAAACCCTGCGCAAATTCGCGTCCGCCGTTCTCGCCGCCGAACCCAATGCGATCGGTGGACCCGTGTCCATTCTCAAATCCGGCGATACCGTCGTGAGGGCTTTCATTCACGCCGGCCTGTTTGCATTGGTAGTGATCGGTGTTCTGCTGTGGCTGGCACTGCGGCGAGTAACCGATGTGCTGCTCACGCTAGTCCCGCTGCTCGTCGCAGGTGCCGTAACGCTCGAAATATGCGTGTTGATTGGAATGCCGCTCAACTTCGCCAATATCGTTGCATTGCCACTCCTGCTCGGCGTTGGCGTCGCGTTCAAGATCTATTACGTCACCGCATGGCGTGCAGGCCGGACCAACCTGTTACAGTCCAGCCTCACGCGGGCGATTTTTTTCAGTGCTCTGACAACGGCCACGGCCTTCGGTAGTCTGTGGCTCTCCAGCCATCCCGGCACCGCGAGCATGGGCAAGTTGCTAGCGCTGTCATTGGTGACGACGCTGGCAGCAGTGCTCCTGTTCCAGCCGGCGCTAATGGGCAAGCCGCGCAATGTCGGGGAGTAAACAGATATCGCCCACGGGATCCGCGGCGGCCTGTTTCTGACCCGGGGCGTTCGGCGCCGGAGAAGGGGCGGTCCTTGGTAGCGCGGCCATAGAGCCCGATGTCCGAGCGCTTAAGGTGCCGGTGGTTTTCGGTGCACCCTTGCTGGCGCTGTTGGCGGGGCTGCTTGGGATCGGGCCGGCGACACGGGTCCAGGTTTCTCCCCCACAAAGGAAGCCCAGAACGCAACCCTGAATTTCGAGCTGGTCGGTTCCGATCGGCTTGATGGTCGAACTATAAAGCTGCCCGTCCTTGGCGTTATAGACCTGACCCTCCCATTGGTCTGCCCCTGGCTTCTTCTTCATGTCGATCAGGATCGGCATTCCAAGCGTGGGCCTGTTCTGTTTTGAGGCATCGGGGTTGTTCTTGTCGCGTCCGCCGGGCGTTTTCTCCCAGGCGACCGCGCCCCACATACTGCCATTACATTCAGCCACCCGGATATTGGCTACGCCGTCCGCTACCCTCCAGTCGCCGGTCGGATCGGCCGCGATGGCCGGTGCAACGCCGAGGGCCAGTAGAACTCCGGAGAGGAATATTTGACGCTTCACGTATCGTGAGTAGTGGTAGTGCAACATCGGTCCAACCTGTGCTTTAAGTCCGAGGGATGGGGCGCGGGACAAAACGCCGTATTGCGAGTTCGATAAAAGACGAATTCAGTTGACGAGACTCCCTCCAGGCGAAGTATGTAGCGAATGCTATATTCAAATCTAGACGTTTCCGAGATGTTTGCCGACCGGCAGGCGCAGCGGAGTTCCTTACATACGCGCTACCTCAACGAACAATTGGTTCGAGTGCTCAAGACCATTGGCTACGACGTCGGATTCCAGAGGGGGCAAGGACAATATCTCTACGATCGTGACGGTTCCCGTTATCTCGATCTACTGAGCGGTTTTGGCGTTTTTGCGGTTGGCCGCAACCATCCCGCTCTTCGCGAGGCGCTCAAAAGCGTTCTCGATAGCGACTTGCCCAATCTCGTGCAGTTGGATGTTTCCACGCTAGCCGGCATTCTCGCAGAATGTTTGCTCGATCAGGTTCCCTATCTGGACAAGGTGTTCTTTGCCAATTCCGGCGCGGAATGCGTTGAAGCTGCGGTCAAGTTTGCGCGTGGCGCGACGGGTCGCCCAGGGATCGTCTATTGCAGCCATGCGTTTCACGGCCTTTCCTATGGCGCCTTGTCCCTGACCGATGATGCCAATTTCCGCGCGGGCTTTGAGCCCCTGCTGCCTGGATGTACGCCGGTTCCGTTCAACGATCTCGTCGCGCTTGAACAGGCGTTATCGTCGCGTCAGGTCGCCGCCTTCATCGTCGAGCCCATCCAGGGCAAAGGCGTCAACATGCCCAGTGATGAATTCCTGCCAGGCGCAGCCGCCCTCTGCCGAAAGTACGGCACGCTGTTGATCGCCGACGAGATTCAGACCGGCATCGGGCGAACCGGACGGTTTCTCGCGGTCGAGCACTGGAACGTTGAGCCCGACATGGTGCTGCTCGCCAAAGCGCTGTCAGGTGGTCACGTGCCGGTCGGTGCGGTGCTGACACGCAAACATGTCTTCGACAAGATCTTCAACCAGATGGATCGCGCAGTCGTTCACGGATCGACTTTCGCTAAAAATGATCTGGCCATGGCCGCCGGCATAGCGACCCTCGAAGTTATCAAGTCAGAACGGCTGGTCGAGGCCGCCGCCAAGCGCGGCGCCGAGCTGCGGCTTGCCTTGACGCGCATGGTGCCGGGCTACGAGCTAATGAAGGAAGTCCGTGGCATGGGGCTGATGATCGGCGTCGAGTTCGGTCAGCCGAAATCGCTCGGACTGAAAGCTTCGTGGAACATGCTCGAAGCCGCCAGCAAGGGGCTGTTCTGCCAGTTGATCACCGTGCCGCTGTTCAAGGACCACAAGATCCTTACCCAGGTGTCGGGCCACGGCAGTCATACGATTAAGCTGTTGCCATCGCTCACCATAAACGAGGAAGACTGCAACTGGATCGAACGCGCGTTCGACTCGGTCATTGCTGCGAGCCACAAGGTGCCGGGCGCGATCTGGTCGCTGGGCAAAACGCTGGTCGATAACGCGGTCAGGAAATCGGCTTAAGCAGTTCCCTCTCGCGGACGGCTGTACTCAGATTTTTAATCTCTTGCTGAGCATTGGTCTAAGGAGCGTCCGCAAGAACGAGGGAAGCCGCCTTTTCGGCGATCATCGCGGTGGGCGTGTTGGTATTGCCTGAGGTGATCGTCGGCATCACGGAGGCGTCGGCGACACGCAATGCGCTTATGCCAAAGACTCGCAAGCGCTCGTCGACCACCGCCAGCGGATCGTTGGCTGTCCCCATTTTCACCGTACCTACAGGATGAAAGATGGTGGTGCCGATATCGCCGGCCGCCTTGGCGAGCGCCGCATCATCGTCGCCGACCGACGGTCCCGGAAAATACTCTTGTGGGTGATAGGCGCCGAGCGCGGCCTGCTTCATCAGGCGTCGGGTGACGCGGATGGCATCGGCGGCCACCTGTCGGTCCTCGTCGGTCGACAGATAATTGGGTGCGATCGAGGGGGCTTCGTCGGGCACCGATGAGCGGATTCGCACCGTGCCGCGCGAGGTGGGCCTGAGATTGCAGGCGCTCACGGTGATGGCCGGAAAGCGATGCAGCGGATCGCCGAATTTGTCGAGCGACAGGGGCTGCACGTGAAACTGGATGTTGGCGCGCTCCTGATGCGAATCCGAGCGCGTGAAGATTCCAAGTTGTGACGGCGCCATGGTCAACGGCCCGCGCCGACGCAAAACATAATCAAGGCCCATGAGGCCGCGGCGGGGCAGGGAGTAATAGGTTTCATTGAGCGTGCGTACGCCGGAGACCTTGTAGATCGCGCGCTGTTGCAGATGGTCCTGCAAATTGCGCCCCACGCCGGGCCGGTCCAGCAGCGGTGTAATTCCAAGCTCGGCCAGCCATTCCACCGGGCCGATGCCCGAGCGCTGCAGAACCTGAACCGATCCGATCGAACCCGCCGTCAGAATAACTTCGCCTTTGGTTCGCGCTTCGACGATTTCGCCATTCTGGATGAAGCGAACGCCGGCGGCGCGTCCGTCTTCGATCATCAGCCGGTCGACCAGCACCCCGGTTTCGAGACGGAGGTTCGGCCGGTTCAGGACTGGCTTGAGAAAGCCCCGTGCCGATGACCATCGGCGGCCGCGCTTCTGGTTGACATGAAAATAGCCGACCCCCTCATTATCGCCGGTGTTGAAATCGGCCGTTCTGGGAATTCCCATCTCTTCAGCTGCCCGCGCCACTGCGTCCAGCACGGCCCAGGACAGGCGCGGCGCCTCGATCCGCCAGCCACCTCCCACGCCATGATGTTCGCTCTCACCCAGGAAATGATCCTCGAGTTGTCGGAACGCCGGCAATACATCGTCCCATCCCCAGCCGGAGAGGCCAAGCTGACGCCAGTGATCATAGTCGGCGGCTTGCCCGCGCATCGAGATCATGGCGTTGATAGCCGACGAGCCGCCGATTACCTTGCCACGCGGATAGGCCAGCACCCGCCCGTTGAGGCCGGGTTCTGGTTCGGTCTTGAACATCCAGTCCGAACGGGGATTGCCGATCGCAAAGAGATAGCCGACCGGAATG
>Ga0105240_10003913_pt1 | contig 23003 bp, 20 predicted proteins | sample KBSC54metaG_FD_80426 | JGI IMG/M metagenome (GOLD analysis project Ga0105240, IMG submission 80426) | Corn rhizosphere microbial communities from Kellogg Biological Station, Michigan, USA - KBS C5-4 metaG | ecosystem: Host-associated > Plants > Roots > Rhizosphere > Soil | place: Michigan, USA... | reverse complement strand
TGAGGATAGTTACAAGGAAGATCCTCAGCGTGGTTATTTAATGAATTTACTTGGCTATGCAGTTGATGCAACTAAGCCAGAAACAATTAATGCAACATTACTTTCTACGGCATCCGAACTTCGTCAAGTTGGAGCTGTAATGCATTCATCACCTATATTGATTACAAACAAAGGTGAAATTACATATAGCAATAATACCTTGGGTTCAAAAAATCGAGAGGATTATATTGTCTTTGGCTCGACACAAGGATTATTACACGTAGTTGATGCCTCAACTGGTAAAGAAAAATTTGCTTTTGTTCCAAATGAAATGGTTGATAATCAATATAAAGCTTTCGCAAAATTTGATTCAACGAATGGGGGAATGCAGAATCTATTTTATGGTGTAGATGGTCCTTGGAAAGCTTATACAGAGTTCGTAGCGGATAGTAGCGGTAACTTAACAGTAGGAACAGGTAAGGGTAACTTAAAAGGAAAACAATACGTATATGGTGGTTTACGTATGGGCGGAAATAGTTACTACGCACTTGATTTAGCAGATATAAATAATCCAAAGCTCAAATTCCATATTGATCCTCTTAATCAGAAAATATATGCAAATGGTGCTTCAAAGACAGTTTCGGCTCTACAGTACATGGGACAAAGTTGGTCCAAGCCAACAATTGCTTGGGTAAAGTGGGGGGGAGTACGTAAGTTAGTTATGTTTGTTGGTGGAGGGTATGACGCTGGTTATGAAAATGATAGCTATAGTCAGACAAACAAAACCGGCGCTGGTGTATATATGTTTGATGCTGAGAATGGCGATTTGCTTTGGTGGGCGAGTGATAATGCCACTGCATCAAGTGCTGCTACAACAACTTCAGGTTTGATTGCGACAAAGAATAGTAATCTTCAATATAGCGTTGTTAGTGAAATTAAAGCCATTGATCGTGATGCTGATGGCTTGGTGGATCATCTTTATTTTGGAGACTTGGGGGGGCAAGCTTTTCGCATAGATTTGAATAATTCTTCTTCTACGATAGGTGGCTTTGCAACACGTGTGGTTCGATTATTAAATTTACATAATGGACAATATAGTCCTCGCTTTTATGAACAGCCCGCTTTTTCAATTTATGACTATGAACGAACTCCATTTGCTGTAATTACTTTGGGCAGTGGTAATCGAAGTAAACCTTTGGCAGAGTATACTGTTGGTTCGTCATATGATTATGATGCAATTTATAATATTTATGATAAAGATGTTGCTCGTCGTGATTTATATGCAGATATTACATTAAATACAGAAGCTAAAAATACAACGGCTGCAAATCCCTTAGCTGAAATTACTGATACAAATCGTTTTTCTAATAAGACTTTAGCTGCACCCTATAGCAGTAATGGGTGGTTTTATCGATTTAAGTCAAATAAGCAGCAAAGCGAAAAGATAATGAGCGTGCCGTTAGTTATTAATAATGATCTATTTGTTAGTACTTTTGATGCGAGTAAGTCGGGACTGGCTGGTGATTGCGGTGCAGGGGTAAAAGGAGAAAGCTTTGTAAACTTATTCTGTATGCCTTATGGACAGTGCGCAAGTGGTACAAAAGATACTTATCGTTTAAGTCTGGGGGCGGGTATTACATCAGCTTCTATCGGGGCAGCAGATACAGCGGGATCTACTCGTCTTATTGTTGCAAACGTTGATACTTCAAATATACAGGATAATCTAATTAAGGATAAACGATATGGTACAAAGTTAGCTTTAATTCCACAGCGTTGGTATGAGAAAAACTAGTAGGAAGTTGGCATGAAACAAATGAGAGCGTCATATTCCAAAGGTTTTACATTAATTGAGCTAATGATCGTAGTAGCTGGTGTAGCTATTCTTGCTGCAATTGCACTTCCTTCATATCGAGCCTATATTTTGCGTGCTGATGCTTCTCGTGCAGAACAGGAAATCCAGCAAATTTCCATACAGCTCAATCGTCATAAATCTAGAAATTTTAATTATAAAGGTTTTTCTACAGGTACTACCGCACCTGTAGTTTTACCTGTTGGTGCGACTGGTAGTACTGTTAAATATAAAATAACGGTAAGAGATGGCGATGATCCGTCAAAAACTTTAACAGATACTACAGCTTTAGGACAAAACTGGGTTATCCGAGCAGAGGCTTCCGATCCTAATAATTTTACTTTTTTGTTTAATAGTAGTGGGTTACGTTGTAAGAACAAAGCTACTAGTAATGTCACTTATACAACTTGTGGTACTGGAGTTGAGCCATGGTAAATAAAATCAAAGGCTTTAACTTAATTGAGTTAATGATTGTTGTGGCAATTATTGCGATTTTAGCAGCGATAGCTTATCCCTCATATAAAGAGCATATTCGTCATACTAAGCGTGTGGATATGCAAACTACATTGCAACAGATTGCTATGCAGATTCAACGTTATAAAGTAGCTAATTTTAAAGTTAGTGGAGCTACGGCTTCAGATTTGGGTATTGCATCATCTTATCCTGCAAATGGCACTCGTCTATATACAGTCAATTTGACTCCAGTTACCTCTAGTGCTTTAACCGCTGAAACATGGGTGTTAACTGCAACACCGATTGCAAATACTTCACAGACTGGAGACGGAAATATCGTTTTAAATTATCGTGGTGAGCGTTGTTGGACAAAGGGTACCGATATTAATAATGGTACGGCTTGTGTTCCTTCTGCAACTTCGAATTGGGATGGACGTTAATTTAAATTCAAAACTGCGGATAACTCAAAAAATAATCTTTCTTTCAGGGCGAAAATCACGTAGAATGTCGCCCTCTATGAAAGGGGTTTGAAGTGTTGCCGATGGTCGGCGCAGGGATAATCCGTAAGAATTATAAGGCTTTTATCATGGTTGTTATTCGTTTAGCACGTGGCGGCGCAAAAAAACGTCCATTCTATCAAATCGTTGTGACTGACAGCCGCAATGCACGTGATGGTCGTTTCATCGAGCGTATCGGTTTCTTTAACCCGACTGCACAAGGTCAAGCAGAAAAACTTCGTTTAGATGCAGACCGTTTTGCTCACTGGGTTTCTCAAGGTGCTCAACCTTCTGAACGTGTTGCTTCTTTAGCTGCTCAAGCTAAAAAAGCTACTGCATAATTTTTTGTAGTAGGTAGCCCATGACATCAACACAGAATGTTCCCGAAGATCGTATTCAGATTGGACAGTTACGTTCAGCTTATGGATTGAATGGGTGGCTCTGGGTGTATTCAAATACAGAACCTATGAGCAACATGTTTGACTACCTGCCTTGGTACATTGAGACCAAGGCCGGTTGGCAAACAATAGATGTAAAACGTTGGAAACCACATGGCAAAGGTCTAGTTGTTGCTTTGAAAGGTGTGAGTGATCGCACTGGAGCAGAAAACTTGGTTGGCGCTAATATCTGGATTGCTAAGTCTCAACTGCCAAAAGCAGATGTAGATGAGTACTACTGGTCAGATTTAAAAGGCTTAACAGTGTTTGGTCTTGATGATGAAGAGCAGGAAGTAAACTTAGGTAAAATTCATGAATTGTTTGAAACTGGAGCCAATGATGTGATGGTGGTACATGCTACCCCAGACAGCGTTGATTCAGAAGAACGCATGATTCCTTGGCATAAAGATGTAGTACAACGTGTTGATCTTGAAGCTGGTCGTATTTACGTCAATTGGGGCGTAGATTATTAATCCTTTTAGGATTAATACAGCAGGAAAATAGAGGAGTCTGTGATGTTCTTTGCAGTCATTACGCTTTTTCCTGAAATGTTTGAAGCGATTACAGCCTACGGCATCAGCGGACGTGCGGCAAAACGAGATATCGTACAAGTTACTTGCATTAACCCTCGTGATTTTGCTGAGGGAAACTACAGAAGAGTGGATGAACGTCCATTTGGTGGTGGCCCTGGGATGGTGATGATGGCTGAGCCTTTGGCGAAAGCAATTGCGCATGCCAAACAGCTTGCCTCACAAGCAGGACATGTTCATGTTCCTGTGGTGTACATGTCTCCACAAGGCAAAACTTTAAATGAACAGGCAGTACAGCAGTTTGTTGATTACGACGGCTTAATTGTACTGTGTGGACGTTATGAGGGAGTGGATGAGCGTTTGATCCAGCATTATGTTGATCAGGAATGGTCAATTGGTGATTACGTTTTATCAGGTGGTGAACTGCCCGCTATGGTGTTACTTGACAGTATTATTCGCCGTTTGCCGAATGTAATGTCAGATGAACAATCAGCAGTACAAGATTCTTTTGTTGATGGTCTTTTAGATTGTCCACAATATACAAAGCCAGACCATTTTGAAGGGTTGGATGTACCGGAAGTTTTAAAATCTGGACATCACGGCAATATCGAAAAATGGCGCTTTTTGCAGCGTTATCAACGAACTTTAGAACGTCGACCAGAGTTGACCGAGAAAGTTGAGTTGAATAAGCAGCAGAAAAAGTGGCTAAAAGATGCGAAAGAGAGCAGTGGTAATTCTTAACCACTATTCTCAGGAACGGAAGTTCTGCAAAAATACGAGAAGCAATGCTTCGAGTTAAAGCATGATTCTATTTAATGAATAGTTTTATGTATATTCTAAGGCTCTTTATAGACATTTTGTCGTAAAGGGAAAGATAAACGGGTTGATATGCGCTTTAGCCTCTATCCCCAGCGGAATTTCAGACCTCTTCTGACTCCGCACATATTGGAGATTCCCACAATGAGTGGTAAACATCCTTTAGTTCAAGCTGTTGAAAATGCACAGTTAAAATCTGATATCCCTGCTTTTGCTCCTGGTGACACTGTTATTGTCCAAGTTAAAGTAAAAGAAGGTGAGCGTGAACGTCTTCAGGCATTTGAAGGTGTTGTAATTGCTAAGAAAAACCGTGGTTTGAACTCTGCGTTCACAGTACGTAAAATTTCTAGCGGTGTTGGTGTTGAGCGTGTATTCCAAACTCACTCACCAGTTGTTGCTAAAATCGAAGTGAAACGTCGTGGTGACGTTCGTCGTGCTAAACTTTACTACCTCCGTGACTTGTCTGGTAAAGCTGCACGTATTCGTGAAAAATTACCAGCTCGTAAAGCGTAAGCTTATACCGAGTAAAAAAATGCGCCTTTTGGCGCATTTTTTTGTTTAAAAATTATAGTCCTTGAAGTTTTAATCGGTTTGCATGTTGACGGTAAACCGAGACAGGATCTGAAGCAAAAATAGAGCGTATCCCAAGCACTTGGTTCACCTCATCTAAATGGTTCCAGTTGTAATCATCACGAATGGTTTTACCAAATTTGGCGCTGCATCGTGAAACAAGCCCATCATTATCACCAAACGGATCGACTACTAGACTACTGCCTGTAAGGGCAATATCAAATGGATCTAATGGATTTGTTAAAGCTTTATTTCCTGAGAAAGAATACATATAAATGCCTTTGTCTTGATATGCCCCCTCACCACAAGAAGTAGTTGGCATACCCATAGGAAATTGAGCATTAAACTGAGCTGAACCTTTAGTTGATAAACTATGAGCACCTGCTAAAGAGTCGTGCGGATAGCTTGTCGGATCTAGACCTCCTGCCCAAGTAATTGCTGCTGAAAACCAGTTTACTAAAGTTGCCACGCCTGCAAGAGGAGTACCCTCGACATTCAGGATGACATCTGCCATTGGTGATCCCTTATGAGGTGCGCCAATCGTAGTGAGTGATGCTACTTTTTCTGGCATGATACCAGCCACATAGCGAATTGTTGGGCCCCCGTGGCTATGACCGATTAAATTGACCTTGGGCTTACCAGTAATGGCAATAATTTCTTCTACTTGCTGTGCAAGTTGTTCACCACGCACTTCTGTTGAGTTAAATGGTGAGACTCTTGTTGCCCAGACATTTCCTCCATTACGGGCAAGATCAGGAAGAATTTGGTACCAATAATCAAGACCAAGCGTATCTGTTCCAACTCGGCTAAAGCCTGCCATACCATGGTTAAAAACCATTGGATATTTTGTTTGTGCGTAAGATGAATATACGAACGAGCTTTTAACTTGTTCAGCATTTGTTGCATGGGCCGCTGAAATACTCAGTCCTGAGAGCATTGCAGCGCAGAAAAACATTAACTTCCTTTTCATTTTTTACTCACTATTTTTATTTTGTATGAAAAGCAGCTTCTTACTGCTAGTGAATGTTAGCCAGTTCCCAAAAAGGAAAGGCTTAGTAATTAAATGGCAGTTCACCTCCCTGATCATGGACCGTTTCAAAAGTTCGAAGTCTTAGTTGTTCTTGTGATGAATTGAATTGTTGTTGACGTAACTGCTGAATCGCTTGGTTTTTTGCGCTATCACTCATGTTACTTTTAATAATTTCATCTCGACTATCGAGGTAACTGGTGACCCTTTGTTGCCAAGCATTACGCTGTATATCTAAAGTTTCTAATCTTTGAGTCGCCTCAGCTCCAACAAGTGCTGTACGCATCTGCCGAAGTTCTTCTGCTGAACCATTGCGTGCTTTAATTTTTTTGGTCAGTGTATGTAAATCATCAAGTTTGGAGAGTTCTTGTAGGTTTTGTTGCCAGTCTTCTGGAAGCTCTTCAAAACGCTCTTTAAGCTTTCGTGCTTTTTCAATTTCGCTTAAAGAAGAGTCCTCAAGTATCTGCATTCGATCTAGTGTGTAGTTCTGATAGATATCTTCGCTAGAGAAGAGTCCTTCAATTTCAGAGGCCGAAAAAAAGCGTTTTCTTATATCTTGGATCGAGTTAAAAATCTTTTGAAAATAATTTTTATCTTGTTGTTTTGCTGAAGGTGCTTGGATTTGAGCAAGCTGTTCACGATATTTTAAATAACGCGTCCATAAATCCATAATCTGTGAGCGAGCTGGCTCTAGATATTGTCCTTGAATAAATTTCCCAAAGTGAATTTTGATTTGTTCTAAATCATTTTCCCCATATTGGGTAATAAAATATTCAAAGCAGTCACGGGTTTGACTATTCACGACCAAATGTTGGGAACTATTAATTTTTAATTGGCAGTTAACTTCTGTGTCTTGCTGACTTTTACTATGGTACGCATCTTCGTTTAGCGATGAATGATCTGTATGAGGAGATGATGCTAAGTTTTGAGCTTTACTTTCACTCATCTGAGCTGATGTGTTTTTTGAGTCAGGACTTAACCAATATACACATGCAATGAGGCCCAAAATAAAAAATCCGAGCACACACCACAATACCTTCTTCTGCATCCCTTGCATAAAGATATCTTCCTTAAGTTTTAATTTGTTGTTTTTTTACTCGATTATTAATGTGCCATAAAATAAGTGAAAAGGCACCTAAATATTGTGAAAATATCTTGCCGAATTTGCTAACATGTCGGCACTTTTTTCTAGCTTTGTGTTCCAGTAAAAATGACGACAAAAAATCAAAAAATTTCTCGTCGCCATATCAGTGGTGTATTTCTATTAAATAAACCATTAGGGCTCAGTTCAAATGCGGCTTTGCAAAAAGTGCGTTGGTTATATCGCGCCCAAAAAGCAGGTCATACAGGAGCTTTAGATCCTTTGGCGACAGGGTTGCTTCCTATTTGTTTAGGAGAGGCTACCAAGTTCTCACATTATTTGCTGGACTCAACAAAGCGCTACCAAACCACTGTTCGGTTGGGGCAAACCACAACGACAGGTGATGTGGAAGGGGAGATTTTACAAGAATGCCCTGTTCCTGTTCTGAACCAAGAGCTTATTGAACAAACCTTAGAAAAATTTAGAGGTGATATTCAACAAATTCCTCCAATGTACTCAGCTTTGAAAAAAGAAGGCAGACCGTTATATGAGCTTGCTAGAAAAGGTATTGAGATTGAGCGTGAAGCACGTCCAATCACGATTTATGCTTTAGAACTCATTGAATTTACCGAAAATAGTATCACTTTGGATGTAACTTGTTCTAAAGGAACGTACATTCGTGTATTAGGTGAAGATATTGGCGAAGCACTTGGTTGTGGTGGGCATTTAACGATGCTGAACCGGACTCAAACAGGACATTTTGAGCTTATTCCGAGTTATACCATTGAATATCTGGAAAGTCTGACAGAAGAGCAAAGAGAAGCTTTGTTACTTCCAGTTTATGCTCCAGTTGACCATTTCTTAAAAATCCAGGTTCCAGAAGGGCGTGAAAAATATTTTTGCAACGGTTTAGAAAGCAATATTGAGCATTCTGCAGAAGCAGAGGTTTTGGTTTTTTCGGATGAGCGCTGTCTAGGTTTAGCCGAGATTACCGATAAAAAACGGTTGGTACCTAAACGTATCTTAAATTTGTAGTAGATGTTGAGTATAGAGCATGGGTATGGAATGGGATGTTATCCTGAGTTTGATCTTTTTTGCGTTTACTGCGGGAGCGATTGATGCTGCTGTTGGGGGCGGCGGACTTATTCAGATTCCAGGCCTTATGAGCACTTTCCCGACCATGCAGACTGCAACGGTGATTGGTACTAATAAGCTTTCTTCAATTTTTGGTACAGCATCGGCTGCTTATACTTTTGCGAAAAGAGTGAAGTTACAATGGAAACTTTTAGCAGTTATTGCCATTTGTGCTTTGATTAGCTCTTTTGCTGGCGCTGCTTGTTTATCCTTAATTCCTCAATCTGTATTGCGTCCTTTCGTATTCGTAATGTTGATTGTGATAGCAATTTATACGCTAGTTAAAAAGAACTTTGGACAGGTCCATACTGAGCAAAAAATTACTAATAAAATGCTGGTTTTGGCTGGCATAGGTAGTTTAGCTATTGGTTTTTATGACGGAATTTTTGGGCCGGGAACGGGAAGTTTCTTTATCTTCTTCTTTATCCGCTTTTTACAAGTTGACTTCTTGCATGCTTCTGCCTTATCCAAAATTGGTAATTTTATGACCAATTTGGCTGCATTGAGTTTCTTCATTCCGACAGGACACGCTATTTTGCACATTGGCTTAATGATGGCAGTAGCGAATGTATTGGGTTCTATTATTGGGGTGCGTACCGCACTTAAATACGGTAGTGGTTTTGTCCGTATTATCTTTTTAATTTTAGTCAGTGTTTTAATTTGTCGTTTGGGCTATCAACTGTTTGTAACAGGCTAAATATTTCGAAAAGTATGAACTGATCAGAAGGGGAAGTTCATACTTTTTATGTGAGCATTTAATATTATAAATATAAAAATAATTACAGAAGTTTACTAGAAAGAAAACTGTGTAAAAAATAGTCTCATTTTAAGCTACTTAAACATTATAAATTTCAACGTATGATAAACCTTGAAATAAAAAAGATTTTTTAGCTAAAAATGAGGAAGAGAATGAATATTTTCGAAGCATTAAGAGAAAGCCATGAAAATCAACGTAACCTTTCTGAACAACTTATTCAGACACATGGTTTAACCGAAGAAAGAAAAGAACTATTTGATGCATTAAAAAATGAACTTTATGCCCATTCAGTTGCTGAAGACCGTTATCTCTATATTCCTTTAATGTTTGATGATGTCGGTTTAGATATTACGAGACATGCTTTATCTGAGCATCACGAAATGGATGAGTTGGTCGAGCAGCTCGAAAAAACCGATATGAGCAGCCCAAGCTGGTTAGCAACTGCCAAACAGTTGAGTGAAAAAGTTCATCATCATTTAAAAGAAGAAGAGCATAAATTTTTTCAACAGGCGGGAAAAATTCTTAAAGATAGTGAAAAAGAAACGCTGGGTAATAAATATTTAAAGGAATATAAAAAGTATAAAAAGCAGCAATAGTATTTAACTATGCTACTTTTTTAGTGCTTCTTAAAGTAACGCCAATTGATGCCAACATTACACAACCTAAAGCCACCCATTGCAGCATGCTGATTTCTTCGTGAAGTAATAAGAAACCCGTTAATGCTGCCAATGCTGGTGCTAAACTCGTTAGGGTGCCGTAAGTTAATTTAGTAAGTTGTTTGAGTGCCATTAAATCAAGTGCATATGGAATAGCCGTCGCTAAAATAGCAATAAGTAATGCTTTACCCCAATACTGTGTTTCAAGTAATGCAGGAGCATTATGCCAAATGCTAATCGGTAGTAAGGTTAGGGCAGATAATCCAATTCCAATGGTTAAAGCGTGCATCCCTATATTTTGGGTCACAACTTTCTGACCAAAATAAATATAGAAGGCCCAGCAAAACCCAGCACCTAGCGCGCATGCAGCACCGACATAGGAAAAGTGGTGCTGCGTTGGGTCTTGCCAAGGCACCATGAGAGCAATACCTAACATCGCAAATGCTACCCAAATGTAGTCACTCTTTTGTTTAATAGAAAGTAGAGCTAGACCTAATGGACCAATAAACTCTAAGCCCACGGCAATTCCTTGTGGTAACTTTCCAAGGGACGTATAGAATAAAATATTCATGAGACCCAAAGAGGCGCAGTACATCAATAAATCACGCCATTTTAAATAGGGTAAGCGTGACCAGATTTTCCACGAGCGGAACATGATGGCGACAATAACCGTTGCAAAACTCAGCCTTAAAACTGTAACGGTAAGAGGGTCTAATATTGCAATGAGCTGCTTAGCAAATGAAGCACTAATTTGATATGAGACCATCGACAGAATCATATATAGCACAGCAATAATGGGAAGATTCTGCATGGAAATACCCTAAGGCCTCATCTAATATTATTTAAAACTAACAAAGGTTAATTATAGCGAATGCCATGTTTTAACTCGTGGTTTTAGTCGATTTAACTTACAGTTTTTTCACGTTCCTGACGTGCTTTCTGGGTAGTTATGGTACAACCGACCGAAGCTGCAATAATTGTTGCAAGTGCCAACCATTGATTCCATAACAAATATTCACCTAAAAAGATAAAACCAGAAAGTGCAGCAACTGCGGGCTCTAGGCTCATCAATGTTCCGAAACTTAAGGGCGTTAAATTACGTAGGGCTAGCATTTCTAAAGAAAAGGGTAAGGCGCTGGCTAAAATTGCCAAACCAATAAAATAAACAAGATAGGGGAGCTCTATAACTTGCCCTATTGAGCCTGAGAAAAAAGTAATGGGTAATAAGATGCATGCGCCTACACTCATTCCTAAACACACAGTGTGATTGCCTGATATACCTGAAGGTTTCTGTCCAGCAATAATATAAAGTGCCCAACATGCGCCAGCACTAACTGCAAATAATACTCCGATCCAATCCAAACTATGAGCTTGATTGAAAGGGAAAAGTAAAATGAGGCCAACAATCGCTAAACTGACCCAGACAAAATCATATTTTTGGCGTGCATGGTATAAGGCCACACTTAAGGGACCAATAAATTCAAAAGCAACTGCAATACCAATGGGTAACCGTTCAATTGACAGATAAAAAAGTGCGTTCATTCCTGCAAGAGCAAAGCCATACGCTAAAATAGCTTTCCAACGGACCTGACTAAAGTTAATTCGCCAAATTCTAAAAATAAAGGCAAGAATAATCGCACCTAAACATAAGCGCATTGCTGAAACGGTAAGGGTAGGAAAGCTCTGGAACAGAAATTTAGCTAAAGATGCGCTGCTTTGAACGCTTAACATGGCAAGAATAAGAAAACCCAACGCATGTAGCTGAGATTTCTGGTTCGAACTGGACATTTTATTATTTGATCAATTGGTATACTTTTCACATGATAATGTAAATGTCCATAAAAAAGCCACAGACAATGCTGTGGCTTTTAAATTTACAGTTCGTATTAGAACAATACGCGCACGCGAATTGTACCTTCAACTTCATGCAACATATCTAAAGCTTCGTGAGAAGCAGAAGCGTCAACGTCCATTACGAGGTAACCGATGTCACCTTTAGTCATAAGTGATTGACCAGAAATGTTGATGCCTTGCTCAGCAAACAAGTTGTTGATTTTAGACAATACACCCGGTACGTTTTTGTGGATGTGCAATAAACGGTGTTGACCAGCAGTTAATGGTAACGCGATTTCTGGAAAGTTTACCGCAGAAAGCGTCATACCCTTGTCAGAGTAAGCAACAAATTTCTCTGCAACTTCTAAACCGATGTTTGCTTGCGCTTCCATGGTTGAACCACCAACGTGAGGAGTCAAAATCACATTGTCTAAGCCACGAAGTGGAGAAACAAACTCTTCGCCATTTGCTTTTGGTTCTTTAGGGAATACGTCAACCGCTGCACCAGCAATATGACCAGATTTGATGGCATCCGCTAAATCTTCAATCACTACACATGTACCACGTGCAGCATTTAGGAAGATTGCGCCTTCTTTCATTTTTGCAAATTGTGCTTTAGTGAAGAAGTTGCGTGTAGATGGAACATCAGGCACATGCAATGTAACAACATCAGCAGTCGCTAAAAGTTCGTCTAACGAACCAACTTGGCGAGCATTACCCATTGGTAATTTAGTTACTGCATCATAATAAATAACATGCATACCTAAGCTTTCAGCAAGAACAGAAAGCTGAGAACCGATGGAACCGTAACCTACAATACCTAAAGTTTTGCCACGAGTTTCGAAAGAACCGACAGCAGACTTGTCCCAACCACCACGATGACAAGCCGCCGATTTTTCAGGAACACGGCGAAGAAGAAGAATTGTTTCAGCAAGTACAAGCTCTGCAACCGAACGCGTATTTGAATACGGTGCGTTGAATACAGGAATACCACGTGCCATTGCTGCTTTAAGATCAACTTGGTTTGTTCCGATACAGAAACAGCCCACTGCGATCAATTTATTTGCAGCTTCGAAAACTTCTTCAGTCAATTGGGTACGCGAACGAATACCAATAAAGTGAGCATCTTTAACAGCTTCTTTTAGCGCTTCGCCTTCAAGAGCAGTTTTGCGATAGTCAATATTGGTGTAACCCGCAGCGTTTAGAGTATCGACTGCGTTTTGGTGAACGCCTTCTAACAAAAGGAAACGGATTTTATCTTTAGGTAGTGAAAGATGTTGGCTCATTACGGCTCCGCTACAAAGGCCAAATTTGGTGGCGCTATCATAACATAATGGTCGGTACTATAGATATTTCGTTTGCGCCATCGTCTTATGGCAATTTTATCTATGTCTAATCACTTCTATTTATGGCTTGTGAGTCATTTAGAATAGGTTTGGTATGAGATTTAAATGCGATTTTTCTCTGAAAGTCCTATAGAAAAGCATTTATTTACGTTAAACATGTTTTGTAGTGACAGTATCTCTATTCTGAACTTTATCGCTTGAGCTGTTGCATGTAGAATATAGGAGTTCCTTGAACATTATGGCTTTGCTCAGGTGAGAACCCTGAAAATATGAAGTCATAGTCCCACCATAGTTTACTTCTTGCTAGGTCTGCAAACGATGAATGCTCCAGTCGCTTTAACACCTGAGTTACTCACCCAATTAACAGCAATCGTCGGTGAAAACCGTATTAAAACCGATGCTGATAGTCTCGAAAACTGGGGTAAAGATCATACCAAGCATTTTAATCCGAACCCATCGGTCATCGTTTTTCCATCGACCACTGAACAAGTTCAGGCAGTTGTAAAGCTTGCGAACCAGTTTAATATTGCGATTACACCGTCAGGCGGTCGTACTGGTCTCTCTGCTGGTGCTGTAGCAACCAATGGTGAAATTGTCATTAGCATGGACAAAATGAACCAGATTCTTGAGTTCTTCCCAGCAGATCGTATGGTACGAGTGCAAGCGGGTGTTGTGACTGAACAATTGCAAAACTATGCTGAAGAGCAAGGTATGTATTATCCAGTTGACTTCGCGTCAGCAGGTTCTAGCCAGATTGGCGGTAATATCGGTACCAATGCCGGTGGTATTAAAGTCATTAAATACGGCATGACACGTAATTGGGTGCTTGGTTTAACCGTTGTTACTGGTAAAGGTGATATTTTACGTTTAAACAAAGGCATGGTTAAAAATGCAACTGGTTATGCATTGCAGCATTTGTTTATTGGTGGTGAAGGTACATTAGGTTTAGTGACTGAAGCAGAAATTAAACTAGAGCGCCAACCACAAAACTTACAAGTTTTAGTTTTAGGTGTTCCTGATTTTGACGCAGTGATGCCTGTATTACATGCGTTCCAAAAAGATATCGATTTAACTGCATTTGAGTTCTTTGGTGAACTTGCAATGCAAAAAGTTTTAGATCATGGGCATGTACAACGCCCATTTGAAACTCAATGTCCGTTCTATGTATTGCTTGAGTTTGAAGCGCCATATGAGCCGATTCTCGATAAAGCAATGGAAATCTTCGAGCATTGTATGGAGCAGGGTTGGGTACTTGATGGTGTAATGAGCCAGAGCCTTGACCAAGTAGAAAGTTTATGGCGTTTACGCGAAGATATCTCTGAATCAATCGCGCCGTTTATTCCATACAAAAATGATATTTCAGTATTAATTACTCACGTGCCTGCATTTATTCGTGAGATTGATGCAATTGTTCAAGAGAACTATCCTGATTTTGAAATTTGCTGGTTCGGTCATATCGGTGATGGTAACTTGCACTTAAATATTTTAAAACCTGAAAACTTAACCAAAGATGAGTTCTTTGCGAAGTGTCAGGTTGTGAATAAATATGTGTTCGATACCGTTAAAAAATACGATGGTTCAATCTCTGCCGAGCATGGTGTAGGTATGACGAAAAAACCATATTTGGAATATTCACGTTCGCCTGAAGAAATTGAATATATGAAAGCTTTGAAGAAAGTATTTGATCCGAATGGTTTGATGAACCCAGGTAAATTATTTGATCTTTAAATTAGATCTATTTTGTAGGACTACATAGTTTCTACAGAGTAACCGACAAAGGCATAGCATCATAAAGCTATGCCTTTTGTTTTTGGTGATAAAAATGCAACGTTTATTTTTAATTTCAGCGCTCTGTGCTGGACTTTTCACTGGGTGTGCGACGACCAGTAAATTAATTCCTTTTGTGGGTTCCGAAACCCCAATGCAACAAGTACTTAAAGCTCAGCCTGAGATTGTAAAAGAGCATAACAATACCTCAGTTCAGCAAGTGTTTAACCGAGTAGAATCTCCAACAGTTTCTCGTATTGTTGTCATTCAAACAGGTTTAATGGATGACTCCGTCTCTGCCATTCGAACAGAATATGCATTTAAATTAGTCGATGAAAAGTGGCAGTTGCAGAATAAGCAAAAAAGCTATCAGTGTGCGAGAGGGAAAGGCTCTAGAGGTTTCCAAACCCAGCTTTGTTCTTAAAATATAAAAAAAGACGATAAATATATCGTCTTTTTTTATGGGGTAAATTATACGCCGCTTTCTAAAATTTTAATTTTGACATCAATGACATCATCTTTAACTGCTTCATGATGTGCTTGCATATGAGGTGTAGCCAAATGCGCCTCAAGATGAGCAACACTTTCCCATTTTTCTAACATCACAATTGTGTCAGGCTCTTTAGTTTGAAAGCTGGCATCCGATATATGATCAATTAAAGGTTCATAACCATGACAACCATCTTCAGCTAAAACAGTTGGAATAATTTTTTGAAAAGCATCCAACACGTTTTGACGATGCTGCCCAGCTGATTTGGTACGAATTTCTGCAATAATGGTTAGCATGGATTTCTCCTTATTAAGCTGCTGCAAATACACTATTTAAGTGTGCTTTATATTCTTCAACATAACTATCAACGTCAGGCATTTTAATCACGTCGTTTACAATAAAAGTCGGTAAGGTGCTCATGCCTAAGAACTGATTAGCTTTATGAAATGGTAAATAAACACCATCTATGCCTACACCGTGGAAGAACTGATCTGCATCGTCAAATGCTTCCATTGGCGCATTCCAAGTGAGTGACAGCATATATTTTTTGTCATGAATTAAACCACCTGAACCATATTTTTTTGATGTATCAGAACGGCTACGACCATCATTTGCGTAAAGTGAACCATGACCTACAGTAAATACATCATCAATATATTTTTTAACTGTCCATGGTGCACCCATCCACCAACCTGGCATTTGATAAATAACAACATCTGCCCATAAGAATTTTTCTACTTCAGCTTCTGCATTGTAGTCGCTATCTGCACGAGTCACTTGAACTTCATGGCCTAGTTCAGTGAGATGGTCGGTTGCCAATGTCGTGAGCGTGTCATTTAATTCACCATTTGAATGGGCAAATTGTTTGGCGCCATTAATCACTAAAATATTGCTCATGAGAGTTACTCTAATTAAATTCCTAAACTTGATGTGTACTTTACGGAATTTACTCTTGTTGAAAAATGTATGAATTGGAAAAATATTGTTGATTAAAAATCACTAATATTGATTTGATGCATCATTTTATTTTCCACTTTAAAGATAAACACTTTACAAAGTAGAACGGAAAAAATTATTTGTAGTCTTTAGCATTAAATTTGAGTAAATCTAAGAGATTAAGTATGAGAAAAATGAGTTTGCTGATTGCTTTTAGCCTTGTAACGCTAACGGCGTGTACTCCAGCGAAAAATTCTTCTGCTCAACTTGCTGATAGCCCGATACAAGCGGTATTGCTTGATCAGCCCGATCTTTTAAATGATGCAAACAATTTGGATATTTCACAGCAAATGAATGCTGCCGATGATCCCTCTAATGCTCAAGTCACTATTTTACAGACAGATCCGAGCGAAGATGCGATAACAAAAGTCCGTACAGAATATTTATTAAAGCGAGACCAGCAAGTCTGGAAAATTGTAAATAAAAAGCAAAGCTATCAATGTACACAAGGACAAGATGCCCCAGACTTTCAAGTTAATCCTTGTCCTTAATGCTTAATTTTTTATCGAATATGTGGATAACTTTGAGTTTGTGCACAACAAGAATTTGTGGGTATTTGAGTGCAAAAAACTGAAATTTAAGCTTCTTGAAATTGCATGATTGCTGATCAATTTAAAAAGTGCTATTGTTGCGCTCGGCAATTGTGCCAATTGGTAAAAATTACCGAATCTCACGTCATACTTTTTTTCTCGTTTTAGACACCTTGTGAATACGGTGTTTCACATTCTAAACATGCACTCTCACGGCATATAAAAACTTAACTAAAGATTGATAGACCATACTGTCATCGTCATGACTACATTATTTATTTCAATATGTAGTTGCTGAGACATTTTGGCCGCTATTTTGAAGTGTACAACTCATGAAAAATATTCAAACGACAACGTTGAACCGTACAACGTTGATGTTTCCTTTGGCCTTAGTGCTATTTGAATTTGCGGTTTATATTGGCAATGACCTTATTCAGCCAGCAATGTTGGCAATTACTGAAGATTTTGGTGTAAGTGCAACTTGGGCACCATCTTCAATGTCATTTTATTTATTAGGTGGCGCTACAGTTGCGTGGTTACTTGGACCGTTGTCGGATCGTCTCGGACGTAAAAAAGTACTGCTAGCAGGGGTTTTGTTTTTTGCTCTATGCTGCTTCTTAATTTTACTAACCCGGCAAATAGAACAATTTCTAGCATTAAGATTTTTGCAGGGAATTGGCTTAACTGTAATCTCCGCAGTCGGTTATGCCGCTATTCAAGAGAGTTTTGCCGAGCGTGATGCAATTAAAGTTATGGCACTCATGGCAAATATCTCGTTGCTTGCACCATTGCTGGGGCCTGTACTTGGAGCCTTTTTAATTGATTATGTGTCTTGGCATTGGGGCTTTGTCGCCATTGCTGTATTGGCATTACTCAGTTGGGTCGGTTTGAAAAAACAGATGCCAAGTCAGCAAGCTAGTGTAACTCGACAACCTTTTAGTTATCTTTTTGATGATTTCAAAAAGGTGTTCACTAACCGCCGTTTTTTAGGTTTAAGTCTTGCTTTACCGTTGGTGGGCATGCCTTTAATGCTTTGGATTGCTTTATCTCCAATCATTTTGGTAGATGAGTTAAAGCTCACCAGTGTGCAATATGGCTTGGCTCAATTTCCAGTATTTCTTGGTCTCATTGTAGGCAACATCGTCTTAATTAAAATTATTGACCGTCTCGCTTTAGGTAAAACCATCCTGATTGGCTTACCGATTATGCTGATTGGAACACTCATTTTAATATTAGGTGTGGTGTGGCAAACCTATTTAATTCCTTGTTTGCTTACAGGCATGACGCTCATCTGTTTTGGTGAGGGAATTAGCTTTTCAGTCTTATATCGCTTTGCACTGATGTCATCTGAAGTATCAAAAGGAACCGTTGCAGCAGCCGTTTCGATGCTATTGATGATGAGCTTCTTTGCGATGATTGAGCTGGTACGTTACCTCTATACGCAATTTCATTTATGGGCCTTTGTATTATCTGCATTTGCTTTTATTGCTCTTTGGTTTACTCAACCACGAAGTGCTTTAAAGCAGGAAATGCAAGAAAGAAAGCTCGAAGGAAATGATTAAATTAAAAAAACCGGAATCGATATTCCGGTTTTTTTAGCTATTCTTTTAACATTTTTTCCATTTCCTCGCGGTCTGTTTCATAAGTACAACCTAATAATGTCATCGGACTTTTTCCGGTCATTTCTGATAAGTTGAGATTATGATAAACAGTAAAAGAATCTGCTGTTGCAGGTTCTGTCTTGACAGTGCGAACACCTCTAAAAAAAGGTAATGTTTTAAAGTCTGGATGCTGAGGAATATTAAATTTCTTTGAAAGTTGTTGAACATTTACATTACGAAAAACGGCAGTTATACCTTGACCAGCTAGGGCAATTTCGTTTGTCTTTAAACCAAACAGTTCAATGGGTTGATTAGTTTTATATAAATAAATGAAAGGTTGGTCTGAATCTTCAATTCTTTTAAAGCCAAGCGCTGATAAATTTTCATCATATTCAGAAGCAAAACTGGTATAAGTTTCTTGATCTGATTGACACTCTATAATCTTTTTTAAATCATTTATTTCAAATGCATATGATGTGCTACTCAGCAATAAAAAAGTGGCAGAAAGAAATTTATATATCTTGGGAAAGTACATTTTTATCCTCAATAAAGTGTTATAGCTATTTAATCTCTTGTTCTAAAAGCTGACCTTTTAAAGTTAAGAGTTCAGGTAGGGTTTCTAATAGTAAACTCATTTGTTTTAAGACTAGAGTATAGCTTTCCGAAAAGTGCTCATGAGTTGTTAGATTTTGAATTTGTTTTAAAGTTCGCTCAAGAAAATTAAAGTCAACAGAAGCTTGTTCAAATAAACTCTGATTAAGAATGTGCTGACAATCCAGTAAGAGCTGTAATACCTGTTGATCCTCAATTTTCTGTCGTTGGCTGCCTAACGCTGCTACATAGCTCAGCTGGCTGTGGCTATAAACCAAATAGCGAAAAGCGTAATGAATGAGTTGAGGATTTGGATTGGGTTCAGCACTTAAACTCGAGATCATGTTCGATAGCTCGATTTGAGCATTATGGGCAGCACGACGAATTCGACGGTATTCTATATCCTGATTTTTGCCATATTGATATTGCTCAACAATCACATTGAAATAATCTAAGGTCGCTTTGCTACTTTTCTTAATATTGTTAGGAATATTGCGGAAGTTCCAATCAGGCCAAATAAAGTTTACGGCAAGCCATGCAATAAAACAGCCTAACAGCGTATCTATCAGACGGGGTAAAATAATGCTGTAGCCAGCACCTTTTAAGTTAAAAATTAACAGCACCATAAGGGTGGCCATAAGCGTCGCCAATGCATATTTCTTTTGCCGTAAGTAGAAAAAGCAGACTCCGCAAATAATCGTAATGATGAGCTGACCTTCAATACTCGGTACAAAATATAGAATAGGTATTCCTAATAAAACACCGAGTAAGGTGCCAATCGTTCTTAGTTTAAGACGGCTTTTAGTCGCAAAATAAGTGATCTGACAGACAAATAAACTAGTCAGTAAAATCCAATAGCCATGCTGAGCAAATGGTAATAATGAAATGGCATAACCTGCAGCGAAAACGACTGCAATTCGTATGGCATGTCTAAATAAGGCTGACTGTGGTGTAAGCTGTTGCCTAAGTTTTAAGATCAGATCTGAAAACCCTTGAATATCATCATCAAGTAAATTTAAGTGTTCTTGTCTTGTTTGAGTATTATTTTCAGGGAAGGGCTGTGCATATTGTAGTTGTTCAAACTGTTCATGCATTCCCTTTAAATTATCAAAAATAAGTCTTAAGTTTTTAACTTCAAAGTTTTGTGGATGCTGTTGTATCCAGTCCTTTAAAGAACTTTCCAAATGGTTCAATACCGTCCGGCTTTCTTGCGAAGGCTGAGATGGTCGATTATGCAAAATACATTGAGCCAGATCTTGGCACGCTTGTGCTTGTAGGCGCAGGTTTTTTTGGAAACGGAAAATAAGATCACTACGACTGAAGTTCTGTTGAATATGTTCGTAATGTAAATAATTAGAAGTTGCTTGCTCGTGAATGTCCCGCGCAAAAAAATACAGGTTTAGCCAATAGATACTTTTATTACTGACGCGCGAAGCCTTGAGTCGAGTGAGCAGGGAACTGCGTATTTGATTGAGACTTTGGGCAACTTGCGTATTTTGTAAAGACAGTTCATACAAGAGTTGTTCTACGTTTTCTTTATTGTCGGGATCAAACAAACGTGCTTTTGCTTGAAGTAGAACAGAAATTTCTTTAAAAATTTGTGAGAGCTTATCTTGTAAGGGAAGTGTCGGCTTAATAATAAAAAACAAAATAGATGTAAAGCCGTACCACAAAGCACCATAAACAAAGTAGGTAGGTTGTTGGTACCAGTGCGCATATTCTCCTAAACCGAACATGCTATAAATGGAAAGCAAAATAGTGCCAAACGAAATTGTGGCATAACGTTGCCCTAAAGCGCCTAATAAAATGAAAAAAGCACTAGAAAGAGAAAGATATAAAATAAAGAAAATTTTGTAGGGAGCTAAAAAACCAAGAATACTACTGACTGTAAAAAAGAGGAGGCAGACGTAAACCAAGTTACGTAATCGGATGCTTAAGCGATCATCAAAGTCGGTTAATGCTGCTGCAATCGCGCCTAAAGTTACAGGAACGATGAGCTCGTTATGGCCTAGCCAAAGTAAACCCAAAGTTGTGCCTGTGAGTACAATCAAAATTTGCAGGCAATAAATTAAAATCGAGTTTGTTTTAAAACTATTAAATATTTGGGTCAGATAGTTCACGGCTTTTGTTCTAAATTAGAGAATACGTGAGAAAGCAGTATGTAACTTTAAATTTTTATTACTTCAAAAATATTATTCTTTTTATCTACAAAAGTCAGTCATTTTTTAAGATTTTATTAGGCTTACATCAAGTTGTAACGATCAATAAATTAACAAAATTGTGGATATCTTTTTAGATACCCACAATTTGAAAAAGGCATAAATTATTTAATCACACCACATGCAATTCGTGCTCCGCCACCGCCGAGAGGAAGAGGTGAGTCTGAATAGTTATCGCCACCCGCATGAATCATGATAGCTCGACCTTGAAGATCAGCAAGTTTCAATCGAGGTGCGATTACAGCAGTCGTTGCAACACCAGTATTATCGACTACTAAAGCAGGTAAATCACCTAAGTGGCCAGTTGTTGGGGTACCGTGATGAGGAGCTTGATTCGGGTTATAGTGACTACCAGCAGCTAAAGCAGCACCCGGTTTCCCATCTTTTACAGCTGGTTCGCAAGAGGCATTTTCATGAATATGGAAGCCGCGTGTACCACTTGGTAAGTCAGCTAGAGCAGGGGTGATGATTAAACCTTTGTCGCTATCTTGAAAGCTAATCGTACCTAATTTTTTACCAATACCAGCGGCAGTCACTTCATTTACATCGACCACTTTTTTCGTATGCATTGTTGTTAATGCTTGAGCTGTATCTGATACAGTTTTTGTGACTGAACTACAGCCAACCGTAAAAAAAGCTGTAAGCGCACAGACTGCGCTAATTTTATTAAACATCTGCATGATCGGATGTCCTTATAAATATATATGATTGTTTGATTCAAACAAACGCAGGTTTAACCTACAAGTTAATTTAAATAGTTAATTTGTATCTAGAAACATTTTTAAATTAAATAAATAGGATCACTCTTTATCATTAGAAGATTCATTTTCAGAATCATAAATCATAGTCGTTTTAGGCATAGGTTCAGGCTCAATGGTTTCATGTAACCATTCACGCCAAATTGCCAGTAAAATAGCCAGAATTACAGGTCCAATAAATAAACCTACTAATCCAAAACTTGCAATACCACCTAACACACCAAACATGATTAATAAGAATGGAATTTTTGTAGCACCAGAAATCACAAGTGGTCGAATCACATTATCTGAGCTACTAACAATCACTACACCCCAAACCACTACACCAATTGCTTCCATAGTTTGTCCCTGAGAGAACAACCATAGACCGACACCTAAATAGGAAATTGGTGTACCAAATGGAATTAAAGCTAATAAGAAAGTAGCAATGGTAAGCACCATTGGGTTTGGGACACCTGCTACGAAATAACTCAATCCAGCTAAAACAGCTTGAGCAATTGCAGTTAAACCCACGCCATAGACTACAGCACGAGTCGTTTCAGAGATCGTATCGAGATAATGATGAATACGAGGGCCTATAACCATTTCTAAGGCTTTACTCACCTGAGATAAAATCATTTGACCATCACGGTAGAAGAAAAATAGGCTAAATACAGCAAAGCCAAGTTTGACAATATTTTTACTAATTTCACCGAGCAGTACACGGCCATAACTTAAATGGCTTTGTACCCAAGCTGCAACATTTTGAATTGTGCTATTAGGATCGTTATTTAACTCATTGAGTGTACGAGAAATTTCTTTTCCCACAAAAGGAAGATCACGAATAAAATCAGGGACACTTAAATGACCTGAAAAAACCTGACGTTGTAAGTCAAAATATAAGTTGCGGCCTTCATGCTGCAAAATAAAAATAGCACATGTAAAAGGGACGCCAACAACCAAAATGACCAGACTAATCATTAGCGTTGCATTTAAAGTATTACGAGTTTCTCCAAAAAAACGTTGAATTCTTAAATAAATAGGCCAAGTCATATAAGCAATGATGGCAGCCCAAAGTACAGGAACAATAAAGTATTTCAGGATATT
>Ga0105240_10003911_pt1 | contig 23011 bp, 24 predicted proteins | sample KBSC54metaG_FD_80426 | JGI IMG/M metagenome (GOLD analysis project Ga0105240, IMG submission 80426) | Corn rhizosphere microbial communities from Kellogg Biological Station, Michigan, USA - KBS C5-4 metaG | ecosystem: Host-associated > Plants > Roots > Rhizosphere > Soil | place: Michigan, USA... | reverse complement strand
TGTCGGCGGTTGCCGAAGCCTGCCTTTCAGCGGTCGCGGGCCCGGCTGTCCGCTCTACCTCCGAAACGGCCGCTCATCCGTGAGTCGACCGGATGGCGATCATCTGTCGCCACGACGGTCAGCCAGCGGCAGCTCTCGCCGACTCCGTGCAGCGGCTTACGACCCACACCGGTCGTCGACTCGTCTGAATTCGTTGCCCGTAAGCCGACAATCAGACCCGAGGTATCCAAATCGATGCCCTGCTGGACAACTATTTGAACTTCAAATAGTCTTCAAGTCCCACATTGCCGGGGGCTTGGGCACGGCGCTCCACTGGTGCCGACATGCTGGCCCTTTTCCGCGCTCTGGCCGCGGGGCTGCAAGGCCCACTGGGCGCAACGGACCATATGCGCGCGCCGAACTCGGCGACATCGCTGCGCGCGGGCCTGGTGGCCAGCACCATGTGACGCGGCGAGTCCAGCACCAGATAGGCCGGACCAGCAGCAACGCCGCCAGCGGCACGAAGGGGCTGGGTGTCGCCAGCAGATCGCACGCTGCCCGTTACACACAGCATGGGTGACCTCCATTCGTGCCCCGGGCAGCTGGCATCGCAGCCACGATAGCGCGCGAAGCGGTCGAGGCCGAACTTGGGTCAGAACTTGAAGGGCCGCTCGAGTGGCGGCAGGTGCGCCGCAGGGACGAGGACTTCGATCGCCCGCGCCTTGCCGGGCACACGGCGAATGAAGCCGCACCGTTCGAGCCGCACGAGCATCGAGTTCACCGACGGCGGCGTGAGGTTGAAGAAGCTCTGCAGGTCGGCATGGCTTGGCGCCACGCCAGCCCGATTGGCCGCAACGTACTCGCTGATGTAGGCCAGGAACTGCCCTTGCTGGCGCGTCGGAGCCCCGGCGGGTGCTGTTGCGTCGGGGCGACCAATGCTGTCTGCGGCGTCAAGCTGGTGCAGCGCCGCGCGCATGGCATCGGCAGCGACCTGCATCGCGTCGCTCGCCTCAAGCGGGGTCTCGTCGACGATGAACCTGTCGTCGAGCACGGCCTGAAGCCGAGCCATGCCCTCGCGCAGCAGCTTCTTCGCTTTGGCCGTGGCGTGTCGATGCTGGCGGCCCTCGGCGTTGGGGTCCGGGTTAGGGGTGCGGGAAGGACTCATGGCGCGGAATTTCGATGCTCACACGCCCACTTTGTACTCTGACCCGCAGTTGTTGCAACGCTGCGCGCGACGACGGCATAGGCAAGCACTTGGCGCACAACTGCCGATCCTGACGCGGTGAGCTCCAGGTCGAGACGAAGACGTGCTTGAGTGGCCGGGCCAAGCTTGAACAATTGACTTGCGCTAGAACGGACCTCCACCAGTACCCGGAAATGGCCGGTCGCGCCGTTCTCGAACGTCGCTTTTGATGACGCCTTCGAGGCGGCCCAGTCGTTCAGATGGTCGGCAGCACCCGACCCTGAACCGACATCCGCGGCCCAAAATTGGCTGCCGCGAAGCGGCTGGTCGGATCCGTGCTGAGCCTCCCAGAAGGAGAGGTCCCCCGGCGGCGGGCACACACAGGTAGGCGACACTCTGATTGCACCATTCGTCATTCGACAGCCGCGGACTCGTTCTCTGCGTGCCGGTCAGGCTCCGTGGTGCGGAGGATTTCGTTCAGAACGGAAGTGGCGTAACTCCCGGCGGGCAATGAGAACGTGAGCACCAGTTGATTGGCTTGCGGCCATTCCCATGACATTTCCACCGGGCTCGCCACCAGGGAGCGGCGCTCCTGATCCAGACCGGCGTGTTCCATGCCGTCGCACAAGGAGGCGTGACGTTCAGCCACTCCGTCTTCCAGCGCCTGCGCTTGATCGGTGGCGATCACGCGGCCCCGTCCCCAGAGCGGTCCGGTGGGCCGGCCCGCCTCGTCCATCACGTCACCGGGCAGGGTCTTGCCCCAGAGTCCCTGGTGAATTCGCAGCGCCAGCACTTCATTGAAGACGAAGGAGCGCACCGCCGACAGGTAGATGCCCTTCTTCTTCGGGCTGCGCACGCGGATTTCGCGCGCCAGCATGGCCCGGCCTTGCTCGACGTTGCCGCCGTCGTGGCCGAAACGCTGAGCGCCGAAGTAGTTGGGCGTGCCATGTGACGCAACGGCCTTGAGATTGGCCTCAATGGCATCTCGCTCGCCAGTCACGTCACGCAGCACGATGCGGAATCGGTTGCCCTGCAGATCACCGGGGCGCAGCTTCTTTACGTGGCGGCGCTGACTCAATACGTTGAACTCCGGGTGCTGAAGCAGGGTCAGGTCGGGCGTCTCGCCCTTCGGCAGATAGATGCTGAACCACTGACGGGTGATGGCGTAGCGGTCCTTGAGGCCGGCATAGCCCACGTCCCTTTCCTGCACGCCGGCGGCCTCGGCCAGCTGCTGGGCGACGAAGGCGGTGTTGGCACCGTTCTTTTCGATGTCCAGCCAGATGTGTTCGCCCTCACCAGAGGGTAGCTGCAGCGGCAGTTCGGTCACGATGAAGTCCTCCTTGAGGAGTTTCAGGGTGGCGCTGGCGCCGCTGGCCGGAAAAGCGTTGGGCCACTGCGGCAAGGTCGTGTATTGAGCGTCGGTCATGAGCGGTCTGACGGCACCAGCTGTAGATAGGGACAGGCGATAGGGACAGGCTGCCTAGCCGACCAGGGGTAGTCCAGCCAGTGATTTTCTCCCTACCCGCATGCCATGACGAGCGTTAACCGATGCGACTTCAATGGGAACCGTTGTGCGCCACGACAAGCGGCTTCCGGGTGGCGACGGTAACTCACGGACCCGGCCAGCAGCGGAACTGCGTCGGGCGGTGATCAATGACTGTGCAAGGCTGACTGCCACTGTCCGCTGCTGATCGAACCCCCGTCAGCGATCGACCCGTTGCTGCCACAGCGTAGCGGGTCTTCAGCGTCCCGAAGCCGTCATAAATCAGGCGAGTCGTCTCGATCCGCCGCGCCCGCCTTGGGCCAACCGATTTGCGCTGCGCGCCGAAGACTTCCTTTCACAACTAGGCGATGAAAGGGAGCGATGACCCAGATGTAGGCCCGACCCAGAAGGTTGTGGCAGTGGACGACGGTCGAGACTGTCAGTCGGCCGCCGAGGGTTGGGGACGAATCGGGGCTGCAAAGTACCGATAGTCTGAAATCAAGGTGCCTGTCGTCCTCACCTAGGACGATTTCGGTCTCGCTCCTGCTGTACACCCTGAAGAAGGCGATTCGGTCACCGTCGGCCTCACCGGAGAGGGTCGCAAGGCGTTTCGCGGTTTTGAGACCAAAACACGCGACGATGGCGTCTCGGAAGTTGGTGAGCCATCCAATCCAGAACGGTTGCTGCGACATGACGAATCGCCACAAGACCTCCGGATCAGCAGCGGCGCCCAATGGAAGTCGAACGGCATATGCGTCCGCTAGACTCGTGGAATCATAGAGTCTGGTAACGGAGGACTGCTCAGGAAGGGCAACCGGCTCTACCAGCGTAAATTCACTTGGCATGAACGAGACTCCCGAGTCGTCAGCGTCTAGGCTTGGATGGTCCAACGAAGACCTTGGTGACTTCATACGTTCCGGGGTCGAACCTGGCGATAGCGAGCGCCTGATCCACGTAGGGTGAAGCGCCGGGGGGCGAACGCGTCGCCATGTAGCGCCGGTAGTGTTCCTCGCTCTCCCACCGCCCATACATCGTGACACTTGTTCCGTCGAGACTTCAATGAAGCGCAGCCGAGACAAACCCGGGCATGTCACGCACTGCTGTCTCGGTCGCGCGTGCGAGTATGTCAAGCAGTTTCTGCTGATTCGATGGCTCAACCACAAATACATTGATGATGGTGGCAAGACCAGTGCTCTCGGCAATCGTAGGCATCGACAGTCTCCGGCGCCCGGGATAGGGCATCTCTGCATCTCGGACATGAGCGCGCGATCTGGAAACCTGAGTCGATCCCGCATGCGCTACATTTCTAGTAGCATCCAATATAGCCAACTTTCTGGACATCTGCTACTTATCTTGTAGCATCTTGGAGAACTAGACGTGGCCGACACACCTCTCCCGGGCAAGCCGGTGCGTGGCTCCAGCACAGGCCGGCCCGTTATGGCTCTGTTCGACCTTCTAGGGCGCAACTGGACCATGAGAATCTTGTGGGAGCTGTGCCACGATGGACCGTGCACCTTTCGCGAATTGCAGGGGCAATGCGAGTCCGTTTCTCCTGGTGTCCTCAACTCGCGGCTCAAGGAACTCCGCGAGGCTCAGCTCATCGAGCTTGGTGCCAAGGGCTACCAGCCAACGCCCATGGGCAGGAGCTTGTTTGAAGTACTCCTCCCGCTGGATCGTTGGTCGAAGCGCTGGGCGACTTCGTTGGCGCACGATCAGTTGCCACGAATCCTCACCTGAATTCTGCTCATCAGTGGTCGAGGGGTACGCACCTGCCTACCGCAAAGCTGCCGCCCGTGACTGGCCGCTTCTGGCGGTCATGCATAGATATCCATGACCGGCCACTCTGCGCAGATCTCAACTAGGCGTAGGTTGTGCAGCCGGAACCTGCGTGACGCAGGCGCGGCGCGGGTCCTGGCGAGGTCGGTCAGCGATCTTCGGGGCATAGTTTCCGCAGCCGAGTCGCGCTCGCCCCGGCTCGACGGCGCCCGACTCCAAGCTGCGTCGGCTCCGGGCACCGGGCTCACCGATGCGCTTCCTGCAGATGCTGTGACCAGGGACTATGTATAGAACTCGACGGCCCATCGCGCCGCGAACCACAGGAGTCAGAGCCGTTCAGCGCGCAACAACTACTTCTAGTTGAGATCTATCCATAGTGGCCGATACCGGGTTTCCACCAAGGCCGCCGCAAACTGACCTTGGCCGGTGGGGCCAACGGATCGAAAGTCAGCTACCTGGCGGGGCCTTGTACTCACGCTGCCGGCCATGAGCCACCGGCCGCGAGTGGCTGGTTTGCGTCCCACGCCGTGCGCAACGAAAGTACGAGGAGACTTCTGACGTGGGTTGCGGCCTCGCCGCTCGCAGCGGCAGCGCGCGCATATCGGGCGCATTGCCGGTCGCCCCACGGGACGTTGGAGGGCTAAGATCGCTGCTCCACAGTTCGACGGGAGAGATGGGTCATGCTTTCCAATAGCGACGTAGTCCGCCAATTCATCGAGACGGTTCTGAACCAAGGACAGATCGATGCTGCAGGGGAGTTCTTCTGGGAGGACATGGTCGAACAAGTCCCGCTTCCTGGCCAAGGGCCCGGCATTGAGGGCTTGAAGGACGTATTGCGTGGGCTGAGGGCAGCGTTTCCTGACATGCACTGGACGATCCAGGAGCAGGTCGTCGAGGGCGCCAAGGTGGTGTCACGCTTCGAGTGGACGGGCACGCATCGAGGGACATTTCTCGGCGTGCCGGCCACGGATCGGGCTGTGACCGTGTGGGGCATGGTCATCGATCGCTTGGAAGGCGGGAAAATCAGGGACACGCGCATCATCATGGACACGCTGGGACTGATGATGCAGCTGGGCGTCGTTCCGCCGCCAACGGCATGATTCCGACGCCGCCCAAAGTCGGAATGGAGGCTGCCTTCTGATCGCTTGAGCCGGACGTGAGCCGGCAGGCGGAATGCGGCAAGGGCGGTTCCCGCACTTGCGATGTCGGCACAGGGTTGAGGCGCGACGGACGCCTGACGGCCAAGAACGGTCACACGCGAACGCCGTTGCAGGTGGACGTCTCGCGCCCTTGTGCCAGCCGCAGGGCGCGGTACCCCACATGGACCCATAGACCAGGGCACGGATGATGGCGAACCTTATAGCCGCGGCCCGCTCTGTCCGATCTTCGCCAGGCCGTTGGCGCCCTCGGAATAGGCGCTTGTCACCAGAAGATCCCAATAGGCCAGGATCTCGGCCCGCCACTCGTGCAGCGCCAGACGACGGGCTCCGTCAGAAGGCTGTGTCCTCTCCCGCGGGCCGGTCGTCCGGCGCCAGCGCCAGCTCTGCGTCGCCGACGACATAGCGGACGTGCCGGTAGTCGTGGACGAAGCTGATCCGGCCGTCGCGCCACTCGATCCACATCAGGTAGCTGGGCTTCGGATCGGCGCGGTCCTCGAAGACCGCGATCACTTCGCGACCCTCGAGCCAGGCAGGGGCGAGCCACACGCCATCGCTATTGGCGTAGATGGTGAAGAACAAACCGACGTCGGCGGTGCCGACGCGCAGCGGGTACGAGGACTGATTGAGTTTCACATCGTCGGCCAGGAGCGCCCGCAGGCCGTCCCAGTCCCGCTGATTGAAGAGCGCGACATAACGCAGCACCGCAGCCGACGCCGCCTGCGCGTGCGGCGGCGGGCCGGCTTGCGCGTTGATCTCGCGAAGGCGTGCTCGCCCCCGCGCCAAATGGCCCTTCACGGCGTCGACGGAGAGGTCGAGGAGGGGGGCGATCTCGGTCAGCGACTCGTCGAGAACGTCCTTCAGGATGACGACGCTGCGCTGCAGGATGGGCAGTTCGGCAAAGCGCGACACCGCGGTCTTGATCGCTTCCTGGCGCATCAGCGTCTCCTCGGGGTCGGGGCTGCTCGGGTCGGCAACGTCCGGGGCAGCCTCGATCGGTTCAGCGTTGCGCACCGCCCGGCTTCGCAGCAGGTCGAGGGCGCGGTTGTGGGCGATGCGGAACAGCCAGGGCCGAAGTGGCGTCGCCTCGTCCAGGTCCGGCAATGCCACGAGAGCCCGGAGGAGCGTGTCCTGCACAACGTCCTCGCCGTCGATCACCGACCCCATGAGACGCGCGCAATAGCGGTGCAACTCGGGCCGCAACTCGCCGGCGAGGAGCCTCGCTGGGTGATCGCTGTGCGGCGAGGGTTTCGCTGCGTTCAAGCCACCGCTCCCTCGAGGATCGTGACGCCGATGCCGCCCTTGAGCCCGAAAGCGAAGCCCTCGGCGAATCTTGGGTCGTCCAGCACGGCAACGACTCTCTCGCCGAACTCTCGCGGCGGCATCGGAGCGCCGAAGCGCGCCAGGAACTCTTCGGGCTTGAGGCCCATGGCGCGCGCGTAGGCGTTGGCGCCGGTGTCGCCGACACCGGTTCCGCCGACCATCTGCTGCGGCACGATCACCTGGAAGCGGATCCCGAGGCCCTTCTGCTGCGAGACGCCGTTGGCGTACTGGGCCATGAGCCAGAGCATGCGCTTGGCCCCGGCATAGCCACCCGAGAGCGGCGATCCGTTCTGGGCCGCGCCGCTCGATCCCACCAGGACGCGGCTTCCGGGCTTGAGCGGCAGCTTGAGCGCCGCCTGCAGCCAATGAAGCCCGGCCTTGACGTCGGTCTCCCAGGGCACGGTGAAATCCGCCCAGCTCAGCTGGTCCAATCGACCCATCCGCGGCTTCGCCCCCGCGTTCAGCGCCAGGATGTCCGGGCGGACCTCGGCAAGGATGCGGTGGGCAGCGGCCTGGTCCGTCACGTCGGCGGAGATCGTTGTGACGCCGAGCCGGGCGCGGACGGACTCGAGCGCATCGGCGTCGCGGGCGACGACCATCACCCTGGCGCCGTGCGCGACCAGGGCCTCGACCAGTCCGAGACCAAGGCCATGGCTACCGCCGGTGACGACGACATTCTTCTCTTTGAGGCTCATCAGTTCTGCTCCGGTGTCTAGGTAAAGCCAAGACGTTCGAGGCCTGAGAAAGGAGTCAATCAATGCCTCCGCTGCGGGCCGCGCGAGTCACTGACCAGGCCCTGCGGCCACGAGCGCCGCATACTGGCGCTCGAGCGCCTTGGCCGCACCGCTGCGCCAGCTCTCCGCCATGGACTCTGACAGGGTGTCTGGGAAGATGCGGCCGGGTTGTCACTCCAGTGGGGTTCGCTGAGCGCGCGGCTCAGCGCAATCAGGTAAACCCACTGGCATTGCAGCACTTTGAATCAATAATCCCGCATTGCGAGATTCGACGGCTTGTTCAGCTTTGCCCTAAGCAAGACGGGCGGGCTCGAATTCAGGCCGCCGAAAACGGCGTCCGGTGCCGACGCCGCGAGGACGTTGGATTCTGTGTTCGACAGGGGTGCTCCGTTTGCGGGCGACCATCGGGTCAAGCTTCGACCATCAGGACCAAACCGAATCCTTGTTGAGACAGTCGATTTGCGTGGCTGATGAAGTGGGGTTGCCATCGTGGAAGCTTCGGTCGGCATTCGACCTTGCGTTGTTGTTGAAGCGGCGCGGGCAGGTTGGCGAGGCTCGGCAGGTCCTCGCTTCGGCCTACGCAGCGTTCAATGAAGAGTTTGAAACCGGCGATTTGTGCCGCGCGAGAGATCTCTTGGCGGCGCTCTGATCGGCCGCCGCGAGGGCCTTGAGCTCGGCGTCACTTTCCATCTGGTGGTTGGCCCACGATACTTCGCTCGATGCAGGAGCTCGAACACATTCTGGTCCTCTTCGTGGCCGCCATGGTGCTGGCCGCTGCCGCACGGAGGGCTGGCGCTCCGTATCCGGTGTTTCTCGCGATCGGCGGGGCGCTGCTGGCCCTCATACCCGGTGCTCCGAGCCCGACATTGCCACCCGAACTGGTGCTGGCGCTGTTCGTGGCGCCGGTATTGGTTGACGCCGGTTACGACGCTTCGCTGCGCGACCTGCGCGACAACTGGGCGCCCCTTGTCAGCCTGGTGATCTGTGCGGTGGGGCTGACGACGGCGGCCGTCGCGGTGGTCGCACACGCTCTGGTGCCAGGACTGCCATGGGCTGCGGCGATCGCGCTCGGCGCCATCGTCGCCCCGCCCGATGCGGTGGCGGCTACCGCTGTGCTGCGGCCGCTGCGCCCGCCGCAGCGCATCCTGGGCATTCTCGAAGGTGAGAGCCTGCTCAACGACGCGAGTGCGCTGCTGATCTACCGTCTTGCAGTCGGCGCGGTGGCCGCCGGGGGCTTCTCGGTCCAAGCGGTGGCACCGACGTTCCTGCTTGCGGTGCTGGGAAGCCTGATTGCAGGCCCTGTGCTCGGTTGGCTGTTGCAGCGCCTGCTGGAGAAGGTGCAGCACATCCCTACGCACATCATCCTGCAGTTCGTGGGCACGCTCACCGTGTGGCTGTTGGCCGAGCACATCGGCCTGTCGGGGGTGCTGACCACCGTGTGCTTTGCCATGACGCTGGGGCGCTTGGCGCCGGCGCGCATTCCCGCGCGCGCCCGAATCCCCACCAATGCGGTGTGGGCCACGGTGGTATTCGCGCTGAACATCTTCGCGTTCATCTTCATCGGCCTGCAGATCCGCCCCATCTTGGTGGAACTGGCGCCGCCTGCGCGTGAGCAGTATCTGCTGGTCGCTGCCGCCGTGCTGGCGACGGTGATCGTGGTGCGGGTGGCCTGGCACATGACGGTCAACGCTGCTCTGCGCTGGCGCGACACCCGCTACGGCTTCCATCCGCCACGGCCGATGCTGCGGCCCACGGTGGGCAGTGGGTTGGTGATCTCATGGGCTGGCATGCGTGGCATCGTCACGCTGGCGGCGGCATTGGCGCTGCCCGATGGCTTTCCGGCGCGGGACCTGATCGTGCTGACGGCCTTTCTGGTGGTGCTGGGCACCCTGCTCATCCAGGGGCTGACGCTGAAGGCACTCCTGCGCGCGTTGAACCTGCACGACGGCGACCCAGTGGCTCGCGAAGAGCAAATGGCGCGCCAGCGCATGTTCGAGGCTGCCTGTGCGCAACTCCCGGCGGATAGCTCGGCGGCTTCGGATCTCGTGCGCAAGGACCTGAAGTTCAGGATCGGCCAGTCGCGGCGCGGCGATGGCCGAGAAGCCCCGACCCGTGCAGAGTACGACACCCAGTACCGCGCAGCGCTGCGTGCGGCGCGCCAAGTGTTGCTGGCGATGCGCAACAGCGGCGAAATCGGCGACGACGCATTCCACACGCTGGAAAACGATCTGGACTGGATGGAAGTGTCGGATCCGCTGCGGGCAGCGAATGCGGACACGACGGAGTAGCGGGAAGGGGACCCGTGCCGGCGCGCGAGGTCCGATGAGGGGCGGCACTCGGACTGCCCCGGCCGCGCAGGTGCCGCAGCACGACCTCGGCGAATGCCCGTATCTAACGCGCTTGCCATCCTCCTCAACTCTCATCGGTGCGCGCCACCGCGTCGATTGCAAGGGCTACTTCGCGGCGGTGAATCTCGACAGTTGTGCGCCCGCAATGGGTCGGGATGATGAATTCGCCGACGGCGGGACCGGTCACCCGACGTGCGCCGCCCGCAGCCTGGCGCGGTCACCGTTGTACGGTTGTTGACCGACTGCTTCCTGGGTCACAGCTGACACCGGTGCTGAGTGGCACCCAAAGTCAGGTTTCGGAGCCCGCCGCCCTTCAACTACCGAACTAGACCGACAGCACCCAGTCTCAAGCGGCCGGCCGGCTCCGACGGGCTGCTCTGCAGCGTATGCCGTCGTTCGTGGCCACAGCGTGGGCTCACGCTCTCGGGCACGTTGCGGGCATAGCGGCGGCGACAAGGCCGCTGCGTCAGCGGCCGGTTTCGAGGTACTGCTGACATAGCCGCGCCCGCAGATCGCATAGCCATCGCTTGCGCGCCGACGACGTCAACGCGGCGGCCGTCGGCAGAGCCCATAGCGGGGTGAATGTCTGCTGCTCACGGCGCCGGGCACCCGCAACCGACCCGAAGTTGGCAGACAATCGGCGAACGACGCATTCGACCAATTCCAGCAGCACACTGCCGCTGCCCAGCAGCCATTCGCTTCGAGTGCTTCGCGGTGCCCGCTGTCGGCGCCTTCGATCATCAGGCGACCCGCCGCGCGCAAACCGCCCACGTTCACGCGGTGGGACAGGCAGGGCAACTCCCCGCGCTCCTGCCTGCATCGCAATCAGCCGATCGTGACGACGAGGCGCCCGGTGACATGACCTTGCGCGCTCAGTTCGTGCGCGGCGCCGATGCGGTCGAGCGAAAACGTGCGCTCGACCGGCAAGGTGAACGATCCAGCGGTAAACAGGGCTGCAGCGGCCGCGAGGGCATGGGTCGAGTTCGTCGGCTCGAACGAGACCTTTACGCCGTGTTGAGGTGCCGTGGGGTCCGTGATCGACAGCACTCTCGAGGGGGCGCCAGTGATCGCCGCCAGTTCCTGGATGATTCCGGAGCCGGCAAGGTCGAGTGCCGCCTGCACGCCGTCCGGCGCGAGCGTCGCGACCCGCTCGGACAGGCCAGGCCCGTAAGTCGTCGGGATCGCTCCCAGCGAGCGAAGATAGGCGTGCTTCGACTCGCTGGCGGTGCCGATCGTGCGGATACCGGCGGCTTTGGCGAGCTGGATCACGGCGGAACCCACGCCACCGGCGGCGCCGCTGACCAACAGAGTCTCCCCTGGCTTCACCCCCACCTGCTCGATGATCCGCGTGGCCGTCTCGACCGCGACGGCGAAGCCGGCAGCTTCCTCGAAGGATAGGCCATCGGGCTTGGGCGCCCATTCGAGCAGGATCGCATACTCGGCCATCGTGTCTTGCCCCTTGCCGAACACGGCGTCGCCCACCGATGCGCCGGACACGCCTTGACCGATTGCATCGATGACGCCTGACGCGTCGAAACCGCTGCCGGCTGGCAGCGACAGGGGCATCATCTCGCGCATGTAGCCGGCTCGCAGCTTCCAGTCGATCGGATTGACGCCGGCCGCCCTGACGGCGATCCGCACCTGGCCGGGTCCGGGTTCGGGCACCGCGACCTCTTCGATCTTCAAGACCTCGGGGCCACCATAGTCGTGGAATCGTACGGCTTTCATTTGGACAATCCTTGTCTGACGTTCGTGAATGGAGTGGGCTTCGAAGGCGCGGGGAGCCGTCGCACGCGTGCGGGACGACCACCGGTTCCTGCCACGCCACCATTGTTCGACGGTCCGATACATGGTGCATAGTCCAGAAATATTGGACAGGATGTCTCACCAATGGAACATGCTTTGGATGTCGCCGCACTCGCCGACTTCAACCTCGTCGCGACCCATGGTGGGTTTGGGAGCGCAAGCCGTGCCAGCGGGCAGCCGAAGGCCACGTTGTCGCGGCGCGTGCGCGCGCTTGAGGAAAGCCTGGGCGTGCGGCTCGTCGAGCGTGGTGCCCGCAAGCTGAAGCTGACGCCAGAGGGGGCAATCCTGCATGCGCGAACCGCCGATCCCTTCGGCGAGATCGCGCAGGCGGCGCAGGAATTGAAGTCCGGCATCGGCCGGCCGCGAGGCGTCTTGCGCGTCAGTGCGCCACTGCTGTTCGCGCATACGGCGATGGGGCATCTGGGCGCCGCGTTCCTCGAGGCCTATCCCGAGGTGCGACTGGAAGTCACGGCGGAGGACCGGCTCGTCGACCTGGTGGGCGATGGATACGACGCCGTGGTGCGCTTCAACCCGCGACCGGACGACACGCTGGTGGGCCGCCGCTTCATGACCGACCAATTGGTGCTCGTTGCGCCGCCTGGTCTACGCCGGCCGCAGGTCGATGCATCGGCGTCCGGCAAACCTGAACTTCGGGCGATCGTGCGCACCCGCCGCGCCGAGGTGGGCCCCTGGACGGTCGTCGACGAAGCAGGGTGCGTGCATACCTATCTTCCGCGGCCGGTGCTTTGCTTCTCGACGCCGTGGCTGATACGAAGCGCCGTGCTGGCTGGCGCCGGCGCCGCCGTGGTGCCTCGCACCCCCGTCGCCGAAGACATCGCCGCCGGGCGCCTCGTCGAATGGGGCGTGGTGCAGGCACCCGCGATTGAAGGCTGGGTGCTGCACGCATCGCGCCGGTTGGTAAGCCCCAAGGTAAGCGCATTCGTGGACTTCATGTGCGAGCGCTTCACCTGATGCGCTGATTCGCAGCGGTGGGCCGTGCACGGCGCCGCGCGCCCGGTGCTGTGAGCCTGAACCCGCACCGACCCCGCCGCTTGACACAGCTGACGACCCGCTTGCCCACCCGGGCAAGAACGCGAACAACCACCCGGACAGCGCTGGCCACCAGATCTTGGACGTGAGTTCGCATCGGGACCAGTCAAGCCCTCCAGCTCGGGCGTCACACCAAGCGCGGGAGGCCCAGGATTCCTCCTGCCGGCCATCGCCGCCGTAGAATTTTCGGCGACTTCTATCGGAGTTTTTGTCTACGTTTCTAAATAGAAATCAACTTAGCATTTGTTCTGTCTGGGAGGTCGTAAGCCGGTCTTAAGTCGGCGGCCTCAGATCGAGGTTCCCCTCTGCAGATCATTTCTTGGACAAGTAATGTTGATTTCGATCGTGTATGACAGTGGATACGGCCATACGGCCAAGCAGGCCGAAGGAGTGGCCAGCGGCGCAGGCCGCGTGGCGAGTGCGCAAGTCGAACTGGTGGCTGTCGGAGTCGCGCCAGTGGACTGGGACGTGCTTGCCAACAGCGATGCGATTGTGTTCGGTTCGCCCACCTACAACGGGATGTTGAACGCCAAGCTCAAGCAGTTTTTCGAGGATTCGACGAAGAAGGCGTGGAACGACCTCGTCTGGTGCGACAAGATCGCCGCGGGCTTCACCAACTCGGGTGCACAGAGCGGTGACAAGCTGAACACGTTGACCTCCATGGCGCTGTTCGCAGCGCAGCACGCCATGATCTGGGTCGGCCTCGATTTGAAGCCTGGCCATAGCAGCAGCACCGGGCAGGTCAGCGACCTCAACCGCCTGGGAAGCTGGCTGGGTGCGATGGCGCAGTCCAATGTCGATCAGGGCGCGCATGTCGCACCGATTGCTAGCGACCTGCAGACCGCGGCTCACCTTGGTCAACGCGTCGCGGAGATCGCAGGGCGCCTGAGTGCGGCGAATCGCTGAGGAGCATGCATGACCTTGCATGCACGCGGATGCGCCGCCGCATCGGCGACCTCAACTCTCACGCCGTACGCCTTTGATCGACGTGATCCGCGGCCCGATGACGTCCTGATCGAGATCCTCTACTGTGGCGTCTGCCATACCGATCTGCACATCGCGCGCAACCACGGTGGCTTCACTCGCTACCCGGTGGCGCCGGGCCACGAAGTCGTCGGTCGCGTGCTGTCGACGGGCGCAGAAGTAACGCGGTTCGCGGTAGGCGACCTGGTGGGCGTCGGCTGCATGGTCGATTCGTGCCGCCGCTGCACGTCATGCAATGCGGGACTGCAGCAGCATTGCCTGAACACGCCGACGTTCACGTACAACGGTACCGACCGGCACGATGCTCGTCCGACATTCGGCGGCTACTCCGACCGCATCGTTGTCTCCGAAGACTTTGTGTTGCAGTTGCCCACGCCTCTCGAACCTGCCGGCGTCGCTCCGCTGCTTTGTGCTGGCATCACGACCTGGTCGCCCCTTCGGCGGTTCAATGTCACCAAAGGCAGCCGCGTCGCCGTCGTTGGCCTGGGCGGGCTCGGGCATGTCGCGTTGAAGCTGGCACACGCAATGGGGGCCGAGGTCACGTTGTTCACCCGGTCGCCAGGCAAGGAGGCCGATGCCCTGCGCCTCGGCGCGGACCGAGTCGTGCTGTCGACGGACGCCGCGCAAATGGCCAGCGTTGCAGGTCGCTTTGATCTTGTACTGGACACAGTTCCCTATGCGCATGATCTGAATCCGTACCTGCCGACGCTGTCGGTGAGCGGCACGGTCGTGATCGTCGGCTACATGGGACCGCTGGATGAGATCCTGAACACGGCCCCGCTGGTCTTCGGGCGACGCGCTATCGCGGGCTCGTTCATCGGCGGGCTTCAGGAAACACAGGAAATGCTCGACTTCTGTGGGCAGCACGGCGTCACCGCGGATGTCGAGTTGATTCCGATCCAGTCCGTCAACCAGGCGTACGAACGCCTGCGTGCCAGCGATGTGAAGTACCGATTCGTGATCGACATGAAGGCCTCCGCGCTCGCGGACCAGTCTCCGTGACGCCTTCTGTCGCACGACCGCTCGCGCTGGCGATCAGGTTTCACATGCGGGGCCGCGACTTGCGTGAGCTGGACCGACCAGGCGGCACGTGAAATGCGCCTGTCTCCATTTTCAGAAGGAGCTCGAGATGAAGTCGACCCCGAACGCAGGGAATGCCCAACGCGCCATCGGCGATATTGCGCCGAAGTTGGCGCAACTGACCGACGAAGTGCTGTTCGCGGATGTTTGGGAGCGCCCGGAACTGTCGAAGCGTGATCGCAGTCTCACCACCTGTGCGGCCCTCATCGCTTTGGGCAAGACCGAACAGATGAACTTTCACGTGCCCTATGCCATCCGCAATGGCGTTACCAAGGAAGAGCTGGTGGAGTTGGCCACGCACCTGGCCTTCTATGCGGGTTGGCCGAACGCCATGTCGGCGATCACGAAACTGCGTGAACTGCTTGATCAGGGTGCTGCCACCTGAACGTTGCAGGGGGTGCTTCGCCCATTGACCGGCATGTTCGACGATCGCGAAGGGCCGCTTCAGTGATCATGGACTATGCGGGCGAGAGCCCTCTCCATCATCGCGACGCGCCGTGAACTTCCGACAACGACGAGCGTTCAAGCAGCGGTCTGCCAGGCGACCACTTTCGGAAGGTCTTCCATCAGTGCGTCCACGGCGAGTCGCAAGCGCATCGGCATGTGAAGCGCATTCGGCCAAAGTGCGTGGACATCCATCGTCGTCAGGACACGGTCTTCCATCACGCTGATCAGCGCCCCGGAGCGCAACCGTTCTCGAACCAGCCATTCCGGCAGCCAGGCGAACCCCAGACCGGCCGAGGCCGCCGCAGCAATGACCTCCAGATCATCGAACTGAAGGCGTGACCGCAGTTGCAGGTCGACGATCTTTCCTGTGGCGTCGGGCAACTGCCAGATGTTGACGTACTCGGCACGCCGATAAAGCAGGATGTCGTGCTCCGTCAGGTCTGCCGCGCTCTGCGGAAGCCCGCGCCGGGCCAGGTAGTCCGGTGAGGCGCACACGACCTTTGATTGCACCGTCAGCTTGCGCGCGCGCAGGCCCTCGCTTTCCGCACCAAGCACCCCGCTGCGTATGGCCAGATCGATGCCCTCCGCCAACACGTCCACGGGCCGGTCATTGAAACTCATGATCAGATCCAGCGATGGATGCTGCCGCGCCAGTTCCAGCAGGATGGGGGCGACGCAGTGCCGACCGATGAGCACGGGCATGGACACGCGGAGTCTTCCCGCCACTTGGTGGCGACCCGATTCCATCTGCGCTTCGGCGGCTTGCAACTCGGCGAGGGCCTTCAGGCAATGCTCGTAGTAGATCTGCCCGTCATCCGTCAGGCTGAGCACGCGGGCGGAGCGATGGAACAAGCGCGTGGCAAGACGCGCTTCCAGCCGGGCCATCCCCTTCCCGATCGCTGATCGCGTCAGCCCCAGGCTCTCGGCGGCTCGCGAGAAGCCACCCATGCGCACGACCTCCACGAATGCCGCGACACCATCGAGTCGCTCTTGGCGCTCGGGAACCGCGCTGACCCGGGTCTTGGACGAATTTGAGTCTTCCGGCATGGGAATGCTTTTCTACATTGGAGAGTACTGTTCTACTCTAACATCTCCCCAGATGCGTTTTGCGGGAATGCAAGGATACAAGCCTCCAGCGATCCGCGTCCATCGGCCATTCAACAGAAATCCCCATGAAACTGCTCTGCCTCGACATCCCCCAGCCCGGCGCCAGCCTGGAGAAGTACCAACCCCACATGCTGGATGAAGTCCGCCACACCTGGGGGCTCTACAAGAGTGGCGTGGTGCGCGACATCAACTTCCGCCAGGACCGGCCCGGCGTCGCGATCGTCGCTGAATGCGACTCGGTCGAAGCCGCACGCAAGGTTCTAGGCGAGTTCCCGCTCGCCAAGGCCGGGCTCATCGATTGGGACGTCATCCCGCTGGGCCCTTTCGCGAACTGGGAAGCGCTCTTCGCACCCGGCAACGTTTGATGTTCCGAGTCCCCGATCACGCCGATACCTCGACGCGAGCTTGAAGCCGGCCGATGCCGCGCCATTCGACACAGCCTGACCGACCAGGGAGAGCGATCGCCATGATCAAGCCCGTCTCATTCAAGAACAAGTCCGTGGAGATTGCGGGACACCTTCATCTCCCGGACGACTTCAACGAAGACAGGAAGTACCCGGCCCTGGTCGGGATCCATCCGGCGGGAGGCGTGAAGGAGCAGACCATCGGCCTCTACGCCAAGAGGCTGGCGGTGCGCGGCTTCGTCGTCGTGGTGTATGACTCGTCCTATCAAGGCGCGAGTGGCGGCGAACCTCGCCTGCTGGAAGATCCGGCGGCTCGGGTGGAAGACGCGCGCTGCGCAGCCGACTTCCTCACGACGTTGCCGTACGTCGACGCGGATCGAATGGGTGTTTTTGGCATCTGTGCGGGCGGCGGGTACGCCATCGCCGTGGCCCAGATCGAGCGCCGCTTCAAGGCGGTGGCGGGGGTCAGCGCCACTCCCATGGGCGAAGCCGCCAGAAGCAATTTTGGCCATCCGATTCCCGCGTCCGCGCTGATCCAGACGATGGAAGCATCCGCTACTCAGCGGACGGCCGAAGCGCGGGGAGCGAAGCCGGCCTATGCTCCGCTCATCCCGGAACGCGTCGAAGACATCGACGACAACACGCCGGTCATGCTTCGGGAAGCGTACGACTACTACCGGACGCCGCGGGGCCAACACCCCAACTCCAAAGGCCGCTTCCTACTGACCAGTCTCGACAAGATGCTGGCCTTCTCGACGTTCAGCCTGATCCCGGATCTGCTGACCCAGCCGCTGCTGCTGATCGCCGGAAGCATCGCGGACACCAAGGTCTACAGCGAACAGGCGTACGCGCTTCCAAGGGCCCGAAAGAGTTGTTCGTCGTCGAAGGCGCCACGCACGTTGCGCTGTACGACGTGCCTGCATACGTGGACCAGGCGGTTGAAAGGCTCGTCTCCTTCTTCGCCAATCTCTGACCTCAACCGCCACCCTCTGTCTTCGTTTTGAACGAGAAACCCAAGATCATGACCAAGCAAGGATCTGAACTCAAGCCCGTCCTTTTCGTCGTCACCAGCAACGCGGTGAAGGGCGCGACGGGCATCCCCACCGGCTATAACCTGGCCGAAGTCACCCACCCGCTAGAGAAGTTGCAGGCTGCCGGCATCCGCGTGGAGTTCGCTTCACCGCAAGGCGGCGCAGCACCGCTCGACGGCCTGGAAGACATGAAGGATCCGGTCATTGCCCATTACTGGGCCGATGCCGAATTCCGCCACGCCATCGCCCACACGCGCCGTCTCGACGACGTGGATCCCTCGCGCTACTCGGCCCTCTTCTTTGCGGGCGGCCACGGCACGATGTGGGACTTCCCCGACAGCGCTGCCGCGCAAAAGCTCATCCGCGAGATCGATGGGGCGGGCGGCATCGTCTCCGCGGTGTGCCATGGCCCGGCAGCCTTGGTCAACGCGCGGCGCGCCGACGGCAGCCTGCTGGTCGAAGGCAGGCGCGTGGCAGCATTCACCGACGGCGAGGAAGAGGAGGTGCAGTCCACCCACGTCGTGCCTTTCCTCCTGGCGACCACGCTCAACGAGCGAGGCGCGCACCACCAGAACGCCGCGAACTGGGCCAACAACGTGGTCGTCGACGGCCGGCTCATCACGGGCCAGAACCCGCAATCCGCCGCGAGCCTGGGCGAAGCGTTGCGCGACGCCTTGTTGGCGTGAGCGCGCGCTGCCGCATGCAAGGGAACTAGCGTGAAACTCATCTGTGTCGAAGAGCACGTGCTCGACCCTGCGATCGGGGCTGCCGCGCTGAGTCTCATGCGTGCGGAGGCCCCCTATCTTCCGGACTGGGGCAGCCGTGTGATCGACGGCCACAAGGTCATCGACCCCAGTCGCCCACATGTCATCGCGCCGAGCGAGTCCGCCCGCAAGGCGCTGGACATGGGCGAAGCTCGCCTACGCGACATGGACACGGCGGGCATTGACGTGCAGGTGCTTTCGTACGGCGGGTTTCCTCAATTGCTGCCTGTCGCTCAGGCGATCGATCTCAACCGCGCGGCCAATGACCGGCTAGCCGAGGTAGCCCAGGCAAACCCGACGCGCTTCGCAGGTTTCGCCACGCTACCCTGGCAAGCGCCCGAGGCAGCCGCGCGTGAGCTTGAGCGGGCGGTGAAGGAGCTCGGGCTCAAGGGTGCGCTGGTCAACGGCCGACCAGGCGAAACGTTCCTGGACGATCCACGCTACGCACCCATCCTCGCTGCGTTGGATGAACTGGGCGTGCCGCTGTACGTCCACCCCGGTTTGCCGTTGCAGGCCGTGCAGATGCCCTATTACGGCGGTTTCGAGCGTGAGCTCGGTGCGCGGCTTTCGATGTTCGCCTGGGGTTGGCACAACGAAGCCGGCATCCAGGTCGTGCGCATGCTGCTGGCAGGCGTGTTTGACCGCTATCCGAGACTGCAAGTCATCAGCGGCCATTGGGGCGAGATGGTGCCGTTCTTCCTGCAAAGGTTGGAGGAATCCATTCCGCAGGAAGCGTCCGGCCTCGCACGTCCCATCGTGCAGACCTATCGCGAGCACGTGCTCGTGTCGCCCAGCGGCATGCTCACGCTGCCGCACTTCTAGTTCGTCCATGCGCTGATGGGGTCGGAACGCATCCTGTATTCCGTCGACTATCCCTACCAGAGCCTGGACGGCGCACGCGCGTTCATCGAAAGCCTGCCGCTCAGCGACGCTGACAAGGCCCTCATCGCCCACGGCAACGCCGAGCGGCTGCTGGGTTTGTGATTGACTGCAAGAGGAACAAGCATGACCGAAGGAATCGAAGGCAAGGTCGTCGTCATCACCGGCGGTAGCAGCGGCCTGGGCGCGGAAACCGCCCGCCATCTGGTGCAAGCAGGCGCCAAGGTCGTGCTGGGCGCGCGACGTCTTGATCGCCTCGAGGCACTTGCGGAGACGTTGGGATTGGGCTCGGAAGCCATCGTGCGGACCGATGTCACCGACCTTGCGCAGGTACAGGCGCTCGTCGCCCGTGCCGTCCAGACTCACGGACGCGTCGACGTCATGCTGAACAACGCCGGCGTGATGCCGCTCTCGCCGCTGGAGATGTTGCGTGTGGAGGAGTGGAACCAGACCATTGACGTGAACGTCAAGGGCGTCCTGCACGGAATAGCCGCGGTGCTGCCTCACATGATGGCGCAGCGCGGAGGGCAGATCATCAACGTCTCGTCTGTGGCCGGCCATCTCGTGAGCGCGGGCGGCGTGGTGTATAGCGCGAGCAAGTTCGCCGTGCGCGCCATTGCTGAAGGGTTGCGCAAGGAGGTCAAGGCCTACAACATCCGGTCCACCATCCTGTCGCCCGGGGCGGTGGACACCGAGCTGCCCGCGTCCACGAAGGCAGAAGGGATGGCGCAGGCCACGCAGGCGTTCTACGAACAAAACGCCATTCCGGCGAGCAGCTTCGCGCGCTGCGTCTTGTTCGCCATCGGCCAACCCGAAGACGTGGACATCAACGAAATTCTCTTCCGCCCCACGCGCCAGGAGTTCTGAGCCGGTCTCGAAAGAGGGGCTGATCCTTGAGCATGACATTCACAAAGGAGCGCGCCATGCCTTACGTGCGCTGGTCGGAACTCGATGTGGACGTCGCGCAGTTGGATCGCTTCATCTCCTTGGCGGGTGAGAACATTCGGCAAAGCCGCCTGACGGAGTCCGGGGTGATCGCCTTTCACGCGGCAGCGGAATCGGATCACCCCAACCGCATTCACGTCCTCGAGGCCTATGTCGACGCGGACGCGTACGAAGCGCACGTGCAGACTTCTCATTTCCGTATGTTTCGATCAGCCACAAGCGACATGGTGGACGATCGAAAGCTGTTCGAAGTGACGCCAGTAGTCCCGCTCTCGACGAGCGCGAAGTCCAAGCTGCCGCCGAACATTGCCGTTCGGATGGCCGACTTGCAGATTGATCCATCCAGGCTCGATGCCTACATTGCAGCCGTTGCTGAAGAGATCGAATCATCCATCGACATCGAGGCAGGCGTATTTGCCATCTATGCGCTCGCCTCGAAGGAGCAGTCGAACCGCCTTCGCTTCTTCGAGATCTACGCCGATGGGGACGCATACCTGTTGCATCGCGAGACGCCGCACTTCAAGAAGTACATCAATGCAACGCGAAGCATGATCACGGCGCGGAGACTGATCGTGGGCGCACCCATCGCCCAAGCACCACCGTCCTGAACGGCAGTTTTTCCTTTTCGGCCCGGCTTGCCGGTAGCGAAGGTGTGTCCGTTGATCCCCGCCGTCGTCGGCACACCTACTTCAATCAAGCGGAAGGACGCACGACCATGAAACTCAAAGACAACACGATTCTGATTACCGGCGGCGCAACAGGCATCGGCTTCGCGCTTGCCAAGCGCCTTTCCGGTGAAGGCAATCGGGTGATCATCTGCGGCAGGAGCAAGCCTGCCCTGAACAAGGCAAAGGCCGAAGTGCCGGCACTGGTGACGCGCGACTGTGACGTGGCAGACGCAGGCAGCCGCCGCGCGATGGTTGGATGGTTGAAACTCGACTACCCGGCACTCAGCGTGATCATCAACAATGCGGGCGTTCAGGCCAGGCGCGACTTCACCGCGGATCCGGCGACCGACACTCTCGACCAGGAGGTGGCAATCAATCTCACCGCCCCCATTCACCTGATCGCCGAACTGCTGCCAACGCTGAGGCGGCAGAAACAGGCTTGCATCATCAATGTCAGCTCGGCCCTAGCCTTTTCGCCAATGGCGGACGTACCGGTCTATTGCGCCACCAAAGCCGCAATTCACTCCTTCACGCTCAGCCTGCGTCACCAACTGAGGGCGACCGGCATCCGCGTGATCGAGGTCGCTCCCCCGATTGTCGATACCGGCCTTGGCGGTAGCGCACGCAGCGAAGGTGCCGCCAGCCGTTTGATGATCACGCCAGACGAATTCGCTACCGAGGCCCTCGTGCAGATCGCAGCGGACAAGGACGAGGTTCTTGTCGGCGTCTCGGCACAGACTCGCCAATTGGGCGAGGTTATGTTTGAGCGGATGAACAACCGCGCCAAGCCGTCGGGAGAGTAGTCACATGACGATACTGGCCGTTGGTGCGGGAGGTGAGATCGCGGGCCTGGTCGTCCCGGCACTCGTTGAGCGAGGCGCCGTAGTCCGCGGCTTCGTCCATAAACCCGAACAGGTACAAATCGCTAAGGATCGCGGCGCCTCGGAGGTGACTTTGGGGGACCTCGCCGATCCCAGCAGCCTCGATGCCGCCCTCAGAGGCGTGGATGGGGTGTTCTATATCGGTCCCGTTTTCGCACCCGACGAGGTGAGGCTGGGCCTGAACATGGTCCAGGCCGCTCAACGCGCTGGCGTCCGGAAATTCGTGTTCTCGTCCGTGATCCACCCGATCCTCAGCCTGCCTAACCATGCGGCCAAGGTACCGGTCGAACAAGCATTGGTCAATTCGGAACTGGACTACACGATCCTCCACCCGACCATGCTGTTCCAGAACTACGCCTTGTTGTGGGCGAGCATTCTCGAGACGAGCGTGCTGGCCGAGCCTTGGGCGCCTGGCACCCGGTTCAGCCGCGTCGACTATCGCGACGTCGCTGAGGTGGCAGCGATCGCGCTTACCGAGGCGCGGCTAGCCTACGGCACATTTGAGCTGTGCGCCCCGGGCATTCAGTCTCGCCCTGATCTCAGCGGCATATTGACCCAGATCCTGGGCCGACAGATAGGCGTCGGAACTGTGGACCGTCGAGAGCTGAAGCACGCCTCCCGCGACATGATCGCCATGTTCGAACACTACGATCAGCGCGGCCTCCTGGGCAGCCCTCTCACCCTTCGGACGATTCTCGGCCGCGAGCCACGTACGCTGCACGCCTACTTTGAAGAACTGGCCGAGGAGTGGCGCGGTGGAGAGGGGGCGTCGCGCGCCTACTGAAGAGCTTGTACAGTCTGTGCATAGCGCCTGCAATCGGGTTCTCGGAAGCCGCCGGTCGCCGAAGACCGCTTCTGGCCGTTATGAAAAGCTTTCCATAACGGCCATGAGTTGTCGTCCGCGACCGCCCGCTTCCGCGCCGGCCGGCAAAGACTACCGGACCGCTTACCTGCTACGGCGAAGGACGCTGTTCTGCGGATT
>Ga0105240_10003910_pt1 | contig 23013 bp, 22 predicted proteins | sample KBSC54metaG_FD_80426 | JGI IMG/M metagenome (GOLD analysis project Ga0105240, IMG submission 80426) | Corn rhizosphere microbial communities from Kellogg Biological Station, Michigan, USA - KBS C5-4 metaG | ecosystem: Host-associated > Plants > Roots > Rhizosphere > Soil | place: Michigan, USA... | reverse complement strand
CGGCTGGGCCGGGACGGGGTGGGGGTCTGGGGACTGCGGGATGATTCGGTGGAATTCATGCTGTCGGTTTCCATGGGTCTCTCCTTCTGTTTTCGCGGATGACCGTCACCCGCACCCTCAACATGACCCCCGGCCTTTTCCCGGGTTTTGCGCCCGGGTAAAGTTTTGTAAAGCGTGGCGGAAGAAGCAAAGCGCGACGCCAACTGCGCGAATGTGCTGGCGATCCCTGCTTCACGTTCTCTGCAGGGGCTGACGTTCCGTCTGGCTGGCCCGCCTTCCCGGCCCCGCGACGCCTGACGGCAGCCCGGCGAGCGGGCATCATGAGGCCGTGACCGAGACGCCCGCGCCGCGCCGAAGCTTGCTGGGATACGTCGCCTGGGCGGCCACCGCGCTGGCCGCGGCGGTCACGCTGGCGCACGCGGTCCGCACCGGAACCGGCTGGGGCGCCGCCGCCGGCGGAGCCATCATGTTCGTGCTCTACGGGTTCCTGCCGCGCATCGAGGCGGTCACCGCCCGGCGGCGCGCACAGCAAGAGGACGTCGTGACGGTGGACGACTGGGGCGTCACCCGCGTCGCGGGAGACGTGCGCGAGGCGATCGCCTGGGAAGATGTGGCCTGGGTTCGCATCTACACGACCAGCGCCGGCCCGGGCGCCGACGACGTCTTCTTCGCGCTGGGCGCGGGACAGGGAAAGGGCTGCCTGGTCCCGCAAGCCCAGGCCATCTCGTCGCATCTGCTGGAGGCGCTGCAGCGGCGGCTGCCGGGGCTCGACAATCAGGCGGTCGCGCTGGCGATGGGCTCGACGACGCAAGCGGTCTTCACGCTCTGGACGCGGCCCGGCGACCCTGCCAAAACCGCCCCCGACAAAGGAGCGACGTCATGACCACGAGCACCAGCGGATTGAACGCGGATGGCGGCTGCGCCGTCGACTGGAGCTGGCTCACCGGCCAGCGCATCGCCTCGATCAGCAGCGGCCTGGACTTCTTGACGATCACCTTCGAGAGCGGCCTGGTGTTCAAGACCAAGGCGTTGCTGTGGCAGGGGAAGCCATTCCTGGCCTTCGACCCGTACCAGGCGCCGGCGCCCGACGGCGACCCGGCTGGGCCCGGGGCACGAAAGTGACGCCCTACGCGCGCAGCTCGGTCAGCAGGTTCGTGACGCTCTTGCGGGCGTCGCCGAACAGCATGAACGTGTTGTCTCGGTAGGCGAGCGGGTTGTCGATGCCGGCGTAGCCGGCGTTCATGCTGCGCTTCAACATGACGACGCGCGCCGCCTTCCAGACCTCCAGCACGGGCATGCCGTAGATGGGGCTCGAGGCATCATCCAGCGCGCTGGGGTTCACGATGTCGTTCGCGCCGATGACCAGCACCATGTCGGTGTGGGCGAAGTCCTCGTTGATCTCCTCCATCTCCTTCACGATCTCGTAGGAGACGTTGGCCTCGGCCAGCAGCACGTTCATGTGGCCGGGCAGGCGTCCCGCCACCGGGTGGATGGCGTAGCGGACGTTGACGCCCTTCTCGATCAGCAGGGACGAGATCTCCTTCACGGCGTGCTGCGCCTGCGCGACGGCCATGCCGTAGCCGGGGACGATGATGACGTTCTTCGCCGCCAGCAGCTGCGCCGCCACTTCCTTCACCGACGTCTCGTTCACCTTGCCTGCGGGCGCCGCCTCGGCGCCCGTCGCCTTCTTGGGGGGCGCCGCGCCGAAGCCGCCGAACACCACGTTCCAGATCGACCGGTTCATGGCGCGGCACATGATGATGCTGAGGATGGCGCCCGAGCTGCCCACCAGCGCGCCGGTGACGATCAGCAGATCGTTCGACAGCATGAAGCCGGCGGCGGCCGCCGCCCAGCCCGAGTAGCTGTTCAGCAGCGACACCACCACCGGCATGTCGCCGCCGCCGATGGCCATGACCAGGTGCACGCCCAGCAGCAGCGCCAGCGCCGTCATGCCCAGCAGGTACGGCAGACCCTCGGCGCCCGGCGCCTGCAGGAAGAAGCCGCCCAGCACCGCCGAAGCCAGCAGCAAGACCAGGTTCAGGACGTGCCGCCCCGGCAGCATCAGCGGCCGGCTGCCCACGATCCCGCGCAGCTTCGTGAACGCGATGATCGAGCCGCTGAACGTCACCGCTCCCACCAGGATGCCGACGTAGATCTCGACCAGGTGAATGGTGCGATCGGCCTCGATGCCGGCCGGCTGCAGGTAGGTGGCGATGCCCACCAGCACCGCCGCCGCGCCCACGAAGCTGTGCAGCACCGCCACCAGCTCGGGCATCGACGTCATGGCCACGCGCGCCGCCAGCATGGCGCCGATGGCGCCGCCGCCGATCAGCGCCGCCGCCAGCAGCCCGGTCGTGGTCCCGCTGGACTCGGGCCCGTCGAAGGACAGCGCGCCCTGGCCGCCCGTGACGTTGAAGAAGAACACGGCCGCCGTGATGACCACGGCCAGGCTCATGCCCAGGATGCCCAGCAGGTTTCCCCGCCGGGCGGACTCCTGTGTGGACAGGCCACGCAGGCTCAGGATGAACAACATGCCGGCGGCCAGGTAGGCCAGGCCGCGAAGGGTCCCCAGAAACTCGATCGTCATCGAAGTACGTCCGTCCTATTTGCGAAACATGCGCAGCATGCGCTGTGTGACCAGGAAGCCGCCCGCCACGTTGATGGCGGCCAGCAGGATCGCCACCGCCGCCAGCACGTTCGCGACCAGGCCGGCGTGACTGCCCAGCGCCACCATGCCGCCGACCAGGATGATGCCGCTGATGGCGTTGGTGACGCTCATCAGGGGCGTGTGCAGCGCGGGCGTCACGCTCCACACCACGTGCCAGCCGATCACGCAGGCCAGCAGGAAGACGGTCAGGTGCTGCAGGAACTCGGGCGGCCCGGCCAGGCCGGCCACCGCGAACAGGGCGATCAGCAGCGCCAGCGCCACCTTGGCGCCCAGGCCCGACTTCTTGGGCGCGGCCGGGGCGGCGTGCGCGGCGGCGCCGGCGGGGGCGCTCCGGACCTCGGCCTTCGGCGCCGGGGCGGGGACGGCGGGCTTCGGACGCGCCGGCGGCGGCCACATCAGCGCGCCGTCCTTCAGCACCAGCGCGCCGCGGTGGATCTCGTCGTCCACGTCGATGAAGAAGCGCTTGTCCTTGTCGAACAGCGACTCGACCAGGTTCGTGATGGTGGTGGCGTACAGCTCGCTCGACTGGCGGGCCATGCGGCTGGGCAGGTCGGTGTAGCCGATGATCGTCACGCCGTGCTTGACCACCACCTTGTCCCGCTCGGTCAGCGGGCAGTTGCCGCCCTGCTCGGCGGCCATGTCGACGATGATCGAGCCCTCGGGCATCGCCACCACCGCGCCCGAGGTGATCAGCTGCGGCGCCGGCTTGCCCGGGATCAGCGCCGTCGAGATGACGATGTCGGACTGCTCGGCGTGCGTCGCGATCAGCGCCTGCTCGGCGGCCAGGTAGGCGGCGCTCATCTCCTTGGCGTAGCCGCCCTGGCCTTCGCCCTCTTCCTTGAAGTCGAAGGCGATGAAGGACGCGCCCAGGCTGGCCACCTGCTCGCGAACGGCCTCGCGCGTGTCGAACGCGCTGACCACCGCGCCCAAGGCGCGCGCCGCCGCGATCGCCGCCAGACCGGCCACCCCCGCGCCCAGCACCAGCACGCGGGCCGGCTTGGCCCGGCCGGCGGCCGTGATCTGCCCGGGGATGAAGCGGTCGAAGTGGTTGGCCGCCTCCAGCACCGCCCGGTAGCCGGCGATGTTCGCCATCGCCGACAGCGCGTCCATGCGCTGGGCCCGGGTGATGCGCGGGACCGCGTCCATGGCCAGCACGGTCGCCTTGCGGGCCGCCAGTCGATCGATCAGGGGCTTGTTCTGGGCGGGCCAGAAGAAGCCGACCACGACGGCGCCCGGCTTCACCAGGTCCGCCTCGGCCAGCGTGGGCGGCCGGACCTTCAGGATCACGTCCGACTCGGCGTACAGCGCCCGCGCGTCCAGCACGATGCGCGCGCCGGACTGGATGAAGACCTCGTCCGGGAAGCCGGACTCGACCCCCGCGCCGGATTGGACCAGCACGTCGAGGCCCAGCTTGCGCAGCCGCTGGACGGTGTCGGGGGAGGCGGCGACTCGCCGCTCGTGGGGCGCTGTTTCTTTCGGGATACCGGCGTTCATGTTCTTCCGAGGACTGGTGTTTTCTGGGGACTAAATGACGGGATGGCCGACAGGGCTCAGGGCGCGATCATCTTCTGCGCCTCGGGCGTCAGCTCGGGCTCTTTGATCGGATGATTGGCGGGCTTCAAGCTGCCCAGGAACGCCACCAGCGCGTCCAGATCCTCGTCGGTCATCCCCGAGGTGTGCGGGATCATGACCGACATGGGCGGCGCCATGCGCTTGCCGTCCAGCCGCTTGCCGTCGCGCAGGGCAGCCTTGATCTGGTCGGGCTTGTACTTACCCAGGCCCGTGTCCGGATCCGGCGTCAGGTTGCGCGCCCAGACCTTGCCCAGGCGCGGATCGGTGAACGGCACGTCGGCGCCTGCCATGAACAGCGGGTCCGTCTCCTTGCGCGGGCCCTTCGACGTCATCGAGTGACAGTCCGTGCAGGCGCCCACCTCGGCCAGGTAGTGGCCGTAGGCGACATGGTCGTTGCGGTCGGGCGTCGCCACGCCTTCGATCGGCTTGTGCATCTGCACGCCGATCACGGTGAACAGCATCTTGGGCAGGAACTTCAGCTCGGGCGGGAAGCGCGGGCGCGGCGCCTTCGCCGCGGGGATCGATCGCAGGTAGACCACCAGTGACTTGCCGTCCTCGTCGGACAGGTGCTGGTAGTTGTCGTACGGCATCATGGGCGCCAGGAAGTGGCCGTCCTTGTGCACGCCGTCGCGCACCGCCCGCAGGATCTCGTCGTCGGTCCAACCGCCCAGGCCATCCGCGTCGGGCGTCAGGTTCGGGATGTACAGGCGTCCGGCGCCCGGGTCCTCCAGGACGTTGCCGCCCGCCAGGAAGAGATCGGTCTGCTCGCCCTCCATGAACAGGTTGCCGCTGGGCCGGGACGTGTGGCAGGCGCCGCAGGCCATCACCTGGTTCACCAGGTACTGGCCGCGCTGCAGGCGCTCGGGCGTCGCCTGGAACTTCTCGGGCGAGGTGGGCCGGATGTACTTGCCGTGGCAGGCCCCGAGCAGCGGCCCCAGGACCAGAACCAGGGCCAGGCACCGCGCGGTCCCCGCCAGCTTCCTCGGGGACGAGGTGTCCTTATCCTTCATGCGGGCGGCAGAATACCGACTTCGGCGCGGGGATCAAAGGGTCCCCAGCGTGGCCCCTGTGAAGGGTGCGTGCTAGGCCGTGTCCCACGGAGGTTTCCCATGAAGAAGATCATTCTCGCGACCGTGATGCTGGCGTTTGGAGCTTCGGCGGCGTACGCGTGCGATGGCATGAAGGGCCACGAGCGGGCCGACAAGGGCGATCAGGGCGCGGCCACCACCAAGGCGGCCAAGGACAAGGGGGCCGCGAAGGCGGATCAGAAGTCGTAGTCGGTAGACCGGAACGTTTGCGAAAGGATCCAGACGGCATGCGCGTGGGCTACATCGGACTGGGCATCATGGGCGGCGGGATGGCCCGCAACCTGATCAAGAAGGGGCACGCGGTGACCGTCTGGAACCGCAGCGCCGAGCGAACGGCGCCGCTGCGCGAGGCCGGCGCGGCGGTGGCCGGGTCGCCGCGCGCGCTGGCGGCCGGCGCCGAGGTGGTCTGCACGTGCGTGTCCGATCCCGCGGCGTTGACGGCCGTCTCGGAGGGCCCGGACGGTTTTCTGGCCGGCCTGAAGCCCGGCACGCTGGTGATCGACTTTTCGACCGTGGGGCCGGCGGCGGTGCAGGCGCTGGCCGCAGCCTGTCAGGCGCGCGAGGCGCGTTTTCTCGCCGCGCCCGTGACGGGATCCAAGGGCGGCGCCGCCGCGGGGACGTTGCTGTTGATGTGCGGCGGTCCGGCCGACACGTTCGCCGCCGCGCAGCCGGTGCTGGCCGCGGTGGGGTCGAAGGCGATCCTGGTCGGCGACGTCGAGCAGGCGGCACAGATGAAGCTGATCGGCAACCTGATGCTGGCCCACATGCTCGAGGCCCTGTCCGAGGGCTGCGCCCTGGCGGCCGCGGCGGGCATCGGCGTCGATAAGATGCTCGAGGTGGTGCAGGCGTCCGGCTACGCGTCGCCGTTCTGGGACTTCAAGGGCAAGGCGCTGGCCGCCCGCGATTTCTCCACGAACTTCAGCGTCGATCTGATGCACAAGGATCTGACGCTGGCGATGGACCTGGGGCACCAGCGCGGGGTTCCCTTGCCGGGCGCCGCCGCCATTCGCGAGGTGTACCAGCTGGCGCGGGCGCAGGGCCTGGGCCAGCAGGACATCGCGGCCACCGCGGCCGTGATCTCGCCGGCGCTCACGAAGCGCTGAAGCGAACGCCGCCCCGTCCCGTCAGGCGATCCCCGACCGCGGCACCTTCACGTCGCCCGCCAGCGTGGCGTTCGCCGCGGTCTGCGCGGGCATGGAGGCGTCCGTCATCGGCGCCGGGCGGGCCACCACCCGGCCCGACGTGTCCTCCAGGTCGATCTCGTGGAAGACGCGGTAGTCCAGCAGGCGCGAGCCGTCCTCGAGGTCGGTCAGCAGATCGCGGAAGCGGGCGCCCCACACGATGTCGTCCAGTTCGTAGCGGTGCCGGGCGTGGATGTTCTGCCCCACGGTCTCGTCCACGCCGTACAGGGTGACGAACAGCTGCGCCTTCTGCGCGCGCAGGCGCTCCAGCGCGCCCGGCGCGTGGAACGGGCTCGACTCATCGATCTTGTGCATGGCCAGCCAGGTCAGGCTGAACAGCGGGTTGCGGTCGCGCGTCAGCGCCAGCTCGTGCGGGCGGCGCAGCGTCTCGCCCTCCGCGGTGGTCTCGGTCAGCAGGATGGCCAGGCGAAGCTGCGCCTCCAGCACCTGGTTCTGGCGCCAGTTGGCCAGCCGGAACATCAGGTGCGGCACCCCGTTGCGGGACGTCACCACCATGTGATCCGAGAACACGATGCGGGCGGTGGGTCGGGCGAACTTCGAGAAGGTGATGCCGGTGACCAGCGCGACGCTGAGGATGCCGATCAGCGCCTCGCAGGTGACGACGATGTGCGCGTAGCGGGTGGCCGGCGCCATTCCGCCGTAGCCGATGGTCGCCAGCGTCTGCACGCTGAAGAAGAACGCGTCCTCGAACGAGCCTGGCCGGGCGTTCTGGATGCCGCCCGGCTGCGCGACGTAGAGGAGGGCGAAGAACGCATTGGCGCACAGGAAGCCGGACGCCACGACCAGGAAGAACGCCATCCACGAGCGCCGCAACAGGAAGTGATAGATGTCCTTCGTCGGCTGCCAGGGCCGCCCGATCGCGCGGATGTTGGGGATGGTGCCGACAGCGCTCGGCTCCGTCGGGCGAAGTCGCCGCGGCATGCCCGGGGCTTGCTCCGCGGAGCCCCCGCTCGATGCGGGTTCTTCCCGCGTCGGCCCCTGGCTCGGCTGTCGGTGGCTGTCGGCCATGGGATGAATTGTAGCCGCGGGAATGTCCGGAAAACGACTCAAGGTCCCGGGCGACCCGCCGAGAGTAGGCCCATGATACCGGTGCAGGCTGATCACGTTGAGACCGCCAAATCTAGAATTTCTGAATGGTTACAAGATCTTCGCGTGGGTGGAATGCGCCTGCCCGCCTCGAACAAGGAGGAGCTGCTGAGCCAGCTCCACTCGGCCCGGCCCGTGACCCGCCGCGACGGCACGCTGGAAGTGGTGCTGCCCGGTCTGTCGGCCCTGGGCATCGGCATCTTCCAGCACTCGTTCCGCTGTGAATCCCTGCGCGTCCGCGTGGTCCCGTACGGCAACTCCTGAGCGCCGCCGGCCGCGGCCTTTGCTAGGCTGGCCGCATGCCGCTCGTTCGAATCGTCAGCTCGGCCGAGGCTCCGGCCGGTTCCGAGGCGTTGTTGCGCCAGCTGTCCGGGGTGCTGGCGCGTGAGCTGGGCAAACCCGAGTCGTACGTCATGACCTGCCTGGAACCGCGCGCGCAGATGACGTTCGCGGGTACGACCGCGCCGACCTGCCTGCTCGAGGTGAAGAACGTGGGCACGCTGTCGCCCGAGGTGACGAAGCGGTTGAGCGCGGCGCTGACCGACGCCGTGGCCCCCGCGCTCGGGGTGGCGAAGGACCGCGTCTACATCGAGTTCGCGGAGGTGCGCGGCCACCACTGGGGCTTCGCCGGCGACACGTTCTAGGCCTGTACCACGGACACTAGCAGCGCGTCGGCCTCGGCCTCGACGCGCCTCCGCAGCGCCGGCAACAGCGCCCGCACGATGGGCTGGTCGCGGTCGCACACCGCCAGGCGAGGTCTGGCGCGCAAGGCGCCGATCACCCGGTCGGCCACGAAGTCGCACTCGCGGTACGCCTCGGGGATCGTCCCCCGGCGCAGGCGCGCGATCAGCGCGACCCAGTGCTGCTCCGAGCCCCGATCCCGCCAGGTGAAGGGCGGGCTGCCGCCGTCCGCCTCCGCCAGGGCCTCCGCGTACGCGCGCCGCGCCGCCCTGTCGCTGGCCAGCACGCCGTCCAGCAGCAGCTCGGTGCCGACGTGCGCGGCGCCGCGCGCGCTGCCCCGAGCCACGCCACGTTCGATCAACGTACGCGCCGTCCAGGCTTGCAGCGCCAGGAACGTCGGGTTCGCGTGGAACACGGCGTCCACCCGGTGGTGCTGGGCCTGACCGTCGACGACCGCCGCGCAGGTCGCCTGGTCAGCGACCGCGCCGCACAGGGGAAGCAGGTCGGGGGCCATCGCCCCCAGGACGAAGAGGGCGTCACCGCCGGCCCGTCCTGCCACCGCCGCGTGCCCGAAGAAGTTCACGGTCGGGAGTCTACGGGGCGGGGAGGGCGTTGGCCCGCGCCGCCGTTCAATCGCGACCGCGCCGGTGTCGAAGTTTTAACGCCGATGGTCCCGCAATGGCGGCAATCACGAATCATTTCGCAGGGTCGACGAACGGCGAGGACGCGGCACACCGCTTGCGCTGTCGGCTGCGCATGAACAGCAAAGTTGCTCTGGGGGCGGTGGTCATCGCGGTCGGGTCGGCCACGGGCGGGTGTTCGTATCAGCTGGTCTCGCCGCCGGCGCGCATGGTGAACCTCGAGTCGGCCAAGACGGCGGCGCCTGGCGAGACGGTGGCCGGCGTGCACGGCGCCGGATACACGGCAATCTTCGATCCGGGCGCGGTCGTCACCAACGCCTCCGTCCGGCGCGGTGTCGCCGAGAACCTGGAGGTCGACGGCGATCTGTCCTGGGCGCGCGTCAGCTACGACGGCTTTCCCGACATCGATCGAAACATCTACGCCGCGCGCGCGGGGGCGAAGATGTCGAACCGCGGCGGCAGCGCCGCCCTCTTCGGCGGCGTGGGCGGCGGGTTCGCGCCGGCCGCGGGGGGCTTCACGGCGGTGGACGTGGGCGCGGCCGTCTCTTATCCCAACTGCTATGTGGTGCCGTTCGGGAACGCGATGCTGTTCGGCAGCCTGCCCATCGGCGCCAGGCAGGTCGACTTTCGCAACGCCGACGGCAGCATCTACTCGTCGGACAAGGCCGACCCGACGTACGGGTTCGGGCTGGGCACCGGCATCGAGATCCCGCTCGACCACGATCGCTGCCGCGCCGGGCTGACGTCTGCGCGCCTGCAGCTGGGCGGGGCGGTGGACGTGCTGGTCCCCAGCGACGGTCCCATCGTGACGCACACGACGACGGAGAGCGACGGGACCATCACCACCACCACCGACACCCGCGGGGGGCGTCACGGGATGTTGGGCCTGGCGGTCGGCATCGAGGTGCCGTTCTGAGTCCGCGGTTCGTTCAGCGGCTGGTGAACGACAGCGCGGCGAAGCTGACCACGCTGTCCTCGTCGATGTTCCAGTGGTCGTAAGCCAGCACGGAGCCGCGCGCCGCCGGCACCGCGCGCAGGAAGGTGTAAAGGGGCGCCGAGCCGCACCACTTCAGGTCGTCGTCGCCCCGCCTGGCGGCCGGCCCGTCGCCCTGCACCAGGTTCCAGAACCCCGCGGCGTCGCCCGCGCCGATGCGCTCCAGGCGGGCGCCCTCGCGCGCGGTGATGTCGACCATCTCACCGCTGTGCGCGCGGGCGCGCCAGCTGTCGCCGTAGCGGCGGCCCATGTGGGCCATGTCGACGCCCAGCACCCACGCCAGACTGTTTCCCTCGCGCGCCTGCAGCTCGCCCAGCGCGTCCAGCGCGGCCGCCACGTCGCGGTCGTCCTCGGGGCGGGCTGACAGCAGCGGTCCGCACAGCACCGGCACGATCTTGATCCCCGTGCCGAAGCGGCTTTGCAGGAACAGCACCTGGAACTCGATGGAGTGCTCGATGGCGTGGCAGTAGTCCTCGACGACGAAGGCGCCAGGCGCGGCGGCGGCCAGCCGATCGACCAGCGCCGTGTCCGTCACCGCGTCGCCGAGCGGCGTCCGGAACGGCTTGCCAGTCAGGCCGAACTGCCCGGGCCTGCCGTAGTGAGAGGTGCCCAGGATCACGAACGTGCGCGACGACGCTTCGGGCGGCAGCGCCGCGTACGCGGCCGCGTAGGTCCCGGGCGCCGCGAACGGGCTGACGTGCGGCGCGGCGATTCCCAGCAGACGGCCGGCACCGGCGGGCCCGCTCGGGAACCCCGACGGTAACGCGCGCGCCGGCTGCGTCTTCCACTGCCGCAGCGCCGTCTCCAGGGCGGTCGGCTCGTCCGGGTAGCCGCCACCGGCGTGGATCGCCTCGCGCAGCGGGGCGCGCGCGAAATCGCCTTGCCGACGCTGCCGCATCGATCGAAAGGTCCCGTCGTCGAGGAATCCGGCCTCGGACAGCGCGTCCAGGAAGTGTTCTTTCAGCTGGGTGACGTCCGAGCTGCCCGAGGCGCGGGTCAGGAAATCACACAGGTCTGCGTCCGTGTGCGCGCCGTCCAGCAGGCGCAGCCCGCGCGTCAGCGGGGGGGGCACGATCAGCGTGCTGTCGGAGTAGCGATAGGGGTCGCGCACCAGCAGTCCGGGGCGCTCCGGGACGGGCGAGGGAAGAAACTCCAGGTCCAGACGAAGCTTCGGGAGCGCGACGACCACTGCCCTCAGTGTACATAGCGCCGGCCCGTCCCGCGACGGTTCACCGACGGAGAATCGGGGTGCCGGTCACGAATCTCCTCGGGCCCGGTCCGCCTCCTCGTAACGCTTGCGCTTTCGCCACAGCGTCGAGTCGTCGATGCCCAGCACCGCGGCGGCCTCCTCCATCGTCTTCGATTGACCGACGATGGCCATGATGTGGGCGCGCTCGATCTCGTCGAGCGTGAAGTGGCCGCCCACGGTGGGGGTCTGGCCGCGGGCGCCGGCGATGCGATCCGGAAAGGCGCGCGGCTCCAGCACCGGCGACGGCCACAGGATGACCGCGCGCTCGATGGTGTTTCGCAGCTCGCGCACGTTGCCGGGCCAGTTGTAATCGCCCAGCACGCGCGCCGCATCCGGCGACAGCTCGGGGACGGGGCGCCCCACGGCGCGGGCGAAGAACGCCAGAAAGCGCCGCGCCATGGGCAGGATGTCCTCGCGCCGCTCGCGCAAAGACGGCACGCGGATCTCGATCACGTTCAGACGGAACAGCAGATCCTCGCGAAAGCGTCCGGTGCGCACGTCGGCGTCCAGGTCACGGTTGGTGGCGGCCACCACCCGTACGTTCGCCTTGCGGGTGCGCGACTCGCCCACGCGCTCGAAGCAGCGCTCCTGCAGGAAGCGCAGCAGCTTGGCCTGCATGCCGGCCGGCATGTCGCCGATCTCGTCGAGGAACAGCGTCCCGCCCTCCGCCGTCTCGACCCGCCCCGGCTGATCGCGGATGGCGCCCGTGAACGCGCCCTTGGCGTGGCCGAACAGCTCGCTGGCCAGCAGATCCTCGGTCAGGGTGGGGCAGTTGATCGTGACGAACGGCCGGTCACGCCGCTTGCTCTGCAGGTGCATGGCCCGCGCGAACACGCTCTTGCCGGTGCCGCTCTCGCCCTTGAACAGGACCGAGACGTCGGCCTGAGCGGCGCGGCCCACCACCTCCAGCACGCTGCGCATGCTGGCGGCATCCGAACCCAGGTCGACCTCGGGCGCCTCGTCGGCCAGTCGGCCCTGCAGATCGGCGACGCGCGCCGACAGCGACCGCTGCTCCTGGGCCTTCTGCACCAGGTGCCTGATCTGGGCGGGCGTGAAGGGCTTGGGCAGGTAGTCCCACGCGCCGCGCCGGATCGCCTCGACGGCGGTCTCGATGGTGGCGTAGGCCGTCACCACGATGATCACGATGTTCGGGTTCTCGCTGAGCAGCTGGGGGATCAGGTCCAGGCCGCTCTGATTGCCCAGCTTCAGGTCGACGAAGACCAGGTCGAAGGCGGCGCGCCCGATGGCCTCCAGCGCGGCCTGCACCGAGCCCGCCTCGGCCACGTCGGCGTCCAGCGCCTCCAGGCAGACGCGCAGGGTCTGCCGGATGTTCTTCTCGTCGTCGACGATCAGCACCGAAAATCGCGGCATGAACCCTAGTGTAGCTCCCGCCTCCAGCACGGATAGACAGATCGACCGGCGGCGTGGGCGCGCCCGCGTCGTTCAGCGCGCGGCCGTGCTGGCCCCCGACGCCGGGGCCGGCGAGGGACGGCCGAACTTCTGGTCCAGGGCCAGGTTGACGGCCAGGATGTTGACGCGGGGTTCGCCGAAGACGCCCAGGTCGCGGCCCTGCACGCGCGACTCGATCACGTCGCGGATGCGGTCGGGGGACACGCCCCGGGCGCGGGCGATGCGCGGCACCTGCCAGGCGGCCGCCTGGGGCGAGACCTCGGGGTCGAGGCCGCTGGCCGAGGCGGTCACCAGGTCGGCGGGCACCGGTCCCGTGGCCCCGGGGTTCTCCTTGCGCAGGCGGGCCACGTCGGCGGCCGCCTGGTCGAGCAGCTTCTTCGAGGTCGGGCCCAGGTTCGATCCGGACGACGACGTGGCGTCGTAGCCGTTGCCGGCCGCCGAGGGGCGGCCCTGCAGGTAGGCGGCGGTGGCGAACGTCTGCCCGATCAACTTCGACCCGACGACCGCGCCCTTCTCGTCGTGGGCCAGGCTGCCGTTAGCCTTGTCGGAGAACAGCACCTGCGCGGCGCCCGTGACGGCCAGGGGATAGAGAAGACCGGTCAGGACCAGGGTCACGACCGTGAGACGAAGAGCGATCAAGAATTCGCGACGCATGGGAGGAGTCCTTTCACACCACGTGGAGAGCTTGCAGGGCCAGATCGACCAGCTTGATGCCGATGAACGGCGCGATGACGCCGCCCAGCCCGTAGATCAGCAGCGAGCGGCGCAGGATGGCGGCCGCCCCCAGCGGGCGGTACTTCACCCCCCGCAGCGCCAGCGGGATCAGCAGCACGATGATGACGGCGTTGAAGATGACGGCGGACAGGATGGCGCTCTCGGGCGAGGCCAGGTGCATCACGTTCAGCGGCGCGATCTCGGGGAACACGCCCATGAACATGGCGGGCAGGATGGCGAAGTACTTGGCCACGTCGTTCGCGATCGAGAACGTGGTCAGCGTCCCGCGCGTCATCAGCAGCTGCTTGCCCACCTCGACGATCTCCAGCAGCTTGGTCGGGTTCGAGTCGAGGTCGACCATGTTGCCGGCCTCCTTGGCCGCCTGGGTGCCGCTGTTCATGGCCACCCCCACGTCCGCCTGGGCCAGGGCGGGCGCGTCGTTGGTGCCGTCGCCCGTCATCGCCACCAGCTTGCCCTTCGCCTGCTCGTCCTTGATCAGGCGCATCTTCGTCTCGGGCGTGGCCTCGGCCAGGAAGTCGTCGACGCCGGCCTCCCTGGCGATGGCCGCCGCCGTGCGCGGGTTGTCGCCGGTGATCATCACGGTGCGGATGCCCATGGCCCGGAAGCGATCGAAGCGGTCCTTGATGCCCGCCTTGACGATGTCCTTCAGGTGAACGACGCCCAGCACCCGGTTGCCCTCGGCCACCGCCAGCGGCGTGCCTCCGGCGTCGGCGATGCGGTTGGTGATGGCGGTCAGCTCAGCCTCGACGGTGCCGCCCTGTGTGGTTATGTACCCGATGATGGCGTCCACGGCGCCCTTGCGGATGCTGCGGCCGGGCAGGTCGACGCCGCTCATCCGCGTCTGTGCCGTGAAGGGAACGAACTGGCCGTCCTTCGCGCGGGCCGCCGGGATGTGCAGCTTGTCGGTCACGAAGGTGACGATCGAGCGCCCCTCCGGCGTCTCGTCGGCCAGGCTGGCCAGCGCCGCCGCGTCCGCCAGCTGCTCCAGGCGCACCCCGGCCAGCGGCAGCAGCTCGGTGGCCATGCGGTTGCCGTGCGTGATAGTGCCCGTCTTGTCCAGCAGCAGCACGTCCACGTCGCCCGAGGCCTCGACGGCGCGCCCGCTGGTGGCGATGACGTTCTTGCGCAGCAGCCGGTCCATCCCCGCGATGCCGATGGCCGACAGCAGGCCGCCGATGGTGGTGGGGATCAGGCAGACCAGCAGCGCCACCACCGCCGTCGCCGACAGCGCGATCCCCGAGTACTTCGCCAGCGGCACCAGCGTCACGCAGGCAAAAAGAAAGATGACCGTCAGGCCGACCAGCAGGATGTGCAGCGCGATCTCGTTGGGCGTCTTCTGGCGCGCGGCGCCCTCGACCAGACGGATCATGCGATCCAGGAACGACTCGCCGGGGTCGGCGCCGATGCGCACCACGATGCGGTCGGACAGCACCTTCGTCCCGCCGGTGACGGCCGAGCGATCGCCCCCGCTCTCCCGGATGACGGGCGCGGACTCGCCGGTGATGGCCGATTCGTCGACGGAGGCGATGCCCTCGATGATCTCGCCGTCGCCGGGGATCATCTGGCCCGCCTCCACCACCACCCGGTCGCCCTTGCGCAGCGCGGACGACGCCACCACCTCCTCCTTGCCGCCGCCGTTCAGCAGCCGCCGGGCGGTCGTCTCCTTCCGCATCTTGCGCAGGGTGTCCGCCTGCGCCTTGCCGCGCCCCTCGGCCACGGCCTCGGCGAAGTTCGCGAACACCACCGTGAACCACAGCCAGACCGTGACCGACGCCGTGAACCACAGCGGCGTCGTCGAGGCCCGCGCCTGCAGCAGGTCGCGGATGAGCACCAGCGTCGTCAGCACGCTGCCCACCTCGACCACGAACATCACCGGGTTCTTGGCCACGTGGCGGGGCGCCAGCTTGCGCAGGCTGTCCCCCAGCGCGGCGCGCACGATCTTCCCGTCGAACAGCGAGAGCGACTGAGCTTTGGGGCGAAACATGGCTAGAACACCTTTCCTTGAAGAGCCTGGAAGTGCTCGACCACCGGGCCGAGCGCGAGAGCCGGGAAGAACGTCAGCGCGCCCACGATGACGATCACGCCGACCAGCAGCGCGGTGAACAGCCAGCCGGTGGTGGGGAAGGTGCCCGCGCTGGGCGGCACGACCTTCTTGCCCGCCATCGACCCGGCGATGCCCATCACCGGCACGATCATCAGGAACCGTCCCCCCAGCATCGCGAAGGCCAGCGTGACGTTCCACCAGGGCGTGTTCGCGTTCAGGCCCGCGAACGCCGAACCGTTGTTGCCGGCGCCGCTGGAGAACGCGTACAGGATCTCGGACAGGCCGTGGGGCCCGGCGTTGTTCAGCGACGACGTGCCCGCGTTCGACACGGCCCCCCAGGCCGAGAAGCCCAGCACGATGAGCGGGAAGATGAGGACGTAGAGCATGCTCAGCTTCATCTCCCGGCCCTCGATCTTCTTGCCCAGGTACTCGGGCGTCCGGCCCACCATCAGGCCGGCGATGAAGACCGTCAGCACGACGTAGACCAGGATGGCGTACAGGCCCGCGCCCACGCCGCCGAAGATCAGCTCGCCCAGCTGGATGTTCACCAGCGGGACCAGCCCGCCCAGCGGCGTGAAGCTGTCGTGCATGGCGTTCACCGCGCCGCACGACGCGTCGGTGGTCACCGTGGCGTACAGCGCCGAGGCGGCCACGCCGAAGCGCGCCTCCTTGCCCTCCATGTTGCCCAGCGACTGGTCCACGCCCAGGCTGGCCAGGGCGGTGTTGGCGTGCGCCTCGGCGCCGTAGCAGACGACCACGCCCGCGACGAAAAGCACGCTCATGGCGGCCCAGATGGCCCAGCCCTGCCGCGTGTTGCGGGCCATGCGGCCGTACGTGTACGTCAGCGCCGACGGGATGGCGAAGATCATGAACAGCGACAGGAAGTTCGCGAACGGCGTGGGGTTCTCGAACGGATGGGCGGCGTTCGCGTTGAAGAAGCCGCCCCCGTTGGTCCCCAGCTGCTTGATCGCCTCCTGCGACGCCACGGGGCCCAGCGCCAGCGTCTGCTTGCCGCCCTCCAGCGTGGTGACGTCGAGGTAGGGCTTCAGGTTCTGGATCGCGCCCTGCCAGACCAGCAGCAACGCGAACAGCACGCTGAGCGGTAGCAGGATGTAGACGATCGACCGCGTCAGGTCGACCCAGAAGTTGCCCAGGGTACCCGGGGGGTGGGCGGCGGGATCATTGGACGACCGTCGCGTCAGCCCGCGGCCCAGCGCCAGGGCCACGCCGATGCCGGCGCCCGCCGAGGTGAAGTTGTGCCAGGCCAACCCCGCCATCTGGGTGAAGTAGCTCATCGTCGACTCGCCGCCGTACGACTGCCAGTTCGTGTTCGTCACGAAGCTGGCGGCGGTGTTGAAGGCCAGCTCGGGGCCGACGGCGGGGAAGTGCTGCGGGTTCAGGGGCAGGACGTGCTGCGCGCGTTCGATCAGGTAGGTGACCAGCACGCCCAGGAAGCTGAAGGCCAGCAACGCGAACGTGTACTGCTTCCAGCTCTGCTGCTGTGTGGGATCGACGCCCGAGACCCGGTAGACGAGGCGCTCCAGCGCGCCCAGCGTCCGACGCAAGGGGGGTCGAGGGCTCTCGTAGACGCGGAAGAGATACTGACCGAGGGGCTTCGTCACCGCGATGATCGCGGCGAAGAAGACCAGAATCTGGATCCAGCCGATGGCGGTCATGGCTTCCCTTTCAGAAACGCTCGGGACGAACCAGCGCGTAGACGAGGTAGACGGTGAGCAGCGCGGCCAGCGCGGCGCCGACGGTGTAATCGATGGTCATGACGGCTCCTAGAGTTGGTCGAACGACTTCGCGTAGACGAAGGCCACCGCGAAGAAGGCGGCGGTCGCGACGAGGAACAGAACGTCTTTCATGATGAGGACCTCGAAATCGGGAGAGTGAGCGGCAGCGGCGCGCTGTCGTCGGGTGATTGAGCATCGGCCGTGCCACCGCGCGCGCCCGGCGCGCGGTCGTCGGCGCCTGCCCCGGTGGGGGCGGCCGCCGTGCAATCTGCACCTCGGACCCCACCGCGCCCTGTCGTTCGCAGGGACGCTCAGCGGTGAGGCTGATACAGGTGCCGGCGCGCCAGCTGCTGGCAGCCTGGATCGCGGGCGCACTCGCTGAATTTGACGGCCAGCTCCGCCTGCCGGCGGCAGAACTCCCGCATGGACACGGGGGGCGCCGGATCGCAGACGTTCTTCAGGTTGGCCAGCGTGCTCTGCAGCAGCGGCACCCGCTGCGCCTCGGGAAGGCTCCTGATGGCGCGTTCGTCCGAGGTGGCCGACCACCACACCAGCGCCACGACGGCCAGCAGGCCCAGCACGGCGCACGATGTGCGCGCCAGGCGCTCGAAGGGATACCTCTTTGCGGCAGGGGCAGGCATGGGTATGGCCTCGTCTGGCCGAACCAAACGCAACATCGGCCGCACCGGGACTGCATCCGGCGGGCCGGACGCCGCCGCCCCACCGTCATCGTAGGCACGGGTCTTGATGAGGCCGCCCACGGGGGCGTACCGTCGCCTTCGAGTCTTCATGTCAAATCCCCGCTCCCAGGCATCGCTGGCAGCAGCCGCTGCAAAACGGCGGCCCGAGGATTTCCTCGAGCTGGTGGAGCGCGGCAAGCGCGGTCGCCTGAAGCTGTACCTGGGCTTCGCGGCGGGCGTGGGGAAGACCTTCCGCATGCTGGAGGAGGCGCACGCGCTGCGCCGCCGGGGCGTGGACGTGGTGATCGGCTTCGTCGAGACGCACGGCCGGGCCGAGACGCAGGCGCTGGTGGACGGACTGGAGGTGGTGCCGCGGCGACGGATCGAATACCGCGCGGTCGAGGTGGAGGAGATGGACCTGAACGAGGTGCTGAAGCGCAAACCGGCCGTCGCCATCGTCGACGAGCTGGCGCACACCAACGTGCCGGGCAGCCGCAACCGCAAGCGCTACCAGGACGTGATCGAGCTGCTGGACGCCGGGATCAACGTGATCGGCGCGTTCAACGTCCAGCACCTGGAGAGCCTGAACGACGTCGTCGAGCGGGTGGCGGGCGTCCCCATCCGCGAGACGATCCCGGACAGCTTCCTGAAGCAGGCCGATCAGGTGGTGAACCTGGATCTGGCCGTCGAGGACCTGCAAGAGCGCCTGCACGCCGGCAAGATCTACAGCGCGGACCGGGTGCCCTGGGCGCTGGAGCACTTCTTCAAGGACCAGAACCTGCAGCACCTGCGGGAGCTGGCGCTGCGCGAGGTGGCGGAGAGCGTGGAGCGGGCCGCCTCGGCCCTTCCCGGGGTGATGACGGGGGAGGGGGGCGCCGCGCTGCCGGCCCCCGCGGGGTCGCGCATCATGGTGTGCCTGTCTTCGTCGTCGCCCCGCGCCGCCACGCTGGTCCGGAAGGGGTCGCGCCTGGCGGGACGGCTGAACAGCGACTGGTTCGTGGTGTTCGTGCAGACGCCCAGCGAGTCGCCCGAGCTGATCGACGCCGAGACGCAGCGCCGGTTGATGGCGAACTCCGACCTGGCCAGCGAGATGGGCGCCGAGGTGGTGCGCCTGGAGGCCGACGATCCCGTGGAGGCGATCCTGGACTTCGCGCGCTCGCATGGTGTGGGCCACATCGTGGTGGGCCGTTCCCACCGGTCGCGCTGGCGTCAGCTGCTGGGGCGCTCGATCCCGCTGCGCCTGGTGCGCGAGGCGAGCGGGATCGACGTGCACGTGGTCGCCACCGACGCTGACGGGGAGGCGCCGTGAGCCTGTCATGACGCTGCGAAGGAAGCTGGTCCTCGCGCAGGCGCCGCTGGCGCTGGCCCTGGTGGTGGTGGGCGTCGTGTCGGCGGTGGTCACCACGCGCCTGGGCGAAAGGGCGCGCCTGATCCTGGCCGACAACTACCGCAGCGTGCTGGCGGCGCAGCGGATGAAGGAGTCGCTGGAGCGCATGGACAGCCAGGCGCTGGTGATGCTGTCGGCGCGCACACCCGAGCGCGCGGCGGAGTTCTCGGCCCAGCGCGAGGCCTTCGAGAAGGAGCTGGTGGTCCAGGAGGGGAACCTGACCGAGCTGGGCGAGCCCGAGGCGACGGTGCGCCTGCGGCGCGCCTGGGATCAGTACCGCAGCGCGCTGGCCCGCTTCGAAGGGCTGCCGGACCGGGTGGGGCGCACCGACCTCTACTTCTCCACGCTGGAGCCGGCCTTTCTCGCCGTGAAGAGCGCCGACGACGAGATCCTGGCGGTGAATCAGGACGCCATGGTGCGCAAGAGCGACCGCGCCGAGGAGCGGGCCCAGGCGTTCGAGCACACGGTGGTGGCCGTGGTGGTGATGGCCCTGGGGCTGGGCCTGCTGGCCTCGGCGTTCCTGACCACGCGCCTGCTGCGCCCGCTGAACGTGGTCAGCGCGGCGGTGCGCCGCTTCGGCGAGGGGGACCTGCGCGCCCGCGCCGCCGTGCAGGGCAGCGACGAGATCGCGGCCGTCGCCGCCGAGTTCAACCGCATGACCGAGAAGCTGGAGCGCTATCGGTTGAGCTCGCTGGGAGAGCTGCTGCAGGCGCAACAGTCGGCCCAGGCCGCCATCGACAGCCTGCCCGATCCGGTGTTGCTGCTGGATGCGGACGGCCAACTGCGCGGCGTCAACACGGCCGCCTCGCACCTGCTGCACATCGAGCCCGAGCGCACGGAGGGCGACGTCTTCGCGGGCGCCGATCCGGGGGTCCGGGCCGCCATCGATCGGCTGCGCGCCCACGTGCTGGCGGGGAAGGGCGCCTACGTGCCGCGCGGCTTCGAGGACGGCCTGCGCGCGCAGACCCCCGATGGCGAGAGGATCTTCTTGCCGCGCGCCACCCCGATCTACGGCGAGACCGGCGACGTGACGGGCGCCGCCCTGGTCCTGCAGGACGCCACGCGCCTGTTCCGCTTCGACGAGCTGAAGAACGATCTGGTGGCCACGGTGGCGCACGAATTTCGCACCCCGCTGACGTCGATCCAGATGGCGCTGCACCTGTGCACCGAGGAGGTCGTCGGGCCGCTGACGCCCAAGCAGGCCGATCTGCTGTTCGCCGCCCGCGAGGACTGCGATCGCCTGCGCGTCATCGTGGACGACCTGCTGAACCTGTCGCGGATCGAATCGGGGCACATCGAGCTGCATCGCCGGCGCGCCACGCCCGCCGAGCTGGTGGACGCGGCCGTGGACGTGCATCGGGCGGCGGCGGCGCAGGCGAAGGTGACGCTGCGGGCGGTGGTGCCGCCGGGGCTGCCCGACGTGTTCGTCGATCCCGATCGCTTGCAGCTGGTGTTCAGCAACCTGCTGAGCAACGCCATCCGCTATTCGCCGGCCGGTTCGGAGGTCTGGCTACGCGTGACGACGGAGAGCCGCGGCCGCGCCGCCCTCGAGTCCGGCAGGACGGAGAGCCGCACCATGGTCCGCTTCGAGGTCGCCGACTCGGGCGCCGGCATCGCGCCCGAGCACCAGGTCGGCCTGTTCGAGAAGTTCTTTCGCGTGCCCGGCAGCCCGCAGGGCGGCTCCGGGCTGGGGCTGTTCATCAGCAAGGGACTGGTGCAGGCGCACGAGGGCACGATCGGCGTCATCAGCGAGCTGGGCAAAGGCTCCACCTTCTGGTTCACGGTCCCCGCGGCGCCGCCCGGGGGCGCTCCCGACGCCTGAGCGCCGCCGGATCCGCCGGCGAATGTGACGAAGGTGTGTCGCCGTCTGGGCGTCCAGGGTCGGGGTGCTAGGCTCCGGCGCCCAGATGAACGACGGGGAGACAGCGCAGAAGATCGAGGCGGCGGACGAGGAGGTGTCGCCCGCCGAGCTGCAGGACGCGTGGCGGGTGCTGACGCTCGCCGACCGCGTGGCGGGGTTTCGCATGCTGCCGCGCGAGGGCCAGGAGGAGGTGTTCTTCGGCCTGACCGCCGCCGAACAGGCCGATCTGGTGTCGGCCCTGCCGGCCGGCGAGCGCCGCAGCTGGGTGCGCCTGCTGGACCCGGACGACGCCGCGGACGTCATCCAGGCCGCCGCGCCGGAGGAGCGCGAGGCGTTCCTCGCCTTGCTGGACGACGGCACGCGCAAGGAGGTGACGGCCCTGCTTGCGTACGAGGAGGACGCGGCCGGCGGCCTGATGAGCCCCCGCTTCGCGCGCGTTCGCCCCGACGTGACGGTCGACGAGGCCATCGGCTACCTGCGGCCGCAGACGCGCGAGCGCGCCGAGACCATCTACTACGCCTACGTCCTGGACAACGACCAGAAGCTGCTGGGCGTCGTGTCGTTTCGCCAGCTGTTCGCCGCGCCCGGGAAGGCGAAGGTGCGCGACATCATGGCCACCGATCTGGTGACCATCCCCGAGACGATGGACCAGGAGCGGGTCAGCCAGATCTTCTCCGAGAATGCTTATCTGGCGCTGCCGGTCGTCGACGCCGAGGGGCGGATGAAGGGCATCGTGACCGTGGACGACATCGTCGAGGTCGTGCAGGAGGAGGCGACCGAGGACATCCAGAAGCTGGGCGGCACCGCCGCGCTGGAGAAGCCGTACCTGCAGGTCGGCATCATCCCCATGATCCGCAAGCGCGCCGGCTGGCTGTCGGCGCTGTTCCTGGGCGAGATGCTGACGGCCACGGCGATGGGCTACTTCGAGAAGGAGATCGCGCGCGCGGTCGTGCTGGCGCTGTTCGTCCCCCTCATCATCTCCAGCGGCGGCAACTCGGGCTCGCAGGCCACCACGCTGGTCATCCGCGCCATGGCGCTGGGCGAGGTCCGGCTGGGCGACTGGTGGCGCGTCATCCGCCGCGAGCTGGCCGCCGGCCTGGGCCTGGGCCTGATCCTCGGCTGCATCGGGTTCTGCCGGATCATGGTCTGGGAGCGGGTCTTCCACACCTACGGCGAGCACTACCGCCTGGTCGCGAGCACCGTGGGCGCCAGCCTGGTGGGCGTCGTCCTGTGGGGCACGCTCAGCGGCTCGATGCTGCCGTTCCTGCTGCGCCGGCTGGGCTTCGATCCCGCCAGCGCCTCGGCGCCCTTCGTCGCCACGCTGGTCGACGTCAGCGGGCTGATCATCTACTTCACGGCCGCCAGCGTGATCATGAGCGGCACGCTGCTCTGAGCGGCCGGGCACCCTGTTTCCAGCGTGTCAACGCCCTGCGTCTTGCAGGGGCGGTCGAACGGCGCCCCTCAGTTTGCAGGGCACCGCGACCTGGCGGCCTTGCAAATCGCCGGAAGCGGCCGGCATGACCCCTGCTCTCTGCAGCGACGTGATTCAAAACGCGCCCGTACCCAGAGAACCCGAGCCCGTCCCTGCTTCGCCCGCCAGCACCCCCGACGACGACTCGCCGCGCTCCGCCTCCCGGCTGCGCACCACGTTGCTCGGCAAGGCGCGGGATCTCCATGACCACCGCATCTTTCACACGATCTCGCTGATCCCGTTCCTGGCCTGGGTCGGGCTGGGCGCCGACGGGCTGTCGTCGTCGGCGTACGGTCCCGAGGAGGCCTTCAAGACGCTGGGCGCGCACAAGTACCTGGCGGTGGGGCTGGCGGCGTTGATGGCGTTCACCGTGCTCGTCATCTCATCGGCTTACGAGCGCATCATCGAGGCGTTCCCCCACGGCGGCGGCGGCTACCTGGTCGCCTCGAAGCTGCTCGGGCCGGGCGCGGGTGTGGTCTCCGGCTGCGCGCTGCTCGTCGACTACGTG
>Ga0105240_10003908_pt1 | contig 23020 bp, 34 predicted proteins | sample KBSC54metaG_FD_80426 | JGI IMG/M metagenome (GOLD analysis project Ga0105240, IMG submission 80426) | Corn rhizosphere microbial communities from Kellogg Biological Station, Michigan, USA - KBS C5-4 metaG | ecosystem: Host-associated > Plants > Roots > Rhizosphere > Soil | place: Michigan, USA... | reverse complement strand
AGGACGTCTAAAATGGCCTGAATCTTAAGGATTGCCCTTGGACCCATACCTTGTGTAGAAATTATGTACCATGCCTTTTCACTCATATATTTATCTCCTGCTCAGTAAGACTTAAGAAATCTTCTACTGAATGCGTTTTAAAATAGTCATCTGGATCATTGCCATCTGGCAACTCAACGTATGTAAATTTTATATCTGAATCATATAGCTTGGTAGGTATAAGCTCATCTTGCATCTTCTCAATTAGATTTCGTCCAGCCTTATCAGAATCAGGCACCATGATGATCTTCTTAACAAACCTATTCAGAAGACACACCTGAGTGGGTGATAGTCTGGAACCGAGCATGGCAACACAATTCTTAATCCCTGCTTGGTACATCTGCAGCAAACTGATATTGCCTTCAACCACGTATACTTCTTGCGTTCGTAAGCATTCTGGCCAGGTTACAGATAAACCGTACAGATGCTCCTTCTTTTCATACTCTGTATTAATGTATTTGGTCTTTGTTGGTCCAAGCGGACGAACTGAAGCAGCGATACATTTGCCATACAAATCAAAGATAGGAAAAAGAGATGAATTAAAGAATCGTCTATCCAATAAAGGAAGCTTCTCTGTAAACTCCGCACCGATATAGACATCGCCAACCTGACTTACATAGCCAAGGTTGAATTTTCTAATTGTATCCTCTGTCAGCTTACGCTGCTCAACAAGATACTTAAATGCAGGTACTACAGTTGAAATCATATATTAAATCTAACCTCTCGTGCATCAGAACCATAAAGATGATCGATATACTTTGCTTCACGTTCTAGATCAGCAAAATCAATGTTGCGGTGTGCAGAGATTGTGTAATCAAAACTATAATTATCCAGGCTTGTTTCAGTGTAATCATTAAGCTGAGTCTTATAGATGTTTAACTCTGGCAAACGATTAATACGGACGATATGCGAATCATGCTTACGCAGGAATCCAACCTCATTAAGGAATCGGACATCTGTTACTACTAGCTTACGTACAAGTACTGTTGGATTGTTACTATGAAGCTCAGCAAAATCGTTGAGAGGTCTAAATGCTTGTTTAACCCAGAACATAGGATCAATCGATCTATAATACTTACCACATAAAGTCATGATATCGCGTGGGGTTAATTCTACGCCTTCTTCATTTCTATATCCACAGGGTGTTTCTTTTAAATGACCATCAGTCTGTTCTACTGTTAGACCGAACTCCTGGCGGATCTTCTTCTTAAGCTCATCAGCAAAGCTAATACGTTCCCAGCCTAGTGGTGCAAGCTTCTTAGAAAGCTCATCCTTCCCGCTTCCGCGCTTGCCTGATAAACCTACAATGGTATACTTGATCATTTTATTTCCCGTGCGCTCTATTTTCTATTACAGTATTTGTCGTTACATAATTGAACTTAGCATTAGCTCGTAAATCATCAATGTTGAACGCATTAAGATAACTGCAAGCACTTCTAATACCACCATTGATCTGATCTAAAACCTTAACAGCTGGACCTTTTACGGATACCCAAGTTGAATCACCCTCTGGTGAACGCCAAGAAGCAACCTTTCCTTGAACCTCATAAGACTTTAATGAAGCAGAACCTCGATATTCTTTATAATTTCTATCAGGTGATAGTTGTCCAGAAGCTTCATCTGTACCAGCAAACATAGAACCAAGCATGATAAGATCTGCACCACCTGCTAAAGCCTTAACGATATCACCACTGTTCCTCAACCCACCATTTACCATCATCTTTAGGTTCTCATTATCGCAAATCTCTGCACAGTCTAAGATTGAGGCTAACGTAGGAATCCCTACACCCGTTACTACTCGAGTAAGACACATACTTCCACCACCAATGCCTACACATACAGCATCAGGTTTTTTTGTGTCACAATGATTAAGGAATGCAGCGATCTCTTTAGCTGTACCAAAATTACCAATGATGAATTTTCCAGTAGGAACGTTAAGCACTAGCTGATTGAACATGTCGCTTACAAGGGTGTTAGCAGCATGCGCAACATCTAATAAAAAGATCTCTGCTCCTGCTTTGGCAAGTTCTTGAGCTCTATCTAATTCATAGGCTCCAACACCGATTGACACGATGGGTTTAATATTATTATGAATAGACGCTTTAAATGTTAATACATTTTGATCAATCTTACAAAATCTATGAAGCGAGCTGACTACGCCATAATCATGCAAAACCTTACTGAGATTAGGACTGGAGATTGTATCCATATTAGAGTTTGTGACAGGCAAAGAAAGCCTAAGTCCAAGAAACTCAGTGGATGGATCAACCTCTTGTCGACTACGAACCTCTGAGAAAACAGGTTCTAATAAAACATCATCGAAACAAGGATGAGAAACAGTGTTAACTGTTACTTGACTCATTTCTTGCCCTCCATAAGGAATAGAAGGCTATAATTGAGGATATCCTTAACAGTATCTTCAATCTTCTCATCACCGATGATAGCATCTTTGGTTTTAAATGTCCCGTTGGTTATACCGAGGAGATTTTCAAGACGACCCATTTTATCAGACATACGAATGGCAATACCTGGTTGTCCGCCCTTCAAAGCATTAGGACCATAATCACGTCGTTTATTAACTAGCAGCTGAATTGCTGATTCTACGATCTTTCTTGCTTCTGCTTCAAATGCTTCTAAATTCTGTTCACTCATTAGTCGTCTCCCTGTACTGTGGGTTTTGGATCAGCCGTCAGTTTTGGATTAAATTTGAACTTCTTACAACCACAAGGCTCTGTCTTTGTCCCGAACTTCATACCACCACGATAAGACTTTTGTCCTACCGGTACGTCGAAGAAACATCTTCCCGTCTTATTCACGTGCAACATAGCTTCATGGTTGCAGTCGCAAATATCATACATGGCTGGTTCATACTTCGCCATTGGTATCCTCCCTATAATTCTAACGGATTAAGCCGAAAAGTTGAAGTTTAAAAAGTTTGATCCATTTCCAAATGATTCGTTCACGCAGGCGCCATTGAATCCTTGACCATCTTGTTCCCCATCTCGTTAGAATCTCAATACCTGCTTCGTCCAATGTCTGGACAACTAAACAGTCTTCTAATTTTGTGATTGACGGGCCAAGACCATTAGGGAAAAGGCGAGCTACTGGTTTAAAGAGGGCATAGCGTGCGTATCCAAATTCATGGACAGCACCCTCTGAACGAATTCTGGAAGCAGAGGAAAGATCCAGCACTACATGGCATTGTTTGATAAATTCCTTATCTTTACGCCATTCACGAAGTAATTCCTCGTCAGAAAACGGGATGAGAAGTCCAGGCTTATCCTCAATCTGTTCCTCAAGCACTGGAGAGATACATTTGATACCATACTTAGATAAGGTTGCAACTGCTTCCTTAGCTTCTTTAATCATGACTGGTTTAGAGCGACCAGACATGCGACAAGCAAGATAAACTACTACATCAACATCAAACATTACCTATTATCTCCTGAGCCTTTGATCACGTCTCGAGCAAGTCTATCCTCAAGCTTATCGTGATTGCGTTGCAAAACCTCTTCTACAGAAATGTTAAGCTCAGTGGCAAGACGCGCACAATACCAAAACACATCCCCAAGCTCATCAATTAGCTGATTCTTACGTTCTTCAGTGAGAACGCCATTTTCATCTCTGATCACTTTCTTAAACTTACCTGCTACTTCTCCGGTCTCGCTTGCTAGACCAAGTATAGTATAGGCAATCCCTGCATTCTTGGGATAGATTGCAGTCTTGTCTGTCCACAGCTGATAATCTTTAATGTCCATAGGATAAGTATAACATGATTAGGCGGATAAAGCAACCTGTTTCTCAACAATCTTATCTACAGTTGCGGCTTTCAGGGTGTGCATTCGGCCCCAACGTTTACCAATCTTAAACTCTGCAATTAGGGGAACCTGAATATCAAGGATTCGGCGTGTCATGGCTTCGTTCATAATTGCAATCGTTTGTTCTAACTCAGCCTCTGGAACCTCAACGTAAATAGCATCATGAACCAGGTTACGGAGTTTGCCCTTCAACCCCTTGGCTTTCAAGTTATTATAAATGCGGTTGGCTGCATTTGATACATAATCTGAAGCAGCACCTTGAATTGGTGAGTTAACCGCACCTTGTTCATCAGCATAAGCAATCTTATTATCACTGTGATTGATAGCAAGCAAGTGACGGACGCGGCCAAAACGATTACGAACATAGTAATTCTTACGCGCAAATGATACGATATCCTTCTTCCACTGCTTAGCGATAGGGTATCGATTAAAGAAGAGAGCCTTAACCTGTTCAGCGTATTCAATAGTAACGCCATGATCATGAGCAAGCTTCTCTGATCCCATGTTAAACATAAGACCGAATACGATAGATTTAGCAACGGTACGTTGTTTCTTCGTTACCTGATCCATCGGAATCTGATTAGCTGCTGCAGCCATGTATTTATGGATATCTAAACCTGCGTTCAAGTCTGCAACGAGCTGAGGATCATTTGAGTAAATTCCCCACCATCTAAATTCGTTCTGTCCTTCATCAGCTTCAATTAAGATGTTCCCCGGTTCTACATAGAACATGTTCTTAATTAGCTTTGAATCACGAGGGAAATTCTGGAAGTTAGGATCACGACTTGACAAGCGACCAGACTCTGTTCCCTCCTGGAGGAACTTTGTATGTAAGCGATTGTTGGCGTCTAAACGTTCCTCAATGCCCAAAACATAGGTACGAAGTAATTTTGCAATTCCCCTAAACTCTAGGATCTTGTTAGGAATGCTATTTGGATCTTTCTTGTCCTTACCATCAGCCGGATCTGTCCATCTGTATGCCTCAGCTAACACATTCAAGACTTCTTCATCAGTAGAAAAGCCTGTTTTCGTAGCCTTAATAGGCTTCAGTTTCATCGTTTCAAAGAACAGTTTTGAAAGCTGCTTAGGAGAATCAATATCAACCTCTTCCGTAACGCCAGCTGCATTTAAAAGATCCTTAATATCCTTGGACGTCTTTGCAAGTTGCTCTTCTAGCTTATGCTTAGCGTAATCCAAAGCTCTGCGATCAATCTTAAATCCTTCAAACTCCATTGTTGTAAGAGTGTAGTTGAGAGGCATGACAAGATGATAAAATAGATCAAGCATACCCTCTGCTTCTAAGCGTTCAAGGAAGATATTCTTGAGTTGCATAGTTACATCAGCATCAGCTGCACCATACATGAATAGAAGTTCTGGAGGAACACGAGCATAATTCTTATCTGAATCATCCTTCATCCCATTGGCATTGAACCAATCATCTAGTTCTTTTTTATGCTGTCCTTTACCAAGATACTGAAGTGACATATCCTCTAAGTTGTGTTCACCTTTTGAGGTTTCACGAAGCAGGTAGTGCATTAAAAGAGTATCATAGGCAAGAGGCTTAACATTCCAACCAAGCTGCATGAAGAACTTCCAATCGAACTTACCATTCTGAGCTGTAAATTTGATATCGCTTTCCATGATCTGTCTAAACTTAGACAAGATATACTCTTGATGCTCTTTCCACCATGGATGGTAGGTATCTTCGATGGTCTTCTCAATAACCTCTACTTGCTTAAGTGTAGTAATACCCTTGCGTGTTACCTTCTTTTCCTTAATAACAATCTTCTCATGCTCTACACCAATCCATTTTGTAATTGGGAGAAGCACCCCAGTATTCTTAGCCCAAGAGAACGAGCAACAAATGATCTTATCAGTTTGCCAGTTAAAGCCAGTCGTTTCTAAGTCGACAGCAACCTCAGGTTGTTCCATGATACGATCAAAGAACTTGTCAAAGGTCTCAATGCTATCAATAACGAGATAGTTGCCTTTCTCAGCTGCACTCATCTCAGGAAATTTAGACGACTCAAGAGCTCTACGGATATCTTGTAGCATGACTTCTTCTAAGTTGGGGTTACGAAGAACAGCTCCAGTGCTATAGGTAGGAAGTACCTTGCATTTAAATCTATCTGACCATGCCTCGATACCTCGAAGCTCACCGACCTTAGGCTTTTTGATATTAAAAACAGCTGAAACAGCTTCTGTGCCCATTGGCACTATCATGTATGGTTTAATCTCATTGATCTCCTGCTCCAAATAGCTACCGCAGGCTTGAATCTCTTCAAAATTAGCAGCTCTGAATCCTTCTATTGTTCTAAGGTTGGCACGGCATCGAGTTGCGTAGGTAAAATAGACCTGACTGGAATGAACGCCAAGACGAGCTAAGATACTAGTTAGTTTGCGGGCCGATGGACCAGAAAATGACTTCTTATTTTGATCATCCTCATAGGAGGGAGAATCCATAACGAATACGATCTTCGATTGTGTATTCCCTGTACCATTAAGAACGCAATTACGCAGTTCACTTAACGGGCATTTAGTACAACCACTATTCTCCAGATTTGGCATCATATTCCTTTTCTAAATACTTCAAGTTATCCAGCTCAAATACATTACAACCGCAATACTTAACACTACATCCAAAACCTGTATCTATAACATCGCCCTTTAAATGAAAATGCTGTGTAAGGTGATTAGCCTTACTGTGTGCGCATTTACAGGGTGCATTACCTTTTAGCATTTTTAACTGGTGGATAAATCTGAACGTTATTGGCGTCAAAGAAATGGAAGTTAAATTGCTTCAAAATCTTTGCGATCTTCTTATCCTTACTCCAAACAGTAGCAAGCATATAAAGAAGCATGGTCACAGCACCATTCGTTGGATCAAGAGCAACCTTAATAGCTTGCCCATTAACAACCACAACAGTTGACGCAGCAGCTACTTGTTCTTCTACTTGCTTAGGAAGCATAGTACCAGCATCATTAGCCGTAATAGCTTCTAAGATAGACATCCCCTCGGTTTTCACGCCCATCGATGCTTGCATGGATCGAATAATATCATCTGGGATATGTGATAAAGCTGCTTCTTTAAAGTTCTTTGGTTTTTCGGGCTTATTATTTTCCATTTTTCTTCTCCCAATTCAAACAATCTATGATCAAAGGTTCTTTCTTGATCAATTGGTCCATTGTATTTATAGTTTGTGCTGTTAGCTTCTCAACATCATTTGGAAGCACGATCGCCGCATCTGATACATCGATCATTTCATCTGGATTAGTGGCTGTTGGATCAACCAGTACCCTATTGATTTCCCATGGTTCTTGAACCTGCTGAAGCTCTTCTTTACGATACAGGAAGTATCCATCAATGCTTGGGGGAACGAATGGGATATTCTGATAGATGATAGGTCTTGGGCTTTCAATGATATAGTGGAACGCTGATCCAGCGCAGCAAATCGGATCTACAATACCTACGCTATTCAAATGCTTTGGTAAAAAAGCTGTATTGCCCGCAGATTCAAGCTCTGGGGACTTAATCATTGAAATGATGCTCTTAGCGAGCTCTTCGTTTAGTCGGTACATTATCTTTAAACCTCCAATACATATATAGAAACAACAAACTGCATAAAAGCCCATGCGCATACCCAACCATCAGTGGCACTTGATTGAGATAGATACCATAGGGAAGACCAACTGCATATCCAAAGGCCTGAATAATCCATGGCCAAACACTAATATCTCCAACCAGCTTCCTGCGCCAGGTTTTAACTAATTGGGGCCAATAACATCCTGCAAATGCTAATGTAGCAAGCCAACCTAAAATTTCCATTAATCTTCCTTTGTCAATCTGTCTATAAGAAGTTGTTTAAGCTTTAACGCTCGATCTCGTGTCGCAGCTGGCTTCTTCTTATTCAAAAATCTAGCAAATCTTTTCTTAAGCGCTTTTTCTTGATCAACGCTCTTCGCAAATTTAATATCCTGCTCAAGTACATCCATCGCCAGTTTATCCTTTAAAGCATTACGATGGTCGGTTTCCTTCTTGGTCTTGATCTCGTGACAAGGCTTACAAATGCGTTGCAAATTCGATTTATCACATACAAGACGTGCCTTATAAACATTCCAATCTTGAACCTTGCCACTGATATCATTAATATCAATAACTGGGATGATATGATCTACGTCTATATTGTTTTTGCCACCCACTGACGCCTTAACCCACTTATTACAAACCTGGCAATGATGCTCTTTCGAGTCTATCTTTGCCCTGCTTCCATCTTGATTAAAGCGTGGCACTCGGCGTGTACCTTCGGCCAATACCTCTTTTTTTATAGGGAATTGCCTAAATGCTCTGCGCCATGCTCCACGAAGCACTGCATCTTCATTAAAGGGTTTCGGCGCTTTTTTCTTGGGCTGTTGAGAGTCCGTCATATTTGTATACCTCAAAGATCTTATGAGCTGCTTGTTGTAGGATATCAGAATGCGATATCCAGATAAATTGAACGTTCAAAGCTTCTGAAAGTTTCTTAACGAAAGTAGATAACAATTCCTGATCCTTCACAGCAACATGCTTACAAGCCTCGTCCAGGATCAACACTCGAGATAGGCTAGGTTGCCATTTCACTAAAAGAGCAACACGTAGTGCTAATGACACAATGTCACAAATCCCACCACCGAAAGAGTTGATAATATCATAGGTCTGACCTGACAGCTTATCCATGATACCCATCTCAAGGGTTGGTTGATTCGCCTTCGTTACTAGCTGCATCGTAAAAACTAGATTCTTGTCCTTAACAGTCTGAAGGGCTTCTGTAACGATACCTGAAATCTTATCAAGAACCTGCAAACGAGTCTGATCAGACAAGGACTGTAAAAACAGGCTTGCCTTAAGTGTTATGTCCTCTTTATCAGTTAGCTCAACGATCTTCGCATTAGAAGTGGTTAAACGATCACGAAGGGATTCTAACTGTCCAAGCTTACGGTTGTATACAGTCTTTATCTGATCAAATTTGTTATTTAGATTGTTCATATTTCCATTCTAAAAATTCAAGGTTCTCACTTGGGACATAAAGCCTGCATCCGCAATCTGTTTCCTGCGAGTATTCAAATGCTTGCTCCATCCCTGTATTAAATGGTTTAAATGAAAGCTGTTCACTACCGCCATTTGAGTAATCATAACCCTTTACCAATCCACCATTGATACCCCACAATGATTGATCCCATGATTTTAATCGAATTGTTCCAACCTTGTGAGTCATGGTCGAACAAATGCCATTATGCCAATGGCTACAAGCTCTACAGGTACTTCTATATTCCATTAACCTGTTCCAGGACCTTTGATAACTCTGCATCAAGAGCAGTTGTTTCTGCTTGAAGAGCTGCTTCCTCACGTTTCAAAACTTCTTCAATTTGATCTGGTGCAATACCAAGGGCTGCGGCTTCAGCAAGAAGCTTTTCTTTCTCCTGCTCTAAACCTTCAAGCTTTGTTTTATTAGCAACACGCAAATCATTGAGGCGTTCGCCCTTCGATTTTAAGGTTAATAGGTCTTGTTCTAAGCTCATTGTAATTCCGCCTTTGCTTGTTGTACCTTGGCTAATGCCAAGTCACGTACTGGAACCAGTACATTTTGTTTACCACCCTCTGTAATTATAGCATGTTCTACATCTAGGTTATCAAAACTTGTGCTTTCAAGACTATCTACGAATGCTTGTAGGTTCATTTCAGTTGATTTGATCTCTGCTGCAGCTGCAATGTCAAATATCTCAGCAGCTGGAAGCGCACATTTAAGCTGAACAGCTGAGATAACACCCATAAGCGTATCTAAGATAAACACTTGCGGTTGATGCTGTTCATTGATTGACCATCGTGAAATCGAGCCGGGGTTAATGAACGCTGTCTTACCCTCATAGACATTGAACGACTTATGATAATGTCCAAGAGCTATGATATTCGCATTCGTCTTAACCTGAGATGGAAGCACAGCATCAAATGGAACCTCATGGGGGATAATGAAATTATGACTAGCTACTATCTTGCAATAATCATCGTACTTCTTATCTGTAAAGAAGTAATCACCTTGTTTAGGGTCAAGATACACATGCACTCCACGGATAACAACCTTCTGATCATCCAAAACTAAATCATCCAGACGTGCAACCGCGCCTGATTCAAAGAGCACACCAAGACCATTGTTTCGATCTGACGTTACATAAGCATTAACATCGTGATTGCCTACAACACTATAAAGAGAGCATGGCAATGACTTGCACCAATTCAACGTGTCTGTTACGAGCTGATGCGACACACGGGTGTGATCAAAGAAATCACCCAGGCTGATCATCAAATCAACCTTCTGATCCTTGGCTATCTTACTGATCTCTTGAAGCTCAGCAAACTGCTGCTTATAATGATCATCAATACGCCATTTCGGGCGATCAGATGCAGAACGCAAGTGCATATCAGCAAAAAAGAGAATCTTCACGAGTTAGCTATCTCCACTAAAATATCCCCATGACAAGCAAGGGGTGAACACCAACAGCCCAAAATCTTTCCCTTCAATTCAACCTTCGCATCTTTAACAAGCTCATACTGAGTCATGATCCAATCATTATACTGCTTGACCACTTCTTCTCTTGTACCATCAATACCAATTAAGAAAGGATTGCCCCATTTCGATGGTCGTCCAATATAGACATCGTAAGGCAATCGTTTACAATGAACAGGATTCATTCCAAAATGATCGTTTTAAAATTTGTCATGTGGCTAAAGACTCGCTTCCCATGATTCATAGCTGTCTTAGACATATTCTTTGTACCCTTATTCTCAGCTTGCACATCAAAGATACAAATAGCTTGATCTGCGTACTCAGTCATCTGAGCATTACGAATAGGACCAGCTGCTTTCCCATGCTTTTCCCAATCTGCTGGAAACATCTTCACTGGGATACCACGGAGCGTTGCCCAATCTTTACCAAGCAAATCTACACCAGCTGCTCCACCGCAAACAACCTCTGTAATAGTAAATCCTGAAGCAGCTACTGCTTCCTCAATTACTTTTGGGTCTGTGATGGTTCTGCTACCAGCGATTATTGTGCGCATAAATGATTTGTTGCCTGATTGCAAGTCGGGCAAACTCCATTGTCCTTAAGTAATCTTGTATAAAGTTCTGCTGTTTCTAAGTAAGAAGCTTCAGATGCTTGCAACTCGTTAGTCTTAGCTACAAGTTCACTTTTATTTCTACCAATTCGCCCAGCCAAATCTTTGATTAGTTTGACATTGCCAGCTTTGTCTGCTAATCTATTTATAACAGATAAATCAATGGGATTCAAGAGCTCATTCAGTTTAGTTTGCTGCAAATATGTACGCTTAAAGCCTACAACCTTGCTTAAAAGTAAACTGATAGCCTTAATCTTATCTACTCTGGGAGTGAGATTCTTAACCGCCTCAAGATCAAACAGTGCTAGAAGCTCAGCTTTTTGATGTTCTCGTGTCCAACTATCCTTTAGGACTTTTACGCGTTCTAGGAGCGATCTGATCTGTTCTACACGCTCTTGGGAGCGCGTTAAGGAGGTTAACCTGCTCTCAAGAGCACTAATTGTCCCAGAAAGTGCTCCTAATGCACCATACTTATCTACTTGGGCCTTAAGTTCTATGACTTCCAGGTCCTTGGCGTCTTTTTCAGCTGTAATTCTACGCTTATCTTTGTTCAGCTCACGGATCGCATGGTCAAGATATGTCGCCCCGGACAATTTACCTAGGACCTTCGCCCTATAACTCCCAGTTTGGGAAAGGAGAAAAAGAGCATCCATCTGACCAGCCAAATTCAAATTCAGCTTATCAGTGGTATCAATTTGAACTTCATGGATTTTAAGGGCTTGTTGAACTTGTTCGGGGGTAGTGGTGCCAAAAGACTCAAAAACTTGTTCCGGGAAATCAGGGAGACGGAGGGTATACTTATTGACCTTATCACCCTTTTCACGAACAACGACAATACCTGTGCTCGTTTCAAGAGTAATCCTACAAAACTTGGAACCATATCGGACCCAAGATTTATCCCATTGATTATACAAGACCAATGAGAGTGCTCGTGCTACACTGCTTTTACCTACGTTTGAAACTCCAACTAGAATGTTAAGGTTAGGAGATAGGTTAAATTCTCCCCTTTCAAATCCTTGAAAGTTTTCTAAAACAATCTTCGTTAGATACATTATAAGAGATACAACTGTCCTGTGAATTTATCAATTTCATCTGCATCAGCTGGCCCAATACCAAGAGCTGTAAAGGTAGGTTGACCATTAAACTCTGTTCGACCTGCATCTAATACAACATAACATGGAATGTTCGCAGCTTCTACATTTTTAGCAAGATCTAACAACGACTTCTCATCTGGGACAGATACACAAATCTTTGTGCATCCGTCCTTTTCCCATTTCTTTATATCTTCTACTTTTGCTTTATGCAAGGCTCCAATTGCTGCATGAGCACCTTGGGCAACCATTTTGCCCTTTCTCATGTTCAGGTCTTTACGCAATATAAGAACCTGCTTGAACATTATACAACCTTATTAAAGAACTCTTCTGCTGTTTCACCGTGCAAGCCAGTTTTTTCCAAGATCTTCGTGAAGTCTGTAAGATCTGGTTTCACTAGTTTGTATTCATTATTTGTTTCGCGGAGGTCGATGCGGAAAAGCTCACGATAGATCGTAAGTGCTCGATCCACTGGTTTATCTAAGTCCCAACCCTGCTTCCAAAGTTCAATGATGAGTTTTTTCTTTGTGAGCATGCGATAGAAACCGTTCAATAGACGAGTGCGTGCTTTATAGGTGCTTTTTGGAGCATCTTTCATAACAAGCAAAATCTCTGTACGATTAATGTGGGCAAAACGATCTGGCCACACTTCCATGATCTTTGTAACCAATGATTCTACACCTGGAACCGCTTCTACGTATTTTGTCTTGGCCATTTGTATCTCCTTAATTAGTCGTCGATATCGTGGAATCTGCTACCAATTGGGCTTGAGAGCCCAGGGGTTGAGAATCCTGTAACTTGACTGAAGTCTTTGCCTTTCACTGCTACCATGGCTTTCTTAAAATGATCATGTGTAATGATCAATTTATGATTGTCATCATATGATTTCTCATCCACTGCATAGATGATAGCCATATTAACAAGCTCACGGATCTGAGCGCCTGTTTTCTTCTTTGCTTCCTTAGCAACCTCTTCAATATAATCTGCGTCATCACCTAACAAACCATTGCTGAAGACCTTAATCATACGGATACGTTCAGCTAATGCTGGGAGTGGGAAGTCAATAACCTTATCAAAGCGACCTGGACGTGCAACTAAGGCTTTTTCCAAGACCTCTTTGTTATTAGTACTACCGATCACGATGATATCTGTGTTCTCTTCAACACCATCGAGCTGGTTAAGCATCTCACCCAAGAGCATTGGGTTGTGGTTCGATTCACGTGACCCACCGAACAAGTCAATATCCTCTAAGAATAGGATAGAGGGTGCAAGATCACGAGCCAATGAAACAATCTGAGCTACACGTTTTGGACTCTCTAAGTTCTTTGAAGTAACCCAGATGAATGTCCAATCTACGGTGTTACAAAGGATCTTTGCAAGCACTGTCTTTCCTGTTCCAGGTTCACCAGCCAAGATTAGACCACGTTTAACCTGAAGACCATTCTTTTTATAGACTTCACGATACTCAATCAGGTTCTTAAGGTTCATTTGAATCTCTTCTTTAATACGATCAGAAAGAATAAGATCATCCCAACCAAGCTTACGATTGAATTTCACAAAGTTACAATTAGGGTCAATCTTTTGCCCACGGAGGAAATTGTGCTCCTCAGCATATTTCAAAAGATCAGTGATAAGCGAATTACAATCTGGGGTTGCACCCTTTACACTTGCAAACCTAAAGAGGAAGGAATCGGGGTACGAATCTTCCACGTGTACAATATACTTCGATTCAGGTCCTGTTATAAAGTAATCACCATAATCCAAACGATCAACATTCTTATCAGGAGCAATCTCGATCGCACTATAAGAAGCAGCGTAATCACCATCAGACTCAACCGCAGCGATACGTTCGATCTTCAATCCTTTGCTTTCAAGGAAGTCAGGGAAGACATATCGTAATACTAGGGAAGCGGCCAATGAGCATTTGTGGTTGGAGTACACGACATCATGGATAGAATCTGCACCCAAGAATGTGCATGTAATCTTTGCCTTATAGTCATTGTTCCAACGAGCCTCTTTTAGGACATCCACATAATCTCGTGCACTGATATTAGGCATGAGCATGGGTGGAATGTTATCAAAGCGTGATTCGTAGAACTTTCGATCTGGATCTTTTTCGTGTTTTGGCATATCTTCTCCCTTAGGCTAATTCGTAATTGTATGGTTTAATGATCTTTTCAAGACGCTTCTGATCATCCGCGGCCGATACAAACAACCATCGTGAGTCACCAACAGCAAACTTTGAGTTAGTTTCCCACATAACCTGCACTGGGTTGTTACTCATGATGCCAACACCTTGAGCAAACGAATCAGTACCGATCATACTACCATTAATTATGATATGAGCTCCGCTTGAGACTTGGAAGTGAGCAGCTTGATGCACATGCCCAAATACGAACACCTCAAATGGCTTTCTATCATGATTGCGTTCTTCTGCGTTAACGCGCTGAACCTGCTTATCAATGTTATCTGTATTAATACTCTTACCAGGGTTTCCAGTGATGAACACACTATCACCATGAGACATGAAGATGCGGTGTCCTTGAACTGTAACTTCTGCATATGGAGTCTTTGGCACAACGATCTCAACCTTAGGATCATTGGAGAAGTATTTAGAGAGAGCATAAAAGATGATGTTCTCATATGAATCATACTTCTGTGATAACGCACGATCCTTAGACTGTTTGTGCATCATTCGGCCATGGTTTCCAGGTTGGCAAACTACACGAACCTTTGGATAAAATGCTTTAAGATGTGTAAATGCTTGAATGAAGTAACTAAGTGCTCCATTGACCTGGAATGTAATCAAATCATAGTCAGGACCTTCCTGATTGTGAATGATACCGCCGATCAAATCTCCACCGAGCAATAATACGATCTCACTGTGCAAATGACGTAGTTCCATCTTATAAGTCTGAAGCTGTTCCATAATAAAGCCGAAACGACGAGCTCCAATGTTCCAATTGAAAGCATTCTTGCCACCAAGTTCCGCTGGATCAACATTCGTGCCAAAGTGAAGATCAGTAAGAGCAACAACTACTGAACGAGGCGTTGTATCATGCAAGTCTTCTTTGGAGATTGATTTAATATATTCTTTCGTAGCCTTCTCATTCAGTTGAATTGGTTCAACTTTCATAGTCTGAAGACGTTTAACTAAGGAATCTGTAAGCTGCTCAGCGAATGCTTCCCACGTTCCATACTGCTTCTCAAGTTTGGAGAGGTAAGCCTTGCGATTCTTTGTAATCTGAATATCCTTTAAAGCCTTATCTGTTGGAGGGAAATATGCGTTAACGAGTGTTTGATATCCTCCAACTGACTGCAATTGCCATGGCGTAATTCCACTAAGTTCTATAAACTTAGCTTTGGGCAGCAAATGAGGTTCTACACCTAATTTTTCTGCGATCTCTTCAATGTGTTTGACAATATCTTTTACCAATTTGCTATCAGGCATGCTATTCTCCTTGTTGTGGACACCAAACTGTCCATGTATTATTGTACCCTATTTCGTGCATAACATCAAGCAAAACTTTTTCTGTTTCTTCCCACGGTACTCCGAATAATCCTGCGTTGAACTTACACGAATGAATCTCTTGACCTTCCACGATGAAGCAACTCAATTTATTTGTTGCTCCTAGGATATCAAGTAATGCTGTGCGAGTATTTTTCAAAATCTCTTCTTTTGGATCACGTAGCTGTCCATAATTATTGGATGTTACCAAGCAACCAACCCTATATTCATTCTCAATATTAAGTACAAATGCTTGACCTACCTGAAAATCAGGAAGGCTACAAATGACTCTATACTGTTCATAAGATTCTGGGAAGCGTTCGTGGAATTGCTTTGCAATCCCTGATCCCCAAATACCTTGTGCATTACATGCATGAACAAGTACTGAGCCTTTTGGGGCGTCGAACAAACTTCCTGTTTTGTAAATGATGGGCATTAGATCTTTTTAAGAGCTAAAACTGCATCCCAAATTTCTTTTTGTGTCTTTTCATCAGCCTTCAACGCTTCTTCAAACTTTTCACGACCAACGGCCTTAAGTGTTCCAAAGCTAAATGTCGCCCCAGCTTGCTTAATGACCTCACGACTAAGAGCTACATCAACCAATTCTTTGAATCTATCAATACCAGTCAAATAACGGAGCTCAAATTGAGCTTCACACATTGGACGACCAACCTTATTTTTAACTACCTTTACATTAACCTGGTGTCCAAGAATTTCGCCAGACGCTGCATCTTCCCCATCACCCTTTTTAGCCTTAATTTCTGTTCCACCAAGTTTTCGAACAGCTAAACGAATACTTGAATAGAACTTCAAAGCACGACCACCAGGTGTGTTTTCTTTCGGACCATACATGCTCATTGTATCACGGAGCTGATTGATGAAGATCAAGACTGTCTTAGTTTTAGCTGCTTCTTTAACCAACAAACGAATAGCAGGTCCAAGCATACGTGCCTGAAGTGCCATCGTTTGATCGCCAATCTCTCCATCAATTTCCGCTTGAGGAACCAAGGCTGCAACTGAGTCTACAACGATCATGTCGAATAGATTTGAATTCACCATGTCCCGGACGATACGAAGGGCTTGTTCTCCACCATCTGGTTGATTGAATACTAGATTATCAACATCTACACCAAGACGAGCGGCCCAATCTAAGGATAGAGAATTTTCAACATCTATGAAAGCTGCTGTTCCGCCTGCTTTCTGACAAGATGCAATACCCAACAATGTTAAGGTTGTTTTACCACCAGATTCAGGTCCAAAGATTTCAATAACTCGGCTTCTAGGATAACCGCCTGCTCCTAGCGCGTCATCGATTGAATAAGATCCTGATGGGATAACCTCAATTTTAGGACGATCATCCATGTCCTTAATTCGAGACACTACTGTCTCGTGGGTCTTGCTTAGTTTGTCTAGAAATGTTCTCAGCTCTTTTAGATCAGACATTTTTAATCTCCTCTTTTACAATCTTGCTGGTTGAGTAAGTAACGTGAACGTCATGAGAAACCATGTAAGGTTTACTGCATTCGTTGCATTCAAACTCACCGTCGTCTATCTCAAATGAATCAGTTTCTTCATATCCGCACCACGGACATGTAATCTGATCAGTATATGAGGTATCTAAATCTTCCATTAGAATGGAAAATCGCTTTTCTTTCCTGTAGCTGCTACACCTGCTGGTCGTGGTTGCTGAACAACTGGCTGTGTTACAACTGGAGCTGGCTGAGCAACTGGTGCCGCTGGGAATGAAACTGGTGCAGCTGCAAGCACTGGTTGTGGAGCTGGCGTTGGTTGTTGAACGGCTGCTGTTACAGGTCCTTTTGTATTGGCTGCGGCCAACCAAATCTGAAGCAATTGAAGATCAGCTTCAGTCAATGCCATAAGCTTCGTGACATTCTGGAACTTCTCACCAGTTTCTTCGTTCTCTTTGGTTTCAAGCAAAACCTTAACATACTTACCAACTAGGGCCTGTTCATTGAATGTATTAGGGTCAATCGTATCAATGTCAACACCTAGAACAGTGAGGAATTTTCCTGCATTGCTCTTTGTAGTGATGCTGGGAGGAGTATTTCCCCAAACCCAACGTTTAGAATAGGGAGGTTGAACCAATTCAAATCCCCAAGAGATATACTCTTTACCAGATTTTTTACCAACCTTATTGGCAATCTTAGCCAATTTGGCTACATACAGATTATCCGGTAGTTCCGGAAAGTCTTCTTTTGATGGTTTACGAAACAAGCTCATTTTAAGTCTCCTTTGTATTTTTAAAAGTTAAGCGTCGTGGTACCACTACGTTTTACACCTGCACCTGAACCTTGCAAATTCAAGTCCATCTGAATTACAGTAATCTGACGTGATAGATTCGCATTTGCACTTTCTAAATTGCTAGCAACTAACTGAAGACATTTGAGATACCAGGATGCTTTGAGCAGAGCAATATCTGCATGATGCAAAGCAAGTACCTGATCAGGCATCTTCAAACGCGCGTGGATACTACGTTGTTCTGCGGACTTCTGTGCTTGAACAGATGCGTCAGTTGCGATCAATAGATCTTGTTGACGATCGTGCGTATTCTGTATAACGTCCTTATTGATCTCATTTTCAGCAAGATTTTTCATGGCTTCCATAAGTAAGCCTGAAATCTTATCCTTTGCGATCTGAATCTCAGCCAATTTATTATTGACTGACACAAGTCCCTTAGTAAGAGGATCTTCATCAAGATAAACCTGAATCTTTTTGACTTCTTCCAGGTTAGCTGACATCTTTTCTTCTGATAGTACCATCTTATGCTCCTGTTGTAAATGTGGCGGCTTTATCACGTTCTGTGAGCCATTTTACTTGTGCGAATACCTTATCACTTGCAGCAATAAGCTCTTCCGCAGAAGAAACAGCGAGCTCATCACTCTGTAGCTCAGTGGTAAACGTTCGCATTGTTCCATCTGTTAGTTTTACTGTCTCTGTAAACCGTTTTGTTATCTTCATTTAGAATCACCTCTTATTTGCCGAGATTCGGCTATCACCCTTTCTAATATATCACGTGTTACCTGTTTTTGCAAAGTATCTTTATCGAGACGCTGCAAAAAGCTCATAATCTTATCTACCGGACCACCATTTAAAAGCAAGTCCCTACAATACTTACTTACTGAGAAGTTAAGCTGTGTTGCATAGTTAGTTTCATCTACAACTGAAGCAGAATCAAGCAATTGTGTAAAATCTTCTTGAAAGCTTACTTCACCCTCTACGATCTTCGCAGCTTCAGCGTAGGAAATACCTTCCATGTGCATAATAAGATTAGCTGCGTTACCACCAATACCTTCACCAAAGCAAAAATATGAGTCAGATTGCTCATATACAGTAAAAGATGGTGTATTGACATTCTTGTGCATAGGACAAGCGCCACGTAGAATGCCATCCCCAATATACCATAGCTTAACCCCATATGATTCAACGACTTCTCTTATTGTTTTCTTACTCATTGAAGCATCTCAATCATAACGTCTTCAACACTTGTAATATTCTCATAAGGTATCTTGTTCTTCTTAAGAAATTTGATCATCTCACCATCTAAGGCTTTGGCTTTCTCTTCATCTTGCCAACGTCCTTCAGTTTGATATTTCCACTGACGTTTCAAAAATAAATTCCAGTACGTTACGCCCTCAGATTCAGCTTGATCGACGATAGCTTTAGCAGCTGGAAGCAAATGATTCGTACCCTGATTGACTTGTTCATAGAATGCAGAGATAAGCAACGGACAATCAGTAATCAGGACATCAACCTTACCATAAAAGCTTGTTTCTTCCTCAACCTGGTGCCCAAACACAATGGTCTGATTTGTAAAATGAAGATCACGACCTTCATACGCCCAAAGCTTTACCCATTCACGAACGAGCTCAACATTATATTCTTTAGCTTTCATCTCTCCAAATAGGTTAGCAGCAAGCGTAGACTTACCAGAACCAGGACCACCCCAAAGATTAATTACCAGTGTTTTTTTCATAGCGTTTAAGCGCCTTCTTAAGGTAAGCTAAGGCTTTCTTACGACCTTCCCAACCCTTTACCACTACCTTTTTCTTTTCTAAATCTTTATAGACCTTGAAGAAGTGCTCAATCTCATTCAATCGATCCAAAGGAACATCCTTAAGGGTCTTGATATGGCTATAATGAGGATCGCGAACTGGCACGGCAAGCATCTTGTAATCCTCTTCACCACCGTCGATCATCTTAAGGATACCAAGGATACGAACCTCAATGACACAACCAGTAAACGTTGGTTCACCTGTCAAAGCCATTACATCCGCTGGATCGCCATCAGCAGCCAATGAATTAGGGATAAATCCGTATTCAGCTGGATACTGTGTTGACGTAAAAAGCATGCGACTAAACCTAAAGCCATTCACTTTTGGGTCCCACTCAATCTTGTTTCTGGATTTGCGCGGGCATTCTACCATCATGTCGAATGTTGTTTTCATGGGGTTGTTTGAGCAGTAATCGGAGCCGGTGCTGGAGTTGTTCCACCAACCATAATCTCCTGAATCTGCATATACTTTCCTTGAATGTTTAACGTAGCCACCCCAGTTTCAGAATGGCGTGATAGAACAAGTGCCAACCGTGCGAAACCTTGCTTCCCGTTACGATCGAAGTCTTCCTGGTTCTCGATCTTCCATGAGAAGACATAATCTACATCCTTTAGCGGTTGACCAGAACGCTCAATGTCATATGCGTCAAAATCCTTATCTGATTCTACACCCTCTTTTGCACTGCTTGCCTTAACGTGAGTCAAAAGGATAAACGGTACACGCTTATCTAAAGCTATACTACAAATCTGTTGAGCGATATAACCTTTCATTTGCCAATCCTGCATGACTTCTTTTGAGCTCGTTGTCATACGTCCAAAGTGGTCGACAACAACTAATCCTACTTCTTTGCCTTCGGCTTTAAGTTTATTAAGGCGTTCATTGATAAGCTCTGGAGTACTGATTGCTGGAGGAACCTCATCAAAGTAAATCTTATTAAGGATCTGATGCTTTCCTTCCCGAACTGAAGTAATCCATTGCTTCCAGCGAGACTCTTCCATCGGAGTCATCTTGTTATCCTTAATGTGTTTAAGTGGGATAGACAATTCCATGGCTGCAAAGCGATTATAAAATAGCTTATATGTACCTTCGTTTGCGTGATAATACGAGTAAATACCTTGCTTGGCTGCATTGTAGCAAATAGTCATAGCCAAGGCTGATTTGAATCCTTTAGGCGGTGCCATGACGATAGACACACTGGAAGAAACAAGCCCGCCAGTAATCTCATCCATTGTCTTAAATCCAATCTTCAAGCCTTCATACTTACCTGGATTTACCTTACGGTCTTCAAATTCAAAATCGATCTCTTCACTAAACTGATCTAATTGACCAGAGCGAATAACCTCTTGCCTGAATTTAGCTTCGATCTTTGAAAGATCAGCTTTCAGATTAGAAATCGATTCATCAATCTTCTTCTCAGAAAATTTCTCAGCAGAGCGACGAAGTGCGAACTCAAGCAGGTTTTGCTTATGATAAGCTAAAATCTGATCATATAGGAAGTTAATATCTGTGTCTAAAGGTTCAGCTTGAAGTTCAGTGAACAAAACAGCGATGGATTGTTGAAGGTCGGGAGAAAGGGTTGTTGATTTCTTTAACAAACCATCTAACTCATTAATAGAGAGACAGTTTCCATAATTTTGGGTGTACCATGTAGCGATGCTGTATAACTTCGCAGCTGTAGACCACTGGAATACCTCACCAGTAATCTTTCGTTGAACTGCTATATTTGCTGCATCGGCATCCCTAATAATACGAGCTAGTAATTTCTTTTCTAATTGCTGATCAAGTGCCATTACTTATCCTTTTTGCTTGTCAAATGCCATTGTTCGCAAAAGCATTTATACGGTCTAACGTAGACAAACTTCCCAGCAAGGAAGAGAGCCGCTTTTTTGGCTGCTTCCTCACTGGGATATGCCTTTTTCGTTGTATGATTCGTTACTGAGTTTGGCTTCATTATCTCTGCTGCAACAGCTTGTTAGCCAGTCTATTCCTTATACCAGAAAACGTCTCATTAATCAAGAGTTTTCCGTCCACAAATACATCCTGAAGAAGCGTATCGTTATCTGCTTCAGCAATAGTTAAACCATCAATGAAGTTCAATTGACCACTTCCGTCAGCGTTCTGAGCTACAACACGAACTGCGCCTTTAGCTGATTTCTTTACTCCGCTATCTGTTACTGGGTCTTTAAATATGGGAATCTCTTTGCCATCGATCACACAAGCGGTCGATTTCATAGCATACCCAAACGTATCACGAGTATTATATTGATACGTGTAAGAACCAATACCATAGACCATGTTGGTCGAGGCAAAGCCCTTAGCCTTCAGACCTTCGCAAATGTCTTTCGCACGTGTTCGAGTGATAGCATCTCCATAGATACAACCAATGTGAGAATCTAACACCTTATACCCTTGAGGAGTAACCGTGCCACCGAACACATCCCACAAAAGCTCAATAACACCTTTGCGTTCTGCTTCAGTTTTACCTTCTGGATTGCCAATTACGATTTTAACTGGATCGCCCGAGTCAGGACGAATAACAACCTTCCCATCTCGTGCAAGGATTGTGTCTTTAAGGGTAGGAACTACTCGAGTTAATACATCCCAAAGATCATAGCCATCCGAAACAATGGATACAAAGCCAGCAGGATGAACACGAGTAAGCAACTCGGTGAAGTACTTAAGATCATCACCATAGGCACATTGAATGCTGTGCTCAGAAGCTGGGATAGAACAGCCAACCAGTTCCTTTTCAACATTCGCACCATAATAATGCTCTGCACCTTGAATCGCTGGGATTGTATCTGTACCAACGAACGAGAGCAGGTGTCCCATACCACTTAGGATAGCTGATTCTAAGGAAGACATACCGCGAAACGAAAAGTCATGGCCTTGAAACTGTACAAAGCCTACATCTCCTGTCGTTTCTAAAGCATACTTCTCAAAGATCTTCCGATACTCACGAGCGATTGTGGCACTCGTGCTTGCTTGCCATAATTGAGCCGACATCAAAGACTCAATGTAATTGGTAAGCCAGAAGAAATGAGGATCAGTATTTCGAACAGTCATCAAAGGCACACGAAGAGGCACAACAGAGCCTTCCGGTAAGGATTTGATCTTTAAAGGAAGATAGCCAAGATCATGAAGCGCTTCAATGTGTGAAACGTCAGGGTTGGCAACTCCAAGCGTGTTTTTGATGATTCGAGAATACTCGGCAACGACATCGGCTTTAGGACGGCTGAAGAAATGCTCATTAAAGAAGTCGATTAAGAATTCCTTAACGAAAGCCTGCGTGCCAAAATGAACTACTTGATTTACATCTAACAGACGGCTGGTTCGAGCTGT
>Ga0105240_10003905_pt1 | contig 23022 bp, 20 predicted proteins | sample KBSC54metaG_FD_80426 | JGI IMG/M metagenome (GOLD analysis project Ga0105240, IMG submission 80426) | Corn rhizosphere microbial communities from Kellogg Biological Station, Michigan, USA - KBS C5-4 metaG | ecosystem: Host-associated > Plants > Roots > Rhizosphere > Soil | place: Michigan, USA... | reverse complement strand
TTCATGTTCTCGTGCACAACCACACGAGCATCTATCTGATCGATCCTTCAGGGCTGACCGGGCGGACGCATCTCGTCGACGGCGGGCTCGCCGCCGACACGGGCGGCGCGGCGTTCGTGAACTCGAACGACTTCAACGGCGCGGTCGATCGCATCTGGTCGGAAGCGGGCCACTACTACGTCATCGAATACGCGCCGGCCGGTCCCGACCGCGTCCTGCACTCGATTGACCTTTCGGTCCGCGGCCGCGGTCTGCACGTGCACGCGCCGCGGTTTCGAGGCGACTACCATCCGCCGAGCGACTGACGCGTGGCGTCAGGTCGCCGTCGGCGGACTAGCGTTTTGGCTTCCAGGCGAAATAAACCGGGACGCCGAGCAGCACGATGATCAAGCCCGGCCACGTCGTGGCGGTTCTGTACACGAACAGCACGAGCAGAATGCCGGCCGCGCCGGCGATGTACAGAGCGGGAACAATCGGGTACCCGAACGCACGGTACGGCCGTTCGGCCTGCGGCCGCGTCTTGCGAAGCCTGAAGATGCCGGCGATCGTCAGGATGTAGAAGATCAACGCGGCCGAGATCACATAGTCGAGCAGGTTGTTGTACAGGTTCCCGTACGCGTGCGTCGCCGGATCGTAGGTGCGCGGGAGCACGAGGAACGCGGCCCACAGGCCTTCGAGCAGAAGACCCCAGCCGGGCACCTTCGCTGCATTCAGCTGGCCGACGCGGCGGAAGAACAAGCCGTCGCGAGCCATCGCATAGTACGCCCGCGCGCCGGCGAGAATCAGCCCGTTGGTGCAGCCGAAGGTCGACACCATGATCCCGACCGCCATGATGGTGGCGCCGAGTCCCGGAAAGATCGCATTCAGCGTCGCGGTCGCGACGCGATCGGCCGGCGCGTGCTGGATCTGCGTGAAGGTGAGCGTCACCAGGTACGCGACGTTCGCCAGCAGGTAGAGACCGATGACGACGAACGTGCCGAGCGCGAGCGACAACGGAATGTTCCGCCGCGGGTCCTTGACCTCGCCGGCGGTGAAGGTGATGTTGTTCCAGGCGTCAGAGGAGAAGAGCGATCCGGTCTGCGAGACGCAGATCGCCACGAAGAGACCGAACGCCGAGAGCGCGGTCAAGCCGGGCACGATCGGCTCGGCGCCCCGGATGCTCCAGAGGTTGCCGAAGTTGTCGGCGACCGCGGCGTGGTTCCACCCGAGGAAGACGCCGACGACGATCAATCCGATCAGCGCGCCGGTCTTGGCCGTCGTGAAGACGTTCTGAATGATCTTTCCGTACTCGAGCCCGCGCGTGTTGGTCCACGTCAGGAGCGCGATCATCACGATGCCGACCAGTTGTGTGGTCGACAGCGAGAGCGCGTAGCCGGTGCTCAGATGGACTGGCGCGATGATGTAGTTCGTGTCGGAAATCCAGGGGACGAGCGCGCCGAAGTACCGCGCGAACCCGACTGATACGGCGGCAATGGTTCCGGTCTGGATGACGAGAAACAGCGTCCACCCGTACAGAAATCCCCAGAGCGGCGAGAACGCTTCGCGCAGGTAGACATACTGGCCGCCCGCCCGCGGCATCATCGCCGCGAGTTCGCCGTACGACAGCGCGCCGACCACCGTCAGCAGACCGGTCAGGATCCACGCGCCGAGCAGCCAGCCGGGGCTGCCGATATTGCGCGCCATGTCGGCCGATACGATGAAAATGCCTGAGCCGATCATCGATCCCACGACGACCATCGTCGAGTCGTAGAGGCCGAGGCCGCGGTTGAACTCGGTGTCGAGCGCAGTTGCGAGCGGCTGTGCGCCGGTCGCGGATGACTGAGGGCTGCTCACTGACATAAGATGCTGCAACTTACCATGAATCGACAGGATGCCTGGGCTCTGCTGAACGAGTACACGAAAAGCGAGAGCCTGCTGAAGCACGCGCTCGCCGTCGAAGCGTCGGTGCGCGGCTACGCCCGCAAATTCGGCGAAGACGAAGAAGGCTGGGGGATGACGGCGCTGCTCCACGACTTCGATTACGAGCGCTGGCCGACGCTCGGCGATCATCCCGTGAAGGGGAGTGAGATCCTTCGCGAGAAGGGATATCCGGACTGGCTGATCCGCGCGATCCTGTCGCATGCGCAGGAAGTGACCGGCGTCACGCGCGACAGCCTGCTCGAGAAGACGCTCTTCGCGTGCGACGAAATGTCGGGCTTCGTCACGGCTGCGGCGCTCGTTCGGCCGAGCAAGAGCGTGCTCGATCTCGAGGCGAAGTCGGTAATCAAGCGCATGAAGGACAAGGCGTTTGCGCGCGGCTGCAAGCGCGAAGACCTGACGGGCGGCGCCGCTGCGCTCGGCCTTCCGCTCGACGAGCACATTTCGAACGTCATCGGGTTCATGCGGGAACAGGCCGACCCGCTCGGGCTGCGGGGCACGTTATGAGGGCAGGTCCGAAGACCTGCGCGAAGCCCGCCGAACACCACGCCGAGCGCTCACGTATAACAAATACGAATGGCTGAACCGGTCGTCTCGCTCGATCGCGTCACCGTCGCTTACGGCGCGAATGCCGCGCTTCGCGAGGTCACGGCCTCTTTCGCCGCGGGCGCGGTGGGGCTGCTCGGGCCGAACGGCGCCGGCAAGAGCACGATGATCAAATCGCTGCTCGGCTTCGTCGCCCCGACGAACGGGCAGATGCGCGTGCTCGGCCTCGACGTGCGAACGTCGCCGCTCGAGATCCGCGCGCGCATCGGCTACATGCCCGAGAGCGACGCGCACATTCCGGGGATGAACGCGGTCTCGTTTGTCGGCTATTGCGGCGAACTGGCGGGCCTTCCGCGCGTCGACGCAATCCAGCGCGCGCACGAGGTGTTGTTCTACGTCGGTCTGGGAGAGGCGCGCTATCGAAACGTCGAGACCTACTCGACGGGCATGAAGCAGCGGATCAAACTGGCGCAGGCGCTCGTCCACGATCCCGATCTGCTCTTTCTGGACGAGCCGACCAACGGAATGGATCCGAAAGGGCGCGACGAGATGCTGGAGCTCGTGCGCGACCTCGCGCACAACAAGGGTGTCAATCTGATCCTCTCGTCGCATCTTCTGCCTGACGTCGAATATACCTGCGACCAGGTCGTGGTGATGGACAAAGGCCGCATCGCCGCCCAGGGTCCGATTGCCGCGCTCAAGCAGCCGCGCGGCCGTGTGTTCGAGCTGCGCGTGAAGGCGCCGAGCGGCGACCTCGACGCGTTCGTCGGCCGCCTGAATGCCGCCGGGCTCGATTGCCACGCGACGGACGAAGATGTGATGCGCGTCTTCGTGCCGGGAGAAGGCGGCGCGCGTGAGCTGTTCGCCCTTGCCGCCGCCGAGCACGTGCAGGTTCGTCATTTGCGCCCCAGCGTCCCCACGCTCGAGGACGTGTTCGCGCACGCGGTGGGGGAGCAGTGACGAGAACTGAGAACTCAGAACTGAGAACTGAGAACTGAGAACTGAGAACCCATGCCCATTCATGACCAGGGCTATCGGCGGTACGGCGGCTCGCGCGCGGCTACAGGGCGCGGATGGGCGGTGATCGCCGCCGCAGGCATCCGCACGTTCTTTGCGAAGAAGGCCTTCCTCGGGCTGCTGCTCGTGTCGTGGTTCCCGTTCTTCGTCCGCGCCGTCCAGATCTACGCCGCGGCCAACCTCCCGCAGGCCGCCTTTCTCGCGCCCACGCCGGAAACATTTCGCCAGTTCCTCGATCAGCAGGAAATCTTCGTCTTCTTCATCACCGTTTACGTCGGCGCGGGGTTGATCGCGAACGATCGCCGCGCGAACGCGCTCCAGATCTATTTGTCGAAGCCGCTGACGCGCGCCGAATACGTCTTCGGCAAGCTGGCCATTCTCATGGCCTTCCTGCTGCTCATCACGTGGCTGCCGGCAATCGTCCTGCTGATGGTGCAGATTGCGTTCGCGGGCAACTTCACGTTTTTCCGAAACAATCTCTTCCTGTTCCCCGCGATCACGCTGTTTTCGTTCGTCGAAGTCGTGATGGTCTCGACCGCCATGCTCGCGCTCTCGTCGCTCTCGAACAGCAGCCGTTACGTCGGCATCCTCTACGCCGCGTTGATCTTCTTCAGTCAGGCGCTCTACGGCGTGCTCACGTTCGTCACTGGAGGGTCGACGATCGCATGGGTGTCGCTGCCGGCCGATCTCACGCAGGTGGGCAATGCGATTTTCCGCCTGCCGCCGCGCTACCAGACGCCGCTGCTGGTATCGCTGATGATGATCGTCGGGCTCGTGGCGCTGTCGGGGCTGATCCTCGAAAAGCGCGTGCGCGGCGTCGAGGTCGTGGCGTGACGAACGTGATCGCCGCCGAGCACCTGTCGAAGTGGTACGGACAGGTCATCGGCTTGAACGATGTCACGCTCACCGTGCCGTCCGGGATCACCGGCCTGCTCGGGCCGAACGGCGCCGGCAAGTCCACGTTCATGAAGCTCGTTACCGGACAGCTCAAACCGAGCAAAGGCACCATTACGGTGCTCGGCGAGCCGATCTGGCAGAACCCGCGCATTTATTTCAGCCTCGGGTTTTGTCCCGAGCAGGACGCGTTCTACGAGCGGATGACGGGGCTCGAGTGGGTCACGGCGCTCGTACGGCTGAACGGCGTCGGGGATCGGGAAGCGGCCGACATGGCGCACAAGGCGCTGGAGTCGGTCGACCTCCTCGACGCGGCGCACAAGAAGATCGGCGCCTATAGCAAGGGGATGCGCCAGCGGGTCAAGATGGCGCAGGCGCTCGCGCACGATCCGGATTTCCTGATTCTCGACGAGCCGCTCGCCGGGATGGATCCGATCGCGCGCCGCAAGACGATCCGCATGATCAAGGACTGGGGGCGGGCCGGCAAGAGCGTGCTGGTGTCGAGCCACATCCTGCACGAAATCGAATCGATGACGGCCAACATCCTCCTGATCAACCAGGGACGGATCCTCGCGGAAGGCAACGTCCATCAGATCCGCGATCTGATCGACGAGCATCCGCACACCGTTTACATCAAGGCGGAACAACCGCGCGGCCTCGCGCGCGAATTTCTCGCGCACGACGACGTGCTGAGCCTCAGGTTCGAGGACGATGCGGTGGTGGTGCAGACGGCGCGGCCGGACGCGTTCTACGCGCGGCTCACGGATCTCGCGGCTTCGGGCGCGATCGGCACGATTCACGAGGTCACTTCGCCCGACGATAACCTGCAGGCCGTCTTTCAGTATCTGGTGAAGGCATGAACGTCGCCGCTCCCGTTGCCCGCGCACCTCGGACGGAGCCGACGGTTGTGGCATCGGCCGCCCGCGTCTTCGATCTCTCGCTCGGTCAGATGCTCTGGTCCCGACGGTCGGTGTTTCTCGCGATCCTGCTCGGCGGCCCCGTGCTGCTCGCGTTCGTCGTTCGGGTTTTGTCTGCGGCGACGCGGTTCGGGCCGATGCAGATCAACGGCGCACGCGTCGGCGGCCCCGCCGTATTCGGCATGATGATCTGGCTGCTCTATATCAGGTTCATCGTGCCGGTCCTCGGCGTGTTCTACGGTACATCGCTCATCGCGGACGAAGTGGACGACAAGACGATCACGTATCTGTTCACGCGGCCCATTCCCCGGCGCGCGGTGCTGCTCGGCAAGTATTTCGCGTACGTCGCGTGCACGGTATTGCTCGTTCTGCCGTCGGTGATGCTCGTCTTTTTCCTCGTCGTGCCGAGCGGGGGAGGCAGCATCGGCGAGGGGTTCCCGTCGCTGATGAAAGACTTCGGCATGCTCGCGGTCGGGCTGCTGGCGTACGGCGCGGTGTTCGCATTCGCCGGGGCGCGGCTCAAGCGGCCGCTGGTCATGGGCCTGGTGTTCGCGTTCGGCTGGGAGCCTGGCGTGATGCTGCTGCCGGGCTACTTGAAACGGCTCACGGTGGCGTACTACCTCCAGGCGCTGGTCACGCATCAGATGCCGCAGGACTCGGCCGTGAGCATGATCATGCAGGTATTTCACGAGGTCCCGTCGGTTTTTGTCAGCCTCGTGTCGCTGGCCGTTATCATCGCCGTGGCGCTCTGGGCTGCCGGGCGCGCCGTCGAAGGCCGAGAATACGTCCTCGATCAGTAGATTTTGCCGGGCTTGGTGGAACGGAAGCCAACACCAGCGCGTATAAGCAGTTGAGGCTATTTCATGACGACCAGAACCCGGTATTTCGTGATCGCTTCGCTTCTGGTGCTCACCGTCGGGGTCGGCACCGGTCTCGTGGCCTATTACGTCGGCTTCCCGACGAGCGCGTTCACGACTGAGGGCGGCACCCAGGAGCTCAGATACGTACCTCGCGATGCCGCAGTGGTCGCCTTCGCCAACGTTCAGGAAATCATGACCTCGGACCTCCGCCAGCGGATCAAGGCGGCGGTCCCGATTCCGGAGAACGGCCAGCAGGAGTTCGCCAGCCAGACCGGCATCAATATCGAAACCGACATCGATCGCGTTGTCGGCTGCCTGCAGCCTTCACGCGGCACCGCGATGCCCGGCGCAGGGCTGGTCGTTGCCACCGGCCGGTTCGACGTTGGCAAGATCGAGTCCCTGATGCGCGAACACGGGGCTCAGGTCGAAACGTACCGCGATCGGCGGCTGATCGTCGGCACTCCGCAGATGATGCACGGCGACCGCGCGTCGACGGCCCCGGACACGACGCCGACCGACGTTGCGCATTCGAGCTTCGCGGTCGCGTTCCTCAAGCCGGGCGTGATCGCCGTCGGCAGCACGCCGCTCGTGCGCGGCGCGATCGACCAGGACGCGACCGGCGGCGACAACATCACCATGAACGATGAAGTGATGACGCAGGTCAAAGCGGTCGACAGCGGCAACAACGCCTGGGCGATCGGACGGTTCGACGCGCTCCAGACGCACGCCCATCTGCCGCCGGCGGTCGCCAGCCAGATTCCGCCGATTACGTGGTTTTCGATCGGCACGCACATCAACGGCGGGGTGCGAGGCACTCTCACGGCGCAGACGCGCGACGTGGACTCGGCGAACAACCTGCGCGACGTCGTGCGCGGCTTCCTCGGCCTGGCGAAGATGCAGGCCGGGTCGAAGCCAGAGGTCCAGGCGATGATCCAGTCGCTCGCCGTCGAGGGCACCGGTAACGCCGTCACGCTGTCGTTCATGGTACCGGCGCAGGTCTTCGATGCGGCCGCGTCCCGCCGCGGGCTCGACGACAGACAGCGCCGCCACTAAGCTCGAAGATCGGCGCGAACACGCGACGTCGTAATCGTTTGTCTCGGCCGGGCTCCGTCCCTTGACGGCTCCCGGCCGAGGCCCCTACACTCGGCCCCGGCCCCAAGTCCGGGCGCCCTCCACCGTGACCAATCTCGCGTTTTTTTACGGCACGCTTATGAGCGGCTTCAAGCGTCCGGGCCGCGCGCGGCTCGACATGATGCTCGAACCGGCCGGCCACGGCTGGATTTCCGCTGCGCTCTTCGATCTCGGTATCTACCCCGCCGCGGTGCCCGCCGACGATGCTCGCGTGTGGGGCGAGGTTCATCGGATGCTCGACGTCGAATCAGTGCTCGAAGCGCTGGATGAAATCGAAGGGTACTGCCCTTCGCAGCCCGATGCGAGCCTCTACACGCGCACCGAGACGCCGGTCACGTTCGACGATGGCCGTGTGGAGAACGCATGGGCGTACTTCTACAACGCGCCGCTCGGCGGAGCGCAGCGCATCGCCTCGGGCGATTATCTCGAGCATCTCAAGGTGAAGTGATGGTCCGCGTTTCCGCGCTCGTTCTCGTGCTCGCGGCAGTGTTCGCCCAGACCGCGCTGGCACAGCAGCCGTCCGACCTCGACCCGCAAATCGTGAAGCTCGTCGCGTCCGTCTCCGAACAGCGCCTTTCCGCCACGCTCAAGAAGCTAGAGAGCTTTGGTACACGGAATACCCTGTCGTCGCTGAACCTTCCGAACAAAGGCATCGGCGCGGCGCGACAGTGGATCTTGGAGGAGATGAAAAGCTACAGCCCGAAGCTCCAGGTGAATTTCGATACGTATCAGGTTGCCAAGCAGGGTCGCATCACGCGTGAGGTCGAAGTGCGCAACGTCATGGCGATCCTGCCGGGCCGCAGCGCGCGGCGCATTTACGTCAGCGGCCATTACGACACGGTCGCCCGTCCGGGCGGCCAGGGCGAAGCGAATGCCGTTGGACCGCGCGATCCCGACGCTCCGGGCGCCGCCGCAGTCGACCCCAATGCGCCGCTCGACAATCCCGCGCCGGGTGTGAACGACGATGGCAGCGGCACCGCGCTGACGATCGAGCTGGCGCGCATCTTCAGCCAGAGCGGAATCGATTTCGACGCGACGCTCGTGTTCATGTGCCACGTCGCGGAAGAGCAGGGCCTCATCGGCGCCAGGCTTCACGCGCAGCGCGCCGTCGCTGAGAAGATTCCGATAGAAGCCGTGTTCAACAACGACATCGTCGGCGGCGACACCGGCGGCAACGGCATCGTCGACGGCGCGACGATTCGCGTTTACTCGGAAGGTCCAGAGGATTCGCCGTCGCGCGAGCTCGCGCGCTTCGTGCAGCGCTGGGGTGCGCGGTACGTGCCGTCGCACAAGGTGCGGCCGATGGCGCGGCCGGATCGCTTCGGCCGCGGCGGCGATCACTCGGCGTACAACCAGCTGGGATTCACGGCCGTCGGTTTTCGCGAGTCGCGCGAGAACTTCACACGCCAGCACGACGTGCGCGACACGTTCGAGGGTGTGTCGGTGCCGTACCTGGCGCAGAACGCGAGAGTGAATGCCGCGTCGGCCGCAACGCTGGCGCTCGCGCCGCCTCCGCCATCGGTCGTGAACGAACGAGGCGCGCCGCAGATCACGCGGGCGCCAACCGGCTACGATGCGAATCTGAAATGGACGGCTGCGCCGGGCGCGGTCGCGTATCGCGTGTTCTGGCGCGAGGCGTGGGGCATGGACTGGCAGCACGACCTGCTGCTCGGCAACGTCACGAATCTGGTCATGCCGAACATGCAGATCGATGATTATGTGTTCGGGATCGCCGCCATCGATGCTCAGGGGCACGAAAGTTTCGTGAGCGCCTACGTGACGCCGCCGCGAGCCAATACACCGGTCAAAACGGTCGGGGAGCGTTAGCTGGTCTTGTCGCGGCGGCCTTCCTTGATCGCCGCGACGAAACTCTCGATGACCGCCAGGACGCGTTCGGACGGCTCGACAAATTCGACGCCGGAGCGATACAGGATCAACTCCTGGTCGACGTCGCTAATGCTGCAGTGAATGACGCGTCCTTTGACAATGACGGACCGATCCGCGAGCGTAAGCCGCAGATCGTGAAGGGAATCGAGGTGAAGGGGAAAGGCCGTTTCGACCTGAGCGCCGCCGCGGCTCACCTCTTTGATCGCCATCGGCTGAAAAACCATCACCTCACCGTGGAGGTCGCCGAGGATCTCGATGCGCTCCGCGTCCCGCTTATTGGACGCCGTCATCCGGCGCGACTATAGCATCAATTCATCTGCATCGCGGGCTTGGGCGTCAGGATCTCGACGTCCGACGGCTCCGCGACTTCTTCGTCGCGTTCCTGCCCTTCGTACTCCGTCGTGTAGGTGAGAACCGGGATGTGCTTGGTCTCGCCGTCGAGTTTGAGCATCGACAATACGTGCAGCCCGTCCATCTCGTCGATGCGAACGCACAGGATCACCAGGTTCGGCTGAACGCGCTTGATCTGCGAATACGCATGATCGCTCGACTCGACGAATACGACGTCGTAGTGCCCGGCGTCGAGAACCGTTTCCAGCAGCTCGAGCATCTCGGTGCTGCCGTTCACGATAACAACTTTTTGGGTCGCGTTCTGCGCAGACAAGTTCCCGCCTTTGTAAGGGGCGAGTGTCGTGGTGGTCGCGCTGGTGGTCAGCATCGTCGGTCCGCTCCCCGGACGGTTGTCAATACTTCAGAATCCGTGCCACGCCCAGCCGGGCTAATTGGTCGCATTTGCCGCCGTTTTCAGCCCGGCTCCCTTCCGCTGCATCCTGATGACCACTCGAGGTGCCTCCGTACGGGGTGCTAAGCCGTTTCTCTGCTGCGGCTTTGCGGAAAAGTTGCAGACGGTGTCCACAGTACGGCACTCTCACACCATGGCGACGACAGGCGCGGCGGCGGCGACTTACTTCAACTTTATTGACGGTAAATGGGACCGTTCGGATTCAGGGCAGACCTTCGAGAACCGGAATCCGGCGAATACGGACGATCTGATCGGCGTGTTTCAGAAGTCCACGACGGCCGATGTCGAGCGCGCGATCGACGCGGCGCGCCGCGCCTACGACCATTGGCGGCTCGTGCCGGCGCCGCGTCGCGCGGAAGTGCTGTTTCGCGCCGCTCAGCTGCTGGCCGATCGGAAAGAGTCGCTCGCGCGCGACATGACGCGTGAAATGGGCAAGGTGCTGGACGAAACTCGCGGCGACGTTCAGGAAGCCATCGACATGACGTTCTTCATCGCTGGGGAAGGACGGCGCCAATACGGGCAGACGGTTCCCTCGGAACTCCGCGACAAGTTCGCCATGTCGGTGCGGCAGCCGCTCGGCGTCTGCGCGATCATCACGCCGTGGAACTTCCCGATGGCGATCCCGTCGTGGAAGATCATTCCCGCGCTCGTGTGCGGCAATACGGTCGTGTTCAAGCCGGCGACGCTCACGCCGCTTTCCGCGCTGAACTTCGTGAAGATCCTCGAAGAGGCCGGCCTGCCGCCCGGCGTCGTCAACCTTGTCACCGGCGGCGGCGAGGAGATCGGCACCATCCTGTCGCGCCATGAGGCTGTGCGCGTGGTGTCGTTCACCGGGTCGACCGACGTCGGACGCATCGTGTCCGAGCACGCCGCACCATCGTTCAAGAAAGTTCATCTCGAGATGGGCGGCAAGAACGTCATCATGGTGATGGACGATGCGAATGTCGAGCTCGCGGTGGAGGGCTGTGTCTGGGGCGGCTTCGGCACCACCGGTCAGCGTTGCACGGCGGCCAGCCGCGTTGTCGTCCACGAGAAGGTCTACAAACCGTTCCTCGAGGCGTTCGTCGCGCGCGTGAAGCGCCTGCGCGTCGGAGACGGCCTCGACCCGAGAACCGAAATGGGACCGTCGATCAGCGACGGTCAGCGCAAGACCGTGATGCAGTACGTCGACATCGGGCAGAAGGAGGGCGCCACGCTTGCCTGCGGCGGCCACGCGCTGACCGCCGGACCGCACGCCAAAGGCTTTTTCCACGAGCCGACGATATTTGCCGATGTGCACCCGAAGATGCGGATTGCCCAGGAGGAGATCTTCGGGCCGGTCGTTTCCGTGATCCCATGCCGTTCATTCGACGAGGCGATTGCGATCGGCAACGACGTGCAGTACGGGTTGTCGGCGTCGATCTACACGCAAGACCTGAACACCGCCTTTACGGCGATGCGGGACATCTACACCGGCATTTTCTATGTGAACGCGCCGACGATTGGCGCGGAGGTGCACCTGCCGTTTGGGGGAACGAAGGCGACGGGCAACGGCCATCGCGAGGCCGGCACTGCGGCGCTGGATGTGTTTTCCGAATGGAAGTCGGTGTACATTGACTTCAGCGGCCGCCTGCAGCGAGCGCAGATCGACACGGCGGAGCTCTAAGAAATCTAGTGATTGGGTAATCTGGTGATTGGGGGATTGATAGTCTAGATTGATCCATCCAATCGATCCATCGCTCATTCAATCGATCCATCCAATTACCAGATCACCCAATTACCAGATCACCCAATGCGAATAGCAGTGATTCCCGGCGACGGTATCGGTGTGGAGGTCACTGGCGAAGCGCTGAAGGTGCTGCGCGCGGCGGCTTCCGCGTTCGGCCGCACGCTCGAGTTCGAGATGCTGCCGTGGAGCGCCGACTATTATCTGCAGAGCGGCGTCACGATTCCGCCGAATGGCTACGCGATGCTGCGCGACGATTTCGATGCGATCTTCATCGGCGCCCTGGGCGATCCGCGGGTCGCCGACAACCGGCACGCGCGCGACATCCTGCTGGGGATCCGGTTCGAGCTCGACCTGTACGTGAACTACCGGCCGGTGCGGCTGCTCGACGAGCGGCTGTGTCCGCTGAAAGGCCGCGGCGTCGCGGACGTGAACTTCGTTGTCTTCCGCGAAAATACCGAGGGTCTGTACGTCAGCATCGGCGGTCGCTTCAAGGCGGGCACAGACGATGAGGTGGCGATACAGGAAGAAGTGAACACCTATAAAGGTGTGCACCGCATCGTGCGTCACGCGTTCGACTACGCCCGGGCGAACCGCCGGAAAAAGGTCTGCATGGCCGACAAGAGCAACGCGATGACCCAGGGCCACGCGCTCTGGCAGCGGGTGTTCCGCGCGGTCGGCTCCGAGTATCCTGAGATCGAGGCGCGGCACATGTACATCGACGCGCTCGCGCTGCTGATGGTGCAGGATCCGACGCAGTTCGACGTGATCGTCACCAACAACCTGTTCGGCGACATCATCACGGACCTTGCCGCCGCGCTGCAGGGGGGGCTCGGCCTCGCGGCCTCGGGCAATCTCCACCCAGGCCGGACGTCGATGTTCGAGCCGGTTCACGGATCCGCGCCGCCGCTGGCGGGAAAGAACGTCGCGAATCCGATGGGCGCGATTCTGTCCGCCGCGCTCATGCTCGAATCGCTCGACATGAAGCAGGAGGCGCTGGCGATCGAGGCGGCCGTCAAGCAGGCGGTCGTGAGCGGGAACGGGACCAAGGAGATCGGCGGAACGCTCGGTACGCGCGAAACGGGAGACTACATCAGCGAGATCGTATTGAGGCGCTCTTAATCACGAAGCCACGAAGGTTCACGAAGAACACTAACCAAATTCTGTACAACAGGTTGTTCGTGATCTTCGTGATCCTTCGTCGCTTCGTGATGAGATGAGAAAGAGAGTTCCATGAAGACCCCGGAAGTGTTCATCGTCGGCGGCGCGCGCACGCCGATGACCGACTACGTCGGCGCGCTCAAAGACTTGTCGGCGCTCGAGCTCGGCGCGATTGCGGCGCGTGGCGCGTTCGCCAGGACCGGCGTCAAACCGGAATGGATCGACCACGCGGTGGTCGGCAACGTCCTGCAGACCAGCTCTGACGCGATTTACGGCGCTCGCCACGTCGCGCTCAAGGCGGGCGTGCCGGTCGATGTGCCGGCGCTCACTGTAAACCGGCTTTGTGGTTCGGGCATTCAGGCCGCCGTCTCGGGCGCGCAGATGATCCAGCTCGGCGAAGCAGGGCTCGTGCTGACCGGCGGCATCGAGAGCATGAGCCAGGCGCCTCACGTCATTCGTGGCCTCCGTTCGGGATTGAAGCTCGGACAAGGCAAGCTCGAAGACTATCTCTGGGAGGCGCTCCTCGATCCGTACTGTGGATGCACGATGGCTATCACCGCCGAGAACTGCGCGGCGAAGTACGGCATCACGCGTGAAGAACAGGACTGCTTCGCGCTCCGCAGCCAGCAGCTCGCGGATCGCGCGCTGAAGTCCGGACGATTCGCTGAGGAGATCGTCCCGGTGGAAATCAAGACGCGGAAAGGCGTGCAGGTGGTCGATACCGACGATCACCCGCGCCCCGAAACGACGCTCGAGGTGCTCGCGAAACTGCCCCCCGCGTTCAAGAAAGACGGCACCGTCACGGCGGGAAACGCCAGCGGCATCGTCGACGGAGGCGCCGCGCTGATTCTCGCGTCGGCCGACTCCGTCGCTCGCCATGGCCTCAAGCCGATCGGCCGGCTTGTGAACTGGGCGGCGGTTGGCGTAGAGCCAACGCTGATGGGCATGGGACCGGCGCCCGCCACCCGCAAGGTGCTGGAACGTGCGGGGCTTTCGCTCGACGACATCGATCTCATTGAGGTGAACGAGGCCTTCGCGGGCCAATACCTCGCGGTCGAGAAAGAACTTGGCCTGAACCGGGACAAAGTGAACGTCAACGGCGGCGCGATTGCGCTCGGCCACCCGCTCGGCATGAGCGGCACGCGACTGCTGCTGACGCTCCTCGTCGAGCTGCGCCGCCGCGGCGGAAAACGCGGTCTGGCGACAGCGTGCATCGGCGGCGGTCAGGGGATTGCCGCCATCGTCGAGACGATTTGAAGGACACCCGAGCGCGAGAGTCTACGCTCGAGCGCAACGTCTGATAGCGAGCCGGGGTGGGGACCCGGCGAGCGGAGTAAATAATGTCGATCCGTACCGTCGGCGTTCTCGGTTGCGGGCTCATGGGCTCGGGCATTGCGCAAGTGTGCGCAGCGTCGGGCTACAAAACAGTCGTCCGAGAGGTGGACGACACGTTTCTGCAGAAGGGACTCGGGCGGATCAAGAAGTTCCTCGAGGATGGCGTCGCCAAAGGCAAGGTGGCCGCCGCCGATCGCGACAAGACCCTCGGCAATTTGTCTGGGACGACGACTTTCGACGCGCTCGGCGACTGCGACCTCGTCATCGAGGCCATCGTCGAGAACCTCGATGAAAAACGACAGACGTACGCCGCGCTCGAGCGGATCCTGAAAGCCGATACGATCATCGTCTCGAATACGTCGTCGCTCTGCATCACGGAACTTGCGGCGACGACGAAGCGGCCGGACCGGTTTGGGGGGCTGCACTTCTTCAATCCCGTGCCGATCATGAAGCTCGTCGAAGTGATTCGGGCGCTGACGACGAGCGATGAGACCTACCGCGCGGTCTTCCAGTTCGCCGAGTCGCTCGGGAAGGAGCCAATCACGGCGCCGGATCGGCCGGGGTTCATCGTGAACCGGCTGCTCGTGCCGTATCTGCTCGATGCGATTCGTGCGTACGAGAACGGGCTGGGCACGCTGGAAGACATCGACAAGGGCATGAAGCTCGGATGCGGCTATCCGATGGGGCCGTTCACGCTCCTCGACTTCGTCGGCCTCGACACCACGTACTACATCGCGAACATCATGTTCGAGGAGTTCCGCGAGCCGGCGTATGCGCCGCCGCCGCTGCTCAAACGGATGGTGCTCGCGGGCCGTATGGGGCGGAAGAGCGGCCAGGGGTTCTACAAGTATTAGTTACCGTTTGGCGAGCAGCGTCCGCGCTTTCGCCTTGAAGTCCTGATCTTCAGGCGTCCACGCCGGATCGAGCGGGGCGTCGATCACGCGCTGCAGCTCCGCGTTCGCTTCGCTCTTGCGGCCATCGTCCAGGAGCAACTCCGCGTAGTAGAAGTGCGTTGCCGTGCTGTTCGGGTTGTACTTCAGCGCCTCGCGGAAGTGCTGTTCGGCGAGCTTGTGGCTGCCGCCGAAGAGGCCCGGCACCTTGAAGTACCATCGCCCGAGCGCGCGGTCGGCCGACCCCTGCTGGAATTGAGGATCAAGCTGCAGCACCTTTTCCAGCTCCTCCTTGATGCGGCCGCGATATTTCAGGCCCGCGCGGAGGCCGAATGATTCGGCGAGCGCCCCCATGTTCGCGCCGATCCAGAAGTGCCCTTCGGGACGCGCCGGCTGGAGTGCGACAGCGGTCTCGCCGGCCTTGATCCCGTTTTCCAGGAATCCACGGCGCTCGCCCTCGGGCGCGTGCCCGCCCAGCCAGTAGTCCACGCGCGCCAGCTTCCACGCCGCGTCGAAGTTCTTTGGGTCTTGCGCCAGCTCCGCGACCCACATCCCCTGCGCCTGGCGGGCGCTCGCAAGATTTGCTCGGTCGGCGTACAGCGCGTCGGCGGTGGCCGGGGCAGCCTGCTCGGTCGCGAAGGCGGCCGATCTGTCTGCCGGGCGCGCGCTCGCGTGGCGACCGGCGAGTGCCGGTGTGGCTGGCACAGTGCAGATATAGAATAGAAAAATGCAGGATCTGATTAGAGAGTTGCTCGCGGAGCTTGGCGAAGACCCGGCGCGCGAAGGGCTGCGCGATACGCCGAAGCGCGTCGAGAAGGCGTTGAAGTTCCTGACGAGCGGATACGATGCGGACATCGATCAGGTTCTCAATAATGCGTTGTTCACCGTCGATTATAACGAGATGGTGATCGTCAAGGACATCGACTTCTACAGCCTCTGCGAGCATCACCTGCTGCCGTTCTTCGGCAAATGCCACGTCGTGTACTTGCCGACGACGAAGGTGATCGGCCTCAGCAAGATTCCGAGGCTGGTGGACGTCTTCAGCCGCCGGCTGCAGGTGCAGGAGCGGCTCACGCGCCAGATCGCCGATACGATTCAAAGCAAGATTGCGCCGCACGGCGTCGCTGTCGTCATCGAGGCGACGCATCTGTGCATGTCGATGCGCGGCGTCGAAAAGCAGAATTCGTTCGCGGTGACCAGCGCGATGCTCGGCGCGTTCCACGACCACGCACGCACGCGGATGGAATTCCTCGAGCTGATCAAGCTGCGGAACACGATCCCCGGCGTTCGCGAAAGCGCGGCCGCCGGTTACGCCTGCGTCGGCGACGATTGACGCTCGCGATCGTCCTCGCGACCTACGCCGCGGTGGCGGTGGGTCGCGTTCCGCTTCTGCGCATCGGCCGCAGCGGCGCGGCGGCGCTCGGCGCCTTCCTCCTCATCATCACCGGCGCGATTGGCGTACGGGATGCGGCTGCCGCCATCGACATCCGAACGATCTTCCTGCTGCTGGCGATGATGATCCTCGTCGCGCCGCTGCAGATCACCGGCGTCTTCGGCCGCGTGATCGCATGGGTCAGCCGGCGGGTGCACCATCCGGCGGCGCTTCTCGCGGCCATCGTGGTGGCGAGCGGCGGCTTGTCGGCGTTGTTCCTGAACGACACGATCTGCATCGCGTTCACGCCGCTCGTGCTCGAGCTCGCGGCGATCAGGGGACATGAGCCACTGCCGTACCTGCTCGCGCTCGCGACGGCGTCGAACATCGGCAGCGTTGGCACCGTCGTGGGCAACCCGCAGAACATCCTGATCGGCAGCGTCTCTGGCATGAGCCCGTGGCATTTCAGCGCGGTGCTCGCGCCGATCGCGGCGGCCGGCCTCGCGCTCGACATCCTCATCATCTGGCTGATTTTTCGAACGCAGCTCGTCGAACAGCCGGCGGATCGGACGTCGATCGCCGCTGCCGTTCGGCCGGGCCGCGTGACGTTCACGGCTGTGGCGCGGACCATCGACTGGAGGCTGCTGGTGCTCTTTGCCGGTCTCTTCGTGGTGATCGGTGCGGTCGAGCACGCCGGCATCGATCGGCGCCTGTTCGTACTCCTGCAGCCGCTCGGTCTCGATACCCTCGCGGGCCTCTCCGCGACGGCGGCCGTTTTATCGAACACGATCAGCAACGTGCCCGCCGTGATGCTCTTCACGAGGGTCGTGCCGAGGCTTTCCGACCCGCACACGGCGTGGCTCGCGCTCGCGATGGCGAGCACGCTCGCGGGGAATCTCACGATTCTGGGATCGATCGCGAACCTGATTGTCGTCGAGGGCGCGAACCGGCGTGGAGTGCACGTGAGGTTCGGCGACTATGTTCGCGTCGGAGCGCCAGTCACGCTCGCGACGATGGCGTTCGGCGTCTGGTGGCTGATGTAGCCGTGGCGCGGCTCTTTAGTGCTGCCGGAATCATCCGATCATCACGCTGCGCGGAAACTGCGCGTTGTCCTCGAGAAACGTTTTCTTGTTCTCGAGCTCCTCGGAGGTCGGCTGAACCCTTCCATTGATGTCGGTGACACGCGACACGAGCGTGTGTTCGCCTGGAGTCGGTCCTTTCCACGCGTAAGTAAACAGTTTCCATGAATACTTGGCGGCGGTCGACGGGTCGAGCGTCGCCGCCTGCCATGGTCCGTCGTCCACGCGCACTTCGACGAGGCGCAGCGGCGTGCCGTCGTTCAGCACGAAGCCGAGCACGCGGCAGTCGGCGCCGTTGCGCGTGACGCGTGCGATAACCGACTTCAGCTGCATATGCGTGATGGCGGACTCGGTCCACTTGGTGTCGCCATCGATCACCTCGCCTTTGAGCGTGCGGTACCAGCGGGCCTGAAACTTCCCCAGGTACTCGTCTTCCTGCACGTGAATCTGCGAGAGCCATTTCACGTTCGCGACTCCGTACCAGCCGGGCACGATCAATCGGAGCGGCGCGCCCTGGTGGCGCGTCAGCGGCTCGCCATTCAGCGCGTAGGCGAGGAACGGCTGCGGCGACAGCGCGTGCTCGCGCGGCAGGCTGCGCCCGAACTGCTGCTCGACCTTGAATTTTTGATTGCGGAACTCGACTTCCTCTTCGCCGTGATCGGCACCGAAGAACACGAACTCGCGCGCCTCGCGCTTCACGCCGGCACGATCGAGCACGGCGCGCAGAGGCACTCCGGTCCAGCGCCCATTGCCCGCCAGCCCCTGAATCGGCCGCTTGCTGTTGCCGGAGCACTCGAAGCCCGCCACGAGCTCGCTGCCGCCGATCTTCCTGAGATCGTCGATGGAGAACGAGGCCGGTCGGTCGACGAGGCCCGATATCTTCAGCCGGAATGTCTGCGCATCGACTTCCGGATGACCGTAATGCTGGGTCGTGAAGAACTGATCCCTTGGCGTGAACGGCCCATCGATCTTGCGCAGATCGAGGTAGCGCACGGTGGCGCTCGGCGTCGGGTTGAATGTCGCAGGGATATCGGTGAAAGGCACTGGCGTTTCGTCTGCGCCGAGGGCGGGGAGCGCCCATGCCGGGAGGTCGAGCAGGGTCAGCGCGCCGACAGCGAGCGCACCTTTCACAACGTCGCGGCGGAGCATCGTCATGAGGCAGGTTCTTACCACGAACGTGGTCAGGACGCCAGAGGGCAGGAGGGGCAGGAAGGGCAGGCGGGGCAGGAAGGACAGGAATGCCGGCCGGCCGCCAGAGCCCGAAGCTCCGGCGGCCGACTCTCGACTTGCGACTCGCGACTAAAACCTGATCGCGATGTTAAATCGCGCAATTCGCGGCGCCAGGATCGAAGCTGGCGACAGGAACTGAGGGACGGTGTTCAGCGGCCCGCTGAGGTCGCCGTTCTGCCTCAGGCCGATCGTGCCGCTCAGCGTGCGGACGTCCCAGACGACGTTCGAGTTCGTGAGGTTGTAAATGTCGACCGACGCCTCGAGCGACCGGCTCGTCCCCATCTTGAATGACTTGGAGAACCGAAGATCGAGTTGATTTCTCGCATCCAGACGATGCGACCCAGGCGCCTCGACGTTGATGTTCGTCGTGCCGCCAACCGTCAGCCGCTGCGACACCTGGCGCGTCACCGCGATGCCGCTCTCCGAAATGAAGTTCGCCGACACGCCAATCTCCTGGAACGGCAGCACGTACGTGCCGGTCCATTTGAAGATGTATGGCCGGTCGCCGAGCTGCCCCGTGATGAGGCCATTGGCGTTGATGAGGTTGTCCGGGTTGGTGTTCACGCTGACGCCGTCAATCCGCGTGCGGCCCATCGTGAGCCCCGCGACCATCTGCCACCGGTTCGAGAAGCGCTTGGTGCCCGAGATTTCGACGCCGCTGTACGTCTGCACGCTCGTCGGATCGTTGGTGACGACGGTCAGGTTCGTTCCCGACAGCCGATCGAAGAACTGGTAAGACGTATCGTCGGCGGTTCCCGCGACGCCGTCGGGACCGGAATCCGCCGCGGTTTTCGGTGTCGTCGAGAACGGCAGGGCGGGATTGAACGTCGCCTGCGGGTACTTTTCGCGGCGATACGTGTAGTTGACGCTCAGCTTGAGTGCCTGACCCAGATCGCGATCGAACCCCGCCGTGTACTCGTCGGTGTAGGGCCGACGATAGCCGGGGTCGATGGTCGTGGTTGATCCGGACGTGGTCACCGGTGTGCCGGTCTGTTCGCCCGGCTGGAAGTGCAGATCGTGGTTCGCGTCGGTCCAGTTGTACTGGACTTGGTACGTCGAGTTCGGATTGATCGAGTCGAGCGGCGTACCGGTCGTCGGGATGATGTAGTAGTAGCGTGCCGCGGACCCTCGAATTGCGGTTTTTCCATCGCCCGTCGCGTCGTAAATGAGGCTCAGGCGCGGACCGGCGTTGTTCCAGCTGACCACGTTGGTTCGCGAAAGGCTGCGCGGCACCACGTTCGCCGCGAACTCAGGAATGCCGACGGCGGTCCAGCGGGTCGCCGGACTCGATTGATCCGGCAGGTATCCGTTGAGGTGCTCGAACCGGACCCCGGCGGTCACGGTCAGTCGCTTCAGCGAATAGCTGTCCTGCACGAACAGCGCAGTGTCGTCCACCGTCGTCGCGGTATTGAACGGCGTGGCGAACAGCGTGACCGAAACCCCCTGGTTGGTCGTGCTGTTGTACGTCTCCGTCAAATCGTTGAAACGGGTCGTTTCGACGTTTCCCGCGGCATGCGTCTGGTCGACGCCGAACTTGAACTCGTGCCGGCCGCCGAGCGCCTGGTCGACGTAATACTGGAACGTCGCGTTCGCCTGGAGGCGTGGACGATGGCGCACGGTGTTGGCGGTGTTGTTGCGCGTGATGATGCCGGTGACCGTGTCGGTGAGCGACTCATCGGTGCCGTTCAAGTACGTCGGGAAGAGAATCGTGTTGTAGCCGACCCGGGCGTCCATGAACAGCCGCGGCGTGATGATCGAGTTCCACAACGCCTGGTAAACGTTGAACACGTCTTCTTCGTCGCTCGTCGAATCGACGACCGTTATGGCGGCGCTGTTCAGCAGGCGATTGGGTTTGTTATACCGCTGGCGCGACCAGAAGCCCGTCAGCTTGTTCTTGTCGTTCAGCTGATACGTCAGGTTGACGAGACCTGACGTGATGTTGGTTTGGTCGAGGACCGTCTGCGACAGCGCCACAGGCGTGTTGACGTGCACGCGCCAATCGCGGAACGAACCGAATATCCGCAGCTTGTTCGCGACGAGCGGTCCGCCGAGCGTGAAGTTTTCGTCGGAGACGAAATTCACCTGGTTGGCGTTTGCCGGGAAACCATTCCTCAACAGGTTCGCGTCGACGTTCGCGCTCTGCGTCTGTTTGCCTTCCCACGCGAAGGTGTTGCGGCCCGACCAGGTGTTGCCGCCGCTCTTGGTCACCATGTTCAGGAACACGCCGCCGGTCGGAACCGTGTTGTCGTGCGCTCCGGTCGACACCTGGATGTCGTCGAAGGAATCGTAGTCGTAGTAATAGCCGGCCGCTCCGATGGCGCTCGGATCGCCGACGTTGATGCCGTTCAGGAACTGGCTGTTCTGGCTGCTGTTCGTGCCGCGCGCGTTGTACGTGCCCTGGAGGCCCCCGGAGGTGCCGCCGACATCAGGACGCGTGATCATCAGGCTCGGCACCTTGTATTCGACCAGCGCCCAGATGTCGCGGCCGCCTGGCGTCGCCTGAAGAAGCTGTTCGCTCAAGTTGACGGCCTGTGTCGCGCTCGTCGTGTCGACCACGGGCGACGCGCCAGTGACCGTGACCGTCTCGGCAACGGTCGCCACCTTCATCTGGAGTTCGACGGGCGTCGTCTGCCCGACGAGCACCGCGACGTTTTGTCGCACGATGGACTGGAACCCTTGGAGATCGAGCTTGACCGTGTACGTCCCTGGGACGAGCGACGGAAACCGGTAGACGCCGCCCGCGTCGGTGACGCCGGTCATCGTGCCAGACACGAGGACCGGGCTGCTGATCGTGATAGTGGCGCCGGGCATGACGGCATTCTGCTGATCCATTGCCTTGACGAGAATGCTGCCGGTCTGAACCTGGGCAACCGCAGGCATCGCGAGTGCTGCCGAGAACAGCACCGCGAGCGATATGACAATCCGCCTCATCGACTCCTCCTCACAAACGTGACCGTCGAAACTGAAACGCCTGATTACGGGCGGACTCTACCAAGGCTCAGGTGGTTGCGCAACGAAATGTCATAGATTTTCGGCCCATCGTCGGACGATGTTCGGAATATTGGATATAGCGCGACGGCGAGGGAGGGTAGCCATGACCGGAGCGTTCCGGCCGCCGGTCATGGCCGACGAAGGATTAGAACTTATACGTGACGCTGACCCGCGCGATCCGCGGTCCGATGATCGACGCCGGCGAGTTGAACTGTGGAACGGTGTTCAACGGACCATTCGGATCGCCGTTCACGCGAAGGCCGATCGTGCCGGTCAGCGTTCTGACCTGCCACACGGTCGCTGCATTCGTGACGTTGCTGACGTCGAACGCCACGTTGAACGACTGGTTGCCGTAGTTGAAGTTCTTGCCGACGCGCAGGTCGAGCGTGGTCAGCGCCGGCAGGCGATCGCTGTCGAACGGCTCCACGTTGATCGTGGTCGCACCGCCGATTGTGAGCGGTGCGCTCAGCTGCCTGTTGAACGGTGTGCCGCTCTGCGACCTGAGGTTGGCGGCAAACAGGATGTCGTACGGGAAGAGATACGTGCCGGTCAGCTTGAATTGCACCGGGACGTCGGTCGCGATCGGCCCGCTCGAGTTGATCAACGCATCAGGAAGCACGTTGGCTTGCGTTGTCGACGTGCCCAGGCTCTGGTTGTCCTGCCGCGATCGCGACAACGTCAGTCCGCCGAGCAGCTGCCAGCGGTTCGAGAATCGCTTGCTCGCCGAGATCTCGACGCCTTTGTACGTCTGCACGAACGTGGGATCGTTGGTAATCAGAATGGTCTGGGCGGGGTTCGTCCGGTCGAAGTAATTCAGCACGCGATCGTCGCTCGTGCCCAGAACGCCATCGGGCCCGGCGTCTGGTGTCGCTCTCGCCGGGAACGAGGTGAGCGGAACGGCGGTGTTGACGAAGGCCTGCTGATTTTTCTCCTGGCGATACGTGAACACGGCGCTCAGCTTGATGTTGCCCGCGAGCTCCTGGTCCACGCCGGCCGTGAACTCGTTCGTGAAGGGACGGCTGAAGTTCGGATCGAACGACGTCGCGGCGGCGCTGCTGACCGACGCTGGCCCGACCTGTTCGCCAGGCTGGAAGCGCAGGTCGTGATTCACGTCGTTCCAGTTGTAGGTTTCGCTATAGCCCGCATTCGGATTCACGCTGTTCGCGATCGCCGAGTTGACGATGTAGTAGTACCTCGCGGCTGATGCTTTCAGCGCCGTCTTGCCGTCGCCCCTCAAATCGTACACGGCGCTCACGCGCGGTCCCACGTTGTTCCAGAGGACGACGTC
>Ga0105240_10003899_pt1 | contig 23042 bp, 22 predicted proteins | sample KBSC54metaG_FD_80426 | JGI IMG/M metagenome (GOLD analysis project Ga0105240, IMG submission 80426) | Corn rhizosphere microbial communities from Kellogg Biological Station, Michigan, USA - KBS C5-4 metaG | ecosystem: Host-associated > Plants > Roots > Rhizosphere > Soil | place: Michigan, USA... | reverse complement strand
GCCTAAGGCGACCTCCCACCCATCCCATCAATTCTGAGGACGAAGAGCAGATACAATGGCTGCGAAAGACGTCTATTTCTCATCCGACGCCCGTGACCGCATGCTGCGCGGCGTCAACACCCTCGCCAACGCGGTGAAGGTGACCCTGGGCCCCAAGGGCCGCAACGTGGTGATCGAAAAGTCCTTCGGCGCCCCGCGCTCGACCAAGGACGGCGTCACCGTCGCCAAGGAAATCGAACTGGTCGACCGGTTCGAGAACCTCGGCGCCCAGCTGATCCGGGAAGTCGCTTCCAAGACCAATGACAAGGCCGGCGACGGCACCACTACCGCCACCGTGCTGGCTCAGGCGATCGTGGTCGAAGGCCTGAAGTCGGTGGCCGCGGGCATGAACCCGATGGATCTGAAGCGCGGCGTCGACAAGGCGGTCCACCGGATCGTCGAAGAGATCAAGGCGACCGCCAAGAAGGTCACCACCAACCAGGAGATCGCCCAGGTCGGCTCGATCTCCGCCAACGGCGACACCGAGATCGGTGACATGATCGCCAAGGCCATGGACAAGGTCGGCAACGAGGGCGTGATCACGGTGGAAGAGGCCAAGAGCCTCGAGACCGAGCTCGACGTCGTCGAAGGGATGCAGTTCGACCGCGGCTACCTGTCGCCCTACTTCATCACCAACGCCGACAAGATGGAGGCCATCCTCGAAGAGCCGCTGATCCTGCTGTTCGAGAAGAAGCTCTCGTCGCTGCAGCCCTTGCTGCCGGTGCTGGAAGCGGTGGTGCAGTCGTCGCGTCCGCTGCTGATCATTGCCGAAGACGTGGAAGGCGAGGCCCTGGCCACCCTGGTGGTCAACAAGCTGCGCGGCGGCCTGCGGGTCGCGGCGGTGAAGGCTCCGGGCTTCGGCGACCGCCGCAAGGCCATGCTGGAAGACATCGCCATCCTGACCGGCGGCCAGCTGATCAGCGAAGACCTCGGCATCAAGCTCGAGAACGTCGGCATCGACATGCTCGGCAAGGCCAAGAAGGTCTCGATCACCAAGGACGACACCACCATCGTCGACGGCTCGGGCGAGCGCGCCGACATCGAAGGCCGCATCTCCCAGATCAAGCGGCAGATCGAAGACACCACCTCCGACTACGACAAGGAAAAGCTGCAGGAACGCCTGGCCAAGCTGGCCGGCGGGGTTGCGGTGGTTCGCGTCGGCGGCTCGACCGAAGTCGAGGTGAAGGAGAAGAAGGACCGCGTCGACGACGCCCTGAACGCCACCCGCGCAGCGGTGGAAGAAGGCATCGTGGCCGGCGGCGGCGTCGCCCTGCTCAAGGCTTCCAAGAGCCTCGAAGGCCTGCAAGGCGACAACGACGACCAGAACGCGGGCATCGCCATCGTCCGCCGGGCCCTGCAAGCCCCGATCCGCCAGATCGCCGAGAACGCCGGCGTGGAAGGCTCGATCGTGGTCGGCAAGGTGCTGGAGAACCCCTCGGCGACCTTCGGCTTCAACGCCCAGACCGAAGAGTACGGCGACCTGGTGGCCGCCGGCGTGATCGATCCGGCCAAGGTCGTGCGCACGGCCCTGCAGGACGCGGCCTCGGTCGCCGGCCTGCTGATCACCACGGAAGCGGCGGTGGTCGAAGCGCCGAAGAAGAGCAGCCCCGCGCCGGCCATGCCGGGCGGCGGCATGGGCGACATGGACTTCTAGTCCAGGCGTCCAGTCTGCACTGACGAAGGGCGGAGCCTCCCGGCTCCGCCCTTTTTCTTTGCGCCTCCCTCCCCTCATGGGGAGCGACGCTACCCCCGCCGCCGGCGCTCCTTGCGGTCGTCGCCCAGCAGCCAGTTCGCCACGCAGCTGACCAGCCAGACCACGATCGTGGTCAGAACCGCGGCAAGGAGGCCGTGGACGTTGAAGCCGCCGAGCAGCCAGTCGACGATCTTCACCATCAGGGCGTTCACGATGAGCAGGAAGAGGCCGAGGGTGAGGACGGTGAGCGGCAGGGTCAGGAAGGTCACGATCGGGCGCACCAGCGCGTTCACGAGCCCGAGCAGCAAGCCGGCGGCGACCACGCTCTGCCAGCTCTTCACCTCGACGCCGGGAACGAACTGCGAGGCGACCCAGAGGCCGAGGGCGCTGACCAGCGCGCGCAGGATGAACTTGACCATGACCGTTTGACGTTGACGTGGAGGGAAGTTAGGTGATCAGTGATAAGGCAACTATCGACTCGCAGTCACGAGGGGCCTGAATGTCCACCGAGCCGCGGCGTTCCGAGCGCACCTTCACCATTCGCCAGCTGTGCCTTGAATTCAAGTGCACGCCGCGGGCGCTGCGATTCTACGAGGACAAGGGGCTGCTCGCGCCCGCGCGGCAAGGCCTGAACCGGATCTACTCCCACCGCGACCGCGCCCGCCTGCAGATCATCCTGCGCGGCAAGCTGCTGAACCTGTCGCTGGCCGAGATCCGCGAGATCCTGGACCACTACAACAAGGACGACGGCGGCGTGGCGCAGAGTGCGGTGGCCCTGCGCCGCTACCGCGAGCGGCTGGTGACGCTCGAGCAGCAGCGCCGGGAGCTGGACATCGCGATCGACGAACTGCGCAGCTCGTGCGTGCGGATCGAGGCCCACCTGGCCGAAAGTCGTCCGGAGCTGCTGGCCCCCGGCCAGGCCCGCGCCGACCAGCCTGAGCTGGCTTCGGCCAAGTAGCCTCATGATGTAGAAGGGGTCCTGACGACGGAGGGCCCGCATGACCTACCAGCCGCCGGTGCGCGAGCACCTGTTCCTGCTGCGCGATGTGCTCGGGATCGAAAAATACGCCAACCTGCCCGGCTTCGCCGATGCGACGCTGGACGTGATCGAGCAGATCCTGGACGAGGCCTCCAAATTCTGCGGCGAGGTGCTGGCGCCCCTGAATGCGGTCGGCGACAAGCAGGGCTGCAAGTGGAGCGCCGACCACTCGGTGGAAACGCCGACCGGGTTCAAGGAGGCCTATCGCCAGTTCGTCGAGGGCGGCTGGCCGGCGCTGGCCGCCGAGGCCGACTACGGCGGCCAGGCCCTGCCGCGGGTGGTGAACCTGGCCTTCAGCGAGATGAGCTCGTCGGCCAACATGGCCTTCGCCATGTACCCCGGCCTCACCCACGGGGCCTATTCGGCGATCCTGGCCGGCGGCTCGGCGGAGCAGAAGGCGCTCTATCTGCCGAAGCTGGCCAGCGGCCAGTGGGCCGGCACCATGAACCTGACCGAGCCCCAGTGCGGCACCGACCTGGGCCTGCTGCGCACCAAGGCGGTCCCGGCCGGCGACGGCAGCTACCGCATCAGCGGCCAGAAGATCTGGATCTCGGGCGGCGAGCAGGACCTGACCGAGAACATCATCCACCTGGTTCTGGCGCGGATCGAAGGCGCCCCGGCCGGCACGCACGGGATCAGCCTGTTCATCGTCCCCAAGTTCCTGCCCGACGCCGGCGGCAAGCCGGGCGCGCGCAACGGCGTGCGCTGCGATGGCCTGGAAGAGAAGATGGGCATCCACGGCAGCGCCACCTGCGTGATCAGCCACGACGAGGCGACCGGCTGGCTGGTGGGCGAGGAGAACCGCGGCCTGGCGCTGATGTTCGTGATGATGAACGAGGCGCGGCTGGGCGTGGGCATGCAGGGGCTGGCCCAGGGCGAGGCCGCCTACCAGGCCGCCGCCGCCTTCGCCAAGGAACGGCTGCAGGGCCGCGCCCTGACCGGCCCCAAGAACCCGGACGGGCCGGCCGACCCGATCCTCGTGCACCCCGACGTGCGGCGGATGCTGATGGACTCGCGGGCCGTGCTGGAGGCGGGTCGGACCTTCCTGTTCTGGACCGCGCTGCAGGGCGACCTTGCCCGCGTCGATGCGGACGCGGCGGTGCGCCAGCGCGGCGCGGACTACATGGCGCTGATGACGCCGGTGCTGAAGGGCTACCTCACCGACCGCGGCTTCAAGATCTGCTCGGACGCGGTGCAGGTGCATGGCGGGGCCGGCTTCACCGAGCACCTGCCGGTCAGCCAGTACCTGCGCGACTGCCGGATCAGCCTGATCTACGAGGGGACCAACGGGATCCAGGCCCTGGACCTCGTCGGCCGCAAGCTGCCCGCCAACGGCGGGCGGGCGATGATGACCTTCCTGGCCGAGCTCGACGCCTACGTCGCCGCCAACCGCGGGGATGAGGGACTCGGCCCGTTCCTTGACGGCGTTGCCGCCGCCAAGGCGCAGCTGCAGGAGGGGACCCTGTGGCTGATGCAGAACGGCCTCACCGCGCCCGACAACGCCGGCGCCGCCTCTGCCGACTACCTCCACCTGCTGGGCCTCACGGCGCTGACCTACATGTGGGCGCAGATGGCCAAGGCCGCCTTCGGGAAGATCGCCGCCGGCGACGCCGATCCCTTCTACGCCAACAAGCTCATCGTCGGCCGCTACTTCCTGGCCCGCGTCCTGCCCGACGCGGCGGCGCACCTGGCCAAGCTGAAGACCGGCGCCGAGACGGTGATGGCCCTGCCGGCGGAGGCGTTTTGAGCCTCTACCGGGTCACGGTGGACTGGACCCTGGACGGCGACTTCCCCGCGCGCCGCTACAGCCGCGCCCACACCATCACCTTCGCCGGGGGCCTGATCGTCCCCGGTTCGGCCTCGACCCAGGTCGTGCCGCCACCCTGGGCGCGCGCCGACGCCGTGGACCCGGAGGCGGCGTTCACCGCCTCGCTCTCGGCCTGCCACATGCTGTGGTTCCTGGATTTCGCCGCCCAGGCCGGCCTCACGGTCAGCGCCTACCGCGACGAGGCCGAAGGGACCCTGGCCAAGGGTGACGACGGCCGGTGGCGGATGATCCGCGTGGCCCTGCGTCCGCAGATCACCTTCCCGCACCGCCGCCCAACCCCGGCCGAGCTGGACGACCTCCACCACCGCGCCCACGAAGCCTGCTTCATCGCCAACTCGGTGACGACGGAAGTGGTGGTGGAGGCGCCTGTCTGACATCCCTCCCCTTTTATGGGGAGGGACGACCGCGCAGCGGTCAGGGTGAGGGAGTCTGGAGTCAGACTCGCCACCCAATATCGTTGACGCTTCAGACATCCCCACCCTGCGATGCTGCGCATCGCTGTCCCTCTCCATGAAGGGGAGGGAGGCGGGCCTAAACCCTATTCACGCTGTTCGCCTTGATCTGCGCCTTGCCGCTGGCGTCCAGATCCGCACGCGTGTCGTCCAGGCGAACCGGCCCCTGCAGCGCCGCGTTGATCCGGTCCAGCCCCGCCACCGCGCCGGCCCGACGTGCGAACAGGTAGCGCAGCGAGATCCGTTCGCTGTCGGCCGCATCGGGCTGGGTGCCGTGCAGGGTGCAGGCGTGCCACATGGCCGCGTAGCCGGCCGGGCCGGTCAGCATCTTCTGGCGCGTCTCCACCTTGCCGCCGCGGCGGTCGCCGTAGCGCCAGCCGCCGCCGGCCCGGGCCAGTTCGTGCGGGAACACCGTCGCCCCCAGCCGGTGGCTGCCCTCCAGCAGGTAGAGCGGCGCATCGTGCGGGCCCACCGGGTGAAGGTAGACGTAGAGGGTCACGAAGTCGGCCTCGCGGCCCTTGAAGTCGATCAGGTCCTGGTGGAAGTCGATGCCGTAGAAATAGGTCACGTCCCGATACTCGGGGCGGACATAGGCCCCGAGGTTGTTCACCGGATTGTCGGTGATCCGGGCCTTCAGCCATGCGGGCACGGCCTTCGCCGGCACGCCGCAGACGATCTTGCGGTTCAGCAGTTCGTAGCCACCGCCCAGCACATCGGTCAGGCCGGCGACGATGTCCGGATCGCGCTCCACGAAGCCCAGCTCCCGATCGAACGCGTCGAGCAGGTTGCGGCCGGACCTCGGATTGACGCCGACGTACTGCGGGTCGGCATCGAACGCCGCCTCGGACAGGAACAGCTGGTCGTCGAACGCGCGGGTCGCGCGGATCTTGGCCAGCAGCCGACCGGCGGCGGCGCCGTCCACGCCCGGGAAGACATGGTAGCCGAGGTCCAGGATATCGTCGGTGGCGCTGGGTGCGGGCGTCTGGCGGGCGGCGGCGGGCATGGCGGTCTGGCTCCGGTCCGGCCCCACTGAAGTCCGCTTCGGTTAAGGAATGGCGAGCATCGCCTGGGCGCGCCGCCGCAGCGCGTCCGCGTCCCTCAGCTCGCATTCCCAGATCGTCTCCACCCGCCAGCCGGCCGCCTCCAGCGCGGCGCGGTGGCTGATGTCGCGCTCCCGGTTGCGGCCGATCTTTGCCGTCCAGTAGTCGCGGTTGGCCTTTGGAACCCGGGCGCCGCGGGCGCAGTCGTGGCCGTGCCAGAAGCAGCCGTGCACGAACACCGCCAGCCGCCGTCCCGGCAGCACGATGTCCGGCTTGCCCGGCAGGTCGGCGCGGTTCAGCCGGTAGCGGCCGCCCAGCGACCAGATCAGCCGTCGCACCCGCAGCTCCGGCCCGGTGCCGCGCCCCTTCACCTGCCGCATCACCGACGAGCGCTTCTCCGGTCCGTAGACGTCGGTCATGGCCGCACGTCCTTCGGCCAGGGGCCGATCCGCAGCGCGCCGGTCAGCATGGCCGCCCCGATCCGCCGAAGCCCCGGCAGCAGCGACAGCGGCGTGAACACCCAGTCGCGCAGCGCCGACCAGTAGGGTCCGCGCGACTGGAACATCGGCGTCAGCAGGCGCGACGCCAGCTGGTAGATCGCCGTGTGCCGCCGCCGGGCCGACTGGAAGTCCTTCAGCACCGGCGCGACGGCCGCCGCGGGCGTCAGCCGGTCCGCCAGTTCCACCGCATCGAGCAGGGCGAGGTTGGCGCCCTGGCCCAGCTGCGGGCTGGTGCCGTGGGCCGCGTCGCCGATCAGGATGCAGGCGCCGGTGTTCCAGGCGCCGACGGTCACGTCCCGATAGATCGCGGGCGCCAGGTCGTCGGCCTGGACGAAGCCGGCCGCCATGGCCCCTGCCGCTGGCCAAAACCCCGCCACCTGCGCCTTCCAGGCCGCGAAGTCGCAGGCCGCGAAGGCTTGCGTCCGCGCCGCCGGCATCGACCAGAAGAAGCTCACCTCCTCGCCGCCGCCCGCGCCGCGGCCGATCGGCAAAAGGCCGATCATCACCTCGGCGCGATGGTAGACCTGGGCGAGCACCCCGGCGCAGCGGCCCTCGGGGTCGGGCAGGTTGCCCCACACGGCGCCCCAGGCATTGACCGACGCCCGCGCCTTCGGCCGCAGGCCCTGGCGCAGCCGCGAGGCCGAGCCGTCGGCGATCACCGCCAGATCGAACGGACCGTGCGCGGCGCCGGTGGCGTCGACTAGGACCGGCCGCGCCGGCTCGCGAACCGTCTCGATCGCCGCGCCTGGCCGCACCGTCACGCCCGCCGGCTCCAGCGCCTCGTAGAGCAGCTGGAACAGCCGCCCGCGGTGGATGCCGACCCCGTGCGCGCCCGGCCGCCAGCGCCTGTACTCCATGAACAGCACCAGGCGCCCCTGTGCGTCCCGGCCTTCCAGCCGGTCGACCCGCGCCCCGATCTCGCGCGCCGCTTCGCCCAGCCCGAGCCGGTCCAGGGCCTTCAGCCCTGTCGGCTGCAGCAGCAGGCCCGAGCCGACCGGCCGCGGCTCGGCGAATTCCTCGAACAGGGTGACCTCGACGCCCCGCCGCGCCAAGGCGAGGGCGGCGCCCATGCCGCCCAGGCCGCAGCCGACGACCGCGGCGCGCCGCGCCGCCGTCACAGCCCTTCGAACAGGGCCGTCGACAGGTAGCGTTCGGCGAAGCTCGGGATGATGGTGACGATCAGTTTGCCCGTCATCTCCGGCCGCGAGGCGACGTCGAAGGCGGCGGTCAGGGCCGCGCCCGACGAGATGCCCACCGGCACGCCCTCCACTCGCGCGCAGCGGCGCGCCATGTCGAAGGAATCCTCGTTCGACACCTGGATGATCTCGTCCATAACCCCCCGGTCCAGGATCGCCGGCACGAAGCCGCCGCCGATGCCCTGGATCTTGTGCGGCCCCGGCGCGCCGCCGGACAGCACCGGCGAGGCGGACGGCTCCACCGCCACCATGTGCACCGACGGCTTGCGCGCCTTCAGCACCTGGCCGATGCCGGTGATCGTCCCGCCGGTGCCGACGCCGGAGATCACGCAATCCACCCGCCCGCCGGTGTCGTTCCAGATCTCCTCGGCCGTGGACACCCGGTGGATCAGCGGGTTGGCGGGGTTCTCGAACTGCTGCGGCATCACCGCGCCCTTGATCTCGCTGAGCAGCTCGCGCGCCCGGGCCACCGCCCCGGCCATGCCCTTCTCCGCCGGCGTCAGCTCCAGCCGGGCGCCCAGCAGGATCAGCATCTTGCGCCGTTCCAGCGACATGCTCTCGGGCATCACCAGGATCAGCTTCAGCCCCTTGGCCGCAGCCACGAAGGCCAGCGCGATGCCGGTGTTGCCGCTGGTGGGCTCGACGATGGTCGTGCCCTCCTTGATCAGCCCCTGCGCCTCCAGGGCCTCGATCATCGCGACGCCGATGCGGTCCTTCACCGACCCGATCGGATTGAAGAACTCCAGCTTGGCCAGCACCTCGCCCTTCGGCTTCAGCTCGGCGCTGAGGCGCGGCAGGCGGATCAGGGGCGTGTCGCCGATGGTGTCGAGGATGGAGTCGAAGATCTTGCCGCGCCCGGCGCGCTTGTAGCGGGCGGCGTCATAGTCCTTGGCGGGGGAGTCCATGGGGGGTCCTTGGTTCGGCGGCCCAGTGGCGCGGACCTTAAGGCGCGCGCGGGATTTTGGAAGCGTGCTCTAGGCCGCGGCGCGGGCCCGCTGCGGCGAAAGCAGCGGCTCCAGCAGTTCGGCGGCCAGGTGGCGCACCATCGGGACCACCACCCCGTCGCCCGCCAGGTGCAACGCCGCGGTGGTCCGCGGCGGCAGGCGGTAGCTGTCGGGCAGGCCCATCAGGCGGGCGGCCTCGCGCGGGCTGATCAGCCGGCTGCGCACCTCGCCCTTCTCGGCCACCAGCAGGAACTGACGCGACGAGCCGCCGCCGGGTGTGCGCAGGCATCCGGCCAGGCCGTCGAAGCGCGCCTCGGTGCGCTGCCGGCCCGAGCGCATGCGCCGGAACGCGGCGCCCACGCGCCGCTCGCCGCTGGCCAGCGCCGCGTCCAGCCGCAGCAGGTGCGCGCCGTCCATCTGGTCCACCAGCGCCTGCGTCTGGGCGGGCGTGCGCCAGCGCACGGCCGCGTCCGGCTCCAGCAGAGCGGCAAGGTCCTGGTTGCGGTGCGGCGGCGCAGGCAGGCGCCAGTCGATCCAGCGGCCCCTCAGCCGGCCCGGCAGGCGATCGCGGGCCTCGGCGACGATCCGGGTGGCATTGTCCGGCGATCCCGTCAGCGCGGCCGGCAGGTCCCCTCGGGTCGCGATGATCACGCAGCGGGCGCGCGATTGCGGGGTCCAGGCCGCGGCGTCCAGCTCCAGCGCGCCGAACCGGTAGCCCGCCCCGGCCAGGGCCGCGCACACCGCCGCGAAGTCGCGCCCGCCGTGCGAGGTGAAGAGGCCCGAGACATTCTCGATCACGATGGCGCGCGGCGCCCGGCCCTCGGCCGCCAGCCCCTCCATCAGCCGCCAGAAGCCGAAGAAGGCCGACGAGCGCCCGCCGGCCAGGCCCGCACGGGCGCCGGCGAGGCTGAGGTCCTGGCAGGGGCTGGACGCCCAGGCGAGGTCCGCGCGGCCTGGCACGTCCTCCGCCGCGAGCCGCCAGACGTCGCCGGCATGCAGGTGGTCGTCGCCGAAATTGGCGCGGTACGCCGCCGCCTTCATCGCATCGAAGTCGTTGGCGAACAGGCACTTCCACCGCTCGCCCAGCCCGAGCCGCGCCATGCCCCCGCCGGCGAAGAACTCGTAGAAGGTGAAGGGCGCGCGACTCACGGTCGCGGAGTTTGGGGTGATTTGGCTTGCGTGTCCTGGGCGGCTAAAGGTCACCCCGATCCCAGCGAAGCAGGAACCGCGGCATGCCCCCCGCCTATGACACCGTGATCCGCGGCGGCCTCGTCTACGACGGCCACGGCGGGGCGCCTTTCGAGGCCGATGTCGCGATTGTCGAGGGCCGCATCGCCGCCGTCGCGCGCGCCATCGCGGGCCAGGGCGCCGAGGAGATCGACGCGCGGGGTAACATCGTCACGCCCGGCTTCGTCGACATCCACACCCACTACGACGGCCAGGCCACCTGGGACGAGCGGATGCAGCCCTCCTCGTGGCACGGCGTGACGACGGTGGTGATGGGCAACTGCGGCATCGGCTTCGCCCCCTGCCGGCCCGACGACCACGACCTGCTGGTCAGGCTGATGGAAGGCGTCGAGGACATCCCGCATCCGATCCTGACCGAGGGCCTGCCCTGGAACTGGCGGAGCTTCCCGGACTACCTGGACAGCCTGGCGTCGCGGCGGTTCGACGTCGACATCGGCGCCCAGCTGCCGCACTCGGCGCTGCGGGTGTTCGTGATGGGCGAGCGCGGGGCCAACCGCGAGCCGGCGACGCCCGACGACGTCGCCGCCATGGCCGAGATCGCCCGCGAGGCGGCCGAGGCCGGCGCGCTCGGCTTCTCCACCTCGCGCACCATCAACCATCGGGCCAGCGACGGGCGGCACATCCCCACCCTGACCGCCGGCGAGGAGGAATTGACCGGCATCGCCCTGGGCCTGGCCAAGGCCGGCAAGGGCGTGCTGCAGGTGGTCGCCGACTTCGTCGACGACGTGGCCGAGTTCGGCATGCTCCGCCGCGTGGTCGAGCGCTCGGGCCGCCCGCTGTCGTTCACGCTCGTGCAGGTGTCGAATCGGCCCGAAAGCTACCGGACACAGCTCGCGCTGGTCGACGAGGCCGTCGCCGCAGGCCTCGAGATCAAGGCCCAGGTCGGCGCGCGGGCGGTGGGCGTGCTGCTCGGCCTCGAGCTGACCATGAACCCGTTCACGCCTTATCCGGCCTATGCCCGAATCGCCGGCCTCCCGCTGGCCGAGCGGGTGGCGGCCTTGAAGGATCCGGCGTTCCGCGAACGGCTGCTGGCCGAACCGCCGCTGGGCCGGGTGCGCGGACGGCTGCGCGAATGGGAGAACATGCACCTGGTCCGGGGGCTGCCCGATTACGAGCCTACCGGCGAAGACACCGTCGCCGCCATCGCCGCGCGCACCGGCCAGTCGCCGGAGGTCGTCGCCCTCGATCACCTGGTGAGCCAGGGCGGCAAGGCGATCATCTACGTGCCGACCCTGAACTATGCCGAAGGCTCCCTGGACGCGATCCACACGATGCTCAGCCACCCGCAGGCCGTACCCGGCCTCTCCGACGGCGGCGCCCACGTCGGCCAGATCTGCGACGGCAGCTTCCCCACCACCCTGCTCACCCACTGGGCGCGCGACCGCACCCGCGGTCCGAGACTGCCGCTCGAGGCGGTGATCCGCGGCCAGGCGCGCGACACCGCCCGCGCCGTCGGCCTCTACGACCGCGGGGTGATCGCGCCCGGCTACCGCGCCGACCTCAACGTCATCGACCACGAGCGCCTGACCCTCCACGCGCCCGAGGTCCGCTACGACCTGCCGGCCGGCGGGAAGCGGCTGGTGCAGCGGGCCACCGGCTATGTGGCGACCCTGGTGGCCGGCCAGGTCACCTACCGCGACGGCGAGGCCACCGACGCCCTGCCCGGCCGCCTGTTGCGCGGCTCCCAGGCGGCGCCTATCACCTGAACGATTTCGAAACCCGGCAGGCCGTTTGGCCAGGGCGGCTTTCTCCGCCGCCCGCCGCCGATCCATTGTGCCGAAGACCAGGATTTCCGTTGATGCTGCTTCCCGACGACGCCGCCCCCAGCCAGGACCTGCGCGCCGCTGTCCCGGCCCGCGCCGCCTTCTTCGCGTTCGACGGCGAGGCCTGGACGCCGAACGAGCCCGGCCGAAGTCCCTGGAACCCGAAGCACACCGGCGGGGTGCCGACCGCGGCCCTCCTGATGCACGCGGCCGACCAGGTCCCGTCCCAGGCGCCGATGCTGCCGGCGCACATCACCATCGACATCCTGCGGCCGGTCCCCTACGGCCCGATCCGGACGCGGGGCGTCGTGACCCGCGAAGGCCGCAAGATGCAGATGGTGGAAAGTCATCTGCTGTCCGCTGATGGCGAGACCGTGGCCAGGGCGCGGATCATGCGCACGCGCCTCATGGACACGCCGCTCGTGCCCGCCCAGCCCGTCCGCCACCCCGGGCCGGACGAGGCGGTGCTGCAGCCGCCCCCCGAGCCTCCGCGCACGATGAGCACGATCATCGAGACCCGGAAGTTCCTGATGCCCGAGGGCGCGCCAAACGGGGTGATGTGGGCGCGGATGGTCGGCGACCTCGCCCCCGGCATCCCGGTCGGCGACACGGGCCGGCTGGCGATGTTCGCCGACTTCGGCACCGGCCTCGCGCCGCTGCCGAACCGCGACGACTGGACCTTCGCCAACGTCGACATCTCGGTCCACCTGGCGCGCTTGCCGGTGGGCGAATGGATCCTGGTGGACGCCGAGAGCCTGCTGCAGGGCGCCGGCATCGGCCTGACCAGCATGGTCATGGCCGACGTGCACGGCGAATTCGGCCGCGCCCACCAGACCCTGTTCATCGACCGACCGCCTGGCTGGAAGCCCTAATCGGCGGCCGGGTGAGCCCCTCGATCAGGGAGCGGGGTTGGACGCCGGCGACAGGGCCGCGTGATCACCAGTCGGCGTGTCGGACGAAGCGGTGGCGGGCGGCCCGGCCGGCTCGAGAGTCACGGTGAGCGGGTTGGGCTTCAGATCGTTCATCGCGCCGCTCGCGATGTCCACCGTCGCACCGATGACCCCGCCGACCAGGGCGTTGCCCAGGAACCCGACCGTGCCGCCGTCGCTCACCGAGCTGCCGACGTGCGTGGTGACGGGCTTGTAGCCGGCCAGGCTGACGGTCACGTCGAAGGGGTCGCGGCGGGGCAGGGTCATGCTGCAGGGCGTCGTGACGCAGGAGCGCCCGTTGGTCGTTGTCACCGTGGCGCCGGGCGGCGTCGACACCACCCTGAATTCTGTGGTGGTGCCCCGGACCACGGTGGCGCAGGCGCCCAGACTCGCGCAGGCGCTCAGCGCCGCGAGGGCGCGTCCCAGTCTCATCATTGTGAAAGTCCCCCTTGCCGCCCGACACTCAGGCAGCGCACCTGACGCTAAGACAACCCTTTGGTGTTCGTCCAGAACAAACGTCACCATATCGGGGAACGTTTCGGCCTTGCGGGTGTGGTAATGAGAGCGACCGGCCCATTCCGCCGCCCGCCGACATTGACACTGACGGCCGCTTCCCCTATTGCCGCGCGTCCCGATCCGAAGCGGAGTTCCTCGTCGTGAAGCGCACCTATCAACCCTCCCGCCTCGTGCGTAAGCGCCGGCACGGGTTCCGCGCGCGCATGGCGACCAAGAACGGCCGCAAGCTGATCGCCCGCCGTCGCAGCCAGGGCCGCAAGCGCCTGACCGCCTAGGCGCACGCCTCAGAAAGGTTTCGGCCTGACCGAAGCCGCCTTTGTCCTCGATCGGCTGAAGAAGCGCGCCGATTTCCTCGCTGCGGCGAAGGCCTGCGCCTGCGCGCGCGGCGCGGTGCTGGTGCAGGCGCGCGACCGCCGCGACGGCGCCGGCCAGGTGCGGCTGGGCTTCACCGCCACCCGCCGGATCGGCGGAGCGGTGGTGCGCAACCGAGCCAAGCGGCGGCTGCGGGAAGCGGCCAGGGCGCTGGCTCCCGAGCACGCGCGGGCGGGGTGCGATTATGTGTTCATCGCCCGCGGTGGCACGACGACGCGGCCATGGCCCCGTCTCCTTGACGATATGAAAAGCGCGCTGATAAGGCTCGCCGCCGACCTTGGCGCCGCGCCGGGCGAGCCCCCAGACCCCGGTCCCCCCGCGTCCAATGCTCAACGATAGCCGCAACACCTTCCTGTTCGTCGTCGTCGCCGTCCTGCTGGTGATGGGCTACGAGGTCTTCGTGCTCGGGCCGATGCAGCAGCGGCGCGAGGCCCAGCAGCAGCGCGCCAACGCCGCGGCCGCCGCGGCCCAGCGCGAAGGCCTGAACGTGGCGCCGGACGGAACCGTCCTGGTGCATTACCAGAGCCGCGCCCAGGCCCTGGCCGCCACGCCCCGCGTGCAACTGCAGACGCCGTCGCTGGCGGGCTCGATCAGCCTCAAGGGCTCGCGGATCGACGACCTCTACCTGTGCGGCTCCGAGACCAGGAGCCCGCCCTGCTATCGCGAGACCACCGACGCCCGCTCGCCGCCGCAGGAGCTGCTGCGTCCGGCGGGCGCCCAGAACGCCTATTACGCGGTCGCCGGCTGGACCGGCGCCAACCTGGCCGGCCTGCCCGACGAGAGCACCGACTGGGCCCTGGCGTCGCCGGGCGCCCTGACGCCAATGCATCCGCTGCAGCTGACCTACACCTCGCCGCAGGGGCTGGTGTTCCACCGCCAGATCGCGGTCGACGCCCAGTACCTGTTCACCATCACCGACCAGGTCACCAACACCGGCCAGGGGCCCGCGACCCTGGCCCCCTACGGCTCCGTGCAGCGTCGCGGCGTCCCCTCCGAGGCCGGCAAGCTGGCCATGGAAGGCGCCATCGGCATGTTCGACCGGGTGCTCAAGGAGGTGAAGTATCCCGACTGGAAGAAGAAAGGCGACACCAGCTACACGACCACCGGCGGCTGGGTCGGCATCACCGACAAGTACTGGATGACCACCTTCATCCCCGATCAGGGCGAGCCGCTGAACGTGCAGTTCCGCATCCGTCCGGTCGGGGGGGTGGACGACTACGAGACCGCCTATGTCGGCCGCGCGCACACCCTCGCCCCGGGGGCCCAGGCCACCGAGGTCACCCACGTCTTCGCCGGCGCCAAGGTCGTGCCGGTGCTGAAGGGCTATGCCGACCGGCTGGCGACGCCGCGCCTCGAAGACGCGGTGGACTGGGGGTGGTTCTCGATCCTGACCAAGCCGCTCTTCCAGTGGGTGGAGCTGCTGAAGAACTGGCTGGGCAACTTCGCGCTGGCCATCCTGGCGCTGACCCTCTCCATCCGGACGGTGATGTTCCCGCTCTACGGGTCGTCCTATTCGATGTCGACCAAGATGAAGAAGGTGCAGCCCGAGATGAAGGCGCTGCAGGAGCGCTACAAGAACGACCCCCAGACCCTGCAAAAGGAGATGATGGGGCTCTACCAGCGTGAGAAGATCAACCCGGTCACCGGCTGCATCCCGATGCTGCTGCCGATCCCGGTGCTGATCGCGCTGACCAACCTGTTCAGCGTCACCATCGAGATGCGCCACGCGCCGTTCTTCGGCTGGATCCGCGACATGTCGGCGCCTGACCCGACCACGATGTGGAACCTGTTCGGCCTGATCCCCTGGAATCCGGGCACGCTGCCGCTGGTGGGGGGCTTCCTGGTCGGCGACGGCCTGGCCCACGTCGGCGCCTGGCCGGTGATCTACGCCGTCACCCTGTGGCTCAGCATGTCCCTGACCCCGCCGACACCGGGGATGGACCCGACGCAGCAGAAGATGATGCAATACATGCCGATCATCTTCACCTTCTTCCTGGCCCACAGCGCCGCGGGCCTGGTGATCTACTGGACGTTCTCCAGCGTGTTCACCATCGTCCAGCAGTACGTGATGATGCGCCGCTTCAAGGTCGACAACCCGATCGACGACTTCTTCGCGCGGCTGACGACGCGCACGAAACGAAAGTGACCGACACCTTTGACCCGGCCGAGATCGAGGCGGCCCGCGTCCTCTTCGCCCGGCCCGCCGAATTCCTGATGGGCGCGGCGAGCATCGACGGCCTGCCGCCGCCCGACCTGCCGGAGGTGGCCTTCGCCGGCCGCTCAAACGTCGGCAAGAGCAGCCTGATCAACGCCCTGGTGGGCCGCCACGGCCTGGCGCGCAGCTCCGCCGAGCCCGGCCGCACGCGGGAGGTGAACTTCTTCCTGCTCGACGGGCGGCTGCGCCTCGTCGACCTGCCCGGTTACGGCTTCGCCCGCGCGCCCAAGGGCGAGACCAAGCGATTCCAGAATCTCGGGCGCGACTACCTGAGGGGCCGGCCGAACCTGCGCCGGGTCTATCTGCTGATCGACGCGCGCCACGGCCTGAAGGCCCCGGACGCCGAGGCCCTGGACGCCCTCGACCGAGCCGCCGTTTCCTACCAGATCGTCCTGACCAAGGCCGACAAGCTGAAGCCTGCGGCCGTGGAGGCCCAGGCGGCCGCCACCCTGGCCGGCGTCAGCAAGCGCGCCGCCGCCTTCCCGCGGGTGGCCCCCGCCTCCGCCGTCACCGCCGCCGGCCTCCCCGAACTCCGCGCCGAGATCGCCGCCGCCGCCTTCGACTGAGCGGGCCTGGATAGGCGCTTTCGTCTGTGAGATCGCACCGTCCGCGCCAGCGGCAGCAAGGCTTAACCGCAGAGGTCGCGGAGGAGACGCGGAGACCGCAGAGGTGTTCTTCTCCGCGACCTCTGCGTCTCCTCTGCGCCCTCCGCGGTGGGATCTTTCGACCTCTCCGCTACTCCAAGTCTCCCGGCTCGCGCCGGAAGAAGGCATCCGAGGCAAATGCGATTGCCCGCCCTTCGAGGGGGGGCGGTTCAGCAACAGATTCGGCCTCATCTGGAAGCGCTCTGGTGACACAGCGCCCCGCCTTCGCTATCCCCCGCTGTCCTCCGAACTAGCGGACCCTCCCCACGTGCCCACCAAAGCCGAAATTCGCGAGCAGCAGGGTTGGGCCACGGCCAAGACCCTGGCCGAGGCGCTGCCGTTCATCCAGCACTACGACCGCAAGATCGTGGTGATCAAATACGGCGGCCACGCCATGGGCGAGGAGCACGTCGCCAAGCTGTTCGCCGCCGATGCGGTGCTGCTGAAGCTGCTCGGCCTGCATCCGGTGATCGTGCACGGCGGCGGTCCGCAGATTTCGCGCATGCTCGAACGGGCGGGGGTGTCGTCGACCTTCATCGACGGCCTGCGCGTGACCGACGCCGCCACCATGGAGGTGGCCGAAATGGTCCTGTCCGGCGCGATCAACAAGGAGATCGCCAACTGGATCAACCTCGCCGGCGCCGAGGCGGACGTGCGGGGCGTGGGCCTCTCGGGCAAGGACGCGCGGCTGATCACGGTGGAGAAGGCCACCCGCACCCGCAAGGGCGACGACGACAGCCTGGAACAGGTGATCGACCTCGGCTTCGTCGGCGAGCCCAGCAAGGTCGACCCCAAGCTGATCGTCGACCTGATCAATTCGCCGGACGACTACATCCCGGTGGTGGCGCCGATCGGCGTGTCGGCCGAGGGGGACACCTACAACATCAACGCCGACACCGTGGCCGGCGCCCTGGCCGCGGCCCTCGGGGCCAAGCGGCTGCTGCTGCTGACCGACGTGCAGGGGGTGATCGGCCGCGACGGCGAACTGATCCGCCAGATGACGGTGCAGGACGCCGGCAAGGCGGTGGCCACCGGCATCGCCACCGGTGGGATGATCCCGAAGCTGGAGACCTGCGTGGCCGCGGTCGAGGGCGGGGTGGAGGCGGCCGTCATCCTGGACGGGCGCCGTCCGCACGCGATGCTGGTGGAGCTGTTCACGGAACATGGCGCAGGGACGCTGGTGAAGGCATGAGCGAGGTGACGTTGTCCGACCTGCAGGTCGAGATCGAGGCCGCCTGGGCGGCGCGCGACGGCGTCAACGCCGAGACGCAGGGGCCGGTGCGCACGGCGGTCGACGAAACCCTCGCCCTGCTCGACGCCGGCAAGCTGCGGGTCGCCGAGAAGACAGGCGGCCAGTGGGTCACCTGCCAGTGGGCCAAGCAGGCGATCCTGCTCAGTTTCCGGCTCAACCCGAACAAGGTGATGCGCTCCAGCTCCCTCGGCGGCGGCATCGGCCCCTGGTGGGACAAGGTGCCCTCGAAGTTCGAGGGCTGGGAGGCGCCGCAGTTCGAGGCGGCCGGGTTTCGCGCCGTGCCCGGCTCGGTGGTGCGCCGCGGCGCCTACATCGCCCGCAACGTGGTGCTGATGCCCTCCTTCGTGAACATCGGCGCCTACGTCGACGAGGGGACCATGGTCGACACCTGGGCCACCGTCGGCTCTGCAGCCCAGATCGGCAAGCGCGTGCACATCTCCGGCGGCGCCGGCATCGGCGGGGTGCTGGAGCCGCTGCAGGCCAGTCCGACGATCATCGAGGACGACTGCTTCATCGGCGCCCGCGCCGAAGTGGCCGAGGGCGTGGTGGTGGGCGAGGGCTCGGTGCTGTCCATGGGCGTGTTCCTGACCGCCACGGTGAAGATCGTCGACCGCAAGACCGGCGACATCCTGCCGTCGGGCCAGATCCCGCCCTACTCGGTGGTGGTCTCCGGCTCGCTCCCCGACCCTCACGGCAAGGGCCCCAATGTCTACTGCGCGGTGATCCTGAAGACCGTCGACGCCCGCACCCGCTCCAAGACCTCGATCAACGAGCTGCTGCGGGACTGACGGCGGCGCCCTCCGGGCAGGGCAGTTCGAGCCTGGCAAGGCCAGCAATTCCCAAACCGTGCCATCCCGGAAACTCGCGTAGCGAGTTGCCCGGGATCGCCTCGCGGCCAACTCCTACGAGATCCCGGACAGTGGCTGCGCCGCTTCCAGGATGACAGCTCATTTCAGGCGCCCACAGGGGCGCGCCCTACCCCCGCGCCTGCAGCTCCTGCGGCGGCGGCGGGAACGGCGGCGTAGCGTGCGTGTCGGGCTTGGCCTCGGGATTCGGGAAGGTCAGGCTGGTGGTCAGGCCGCCCTTCGGATTGGGCTGGAAGCTCACCACGCCGCGCAGTTGGCGGGCGAAAGCGGTCATCAGCGTGCGCCCCACGCCCGGCCCGACCGTCGCGCGCTCGCCGGCGTGGCCGGTGTCGCAGATCTGCAGCACCGCCTGGTCGCCTTCGACCTCGAACTTCACCGAAAGCAGGCCGTTCTCGTCCAGTCCATGCTTGCGGGCGTTGCTGATCGCTTCGACGGCGAACAGCGCCAACGGGGCGAGGAAGTCGGGGTCGATCACCAGCGGATCGCAGACCAGGTCGCTGCGGATCGGCGCGGCCAGGCCGCTCTCGCCCGTCACCATCTGGCCGATCAGCTCTTCCAGGAAGTCGTGCAGGTCGACCCGCCGCAGGTCCGGGCTCTGGTAGAGCGCGCGGTAGATCAGGGCCAGCGCCGCGATCCGCTGGCGGGTGTCGGCCACCGCCGCGCGGGCCGACGGATCGCTGAGCGTCCGCTCCTGCAGGTTCAGCAGCGAGGAGATGACCTGCAGGTTGTTCTTCACCCGGTGGTGGATCTCCCGCAGCATCGCGTCCTTCTGCGCCAGGTGACCGGTCAGCGCCTCGTCGCGGGCGGCGATGGCGGCGGCCATGTCGCCCAGCGTCTCGGCCAGGTCGCGTATCTCGGGCGGCGCCTGTTCGGCGCGCACCGGGCGGACGGCGAAGCGGCCGCGGGCATAGAGCGCCGCGATCCGCTGCAGGTAGGCGATCCAGCGCACCACGCCGCGTTCGGCCACGAACAGCACCGCCGCCAGCGCCAGGGTGAACGCCAGCAGGGGCAGGGCCAATGCGGTGACCGGATTGAGCCAGGCCCAGGACGCCAGCCCGGGCGCGGGCGCCGAGAGCACCAGGAACAACTGGCCGCCAACTAGCGGGGCCGAGGCATAGAGCCGTCGCTCACCGTTGCGGGCGCTCTGCAGCCAGGCGCCGCTCGGCTTGCCCACCTGCGTCGCCATCGGCCCCAGACCGACCGGGAACCGGTTCGCGTCGGTGGCGGAGATGTAGCGGCCCGTCTGGTCGGTCAGGGCGACATCGGCGGATAGGGGCAGCCCGCCGCTGGCATTTTCGGGGCCGAGGCTGCTCAGGCTGATCACGGCCGCCGTGGCGCCATCGAAATGCCCCGTGGCGTCCGTCGCCGGGGCTGCGGCCAGGAGCGACGGGACAGCGGCATAGGCGGCGCCGGGATCGCGGGTCACAACCACCGGGTCGCCGCGCGCCAGGGCCTGGAACCACGGTCGCGCGACGACATCTGGATCCGCCGGGGCGCTTCTGGCCGCGCAGCTGACCCGGCCGGCGGCGTCGAACCGGATCACGTTCTCGTATCCCGGGATGCGCTCAGCCACCTGCCGCAGTCGCGGGGCGCAGGGCGTCGCCAGCGGCGCGGACCCCAGGGTCTGCAACAGCACCCGGGCGGACTCGAGGCGCGCCTTCGCGGTGGCCGCCCCACGCTCGGAGGCGGCGACCAGCGAGGCGCGCTCGTCCCGCGCCTCGCGGCGAAACTCCAGCGTCGCCTGGACGATGCTCAGGAACAGGACCGGCAGCAACGCCAACGCCAGGGCGAGCCCCAGACGCACCCGGATAGATATGGGCGCCCTGGGGCCGAGGATGTCCCTGAAGTTCACTTCACCGTGCTCAACCGCTCCGCGTCAGCGAGGATGGTGGCCATGGCCTGGCTCGCGGACGCGCCGTCGCGCCGGTACTGGCCGGATTCCAGGATGGCCTGCAGCGCCCGGCGCGCGCGGCTGACCCGGCTTTTCACCGTGCCCACCGCGCAGTCGCAGATCTCGGCCGCCTCCTCGTAGGCGAAGCCGCCCGCGCCCACCAGGATCAGGGCTTCGCGCTGTTCCGCCGGCAACATGGCCAGGCCCAGGCGCAGCTCGTCCAGCACGACCGGGGACTCCGGGTCGTCCACCGCCACCAGCGTCCGTTCGGCCGCTTCCTGGTCGAGCTGGGTCTGGCGCCAGGACCGTCGCTTCTCGGAATAGAACTGGTTGCGCAGGATCATGAAGGTCCAGGCCTTCATGTTCGTGCCCATGGCGAAGGTCTCGCGCGCGTCCCAGGCCTTCAGGACGGTGTCCTGGGCCAGGTCGTCGGCGGCCGCGGCGTTGCCGCAGAGGGTGCGGGCAAAGGCGCGGAGATGCGGGATGAGCGCGACCAATTCCTTCTGGAAGGCCTTGTCTCGCTCAGTATGCCCGGCCGAACGCTCGGCGGCGCCCATCAGCCATTCCCCGTTTCGCGGTCGTCGGCCCGACGCAGGATGTCCAGGAACTCATCCGGCACCGGCTCGTTGACCACTTCGTCGAACATCTGGCGCAGCTTCACGCCGATAGCCTGCTGCCGGAGCCGCGTCTCATCCAGGTTGGCGGAATTGCGAGGCCGCTTCACGGATCGATCGATCATCATTGGTTGGCGCGAACGCCCGCCCCCTTTACCCGAAAGTGCCATCGCCCAACGCGCAAGCGCTCCACTGGTTCCATCGGGTTCCATCAAACGTTACTTCAGCTAAGACTGCGCACTGCCGAATTTTTGTCCAGTCGGGAACCCCGCTCATCGGGGCGCGTTTGGCCCGCACGGGGGACGCCCACGGCAAAGCTCTGCCGGGGGCGCCGGACTTGCCCCGAAGACCACGGAGGATTTCGGGTAAATGAGTCTCGTCGCACGCCTCGCACCCCACCTGCCCTACATCCGCCGCTACGCCCGCGCCCTGACCGGCGACCAAGCCACGGGCGACAACTATGTCCGCGTGGCGCTGGAGGCGCTCGCCGCCGGCGAGCGGCAGCTGGACCCGGACCTCTCGCCGCGGGTGGCGCTGTATCAGGTGTTCCACGCGATCTGGCAGACCACCGGCGCCCGGCTCGAATCCTATGACGAGGACAGCGCCTCGGCCGCCGACGACGCCGCCCACCGCCTGATGCGCATCGCGCCCCGCTCGCGCCAGGCCTTCCTGTTGACGGCGCTCGAAGGGCTCACCCCCAGCGAAGCAGCCCAGGTGCTGGGGGTCGACTTCGCCGCGGTGGAGAAGCTGATCTCCGAGGCTCAGCGCGACATCGACGCCGAGCTCGCCACCGACGTCCTGATCATCGAGGACGAACCGGTGATCGCCGCCGACATCGAGGCACTGGTCACCGAACTCGGGCACCGTGTCACCGACATCGCCGCCACCCGCGGCGAGGCCGTCGAGGCGGTCAGCCGCAACCCGCCAGGCCTTGTGCTGGCCGACATCCAGCTGGCCGACGGCTCTTCCGGCGTGGACGCCGTGAAGGACATCCTGCTGCACCATGACACGCCGGTGATCTTCATCACCGCCTTCCCCGAGCGGCTGCTGACCGGCGAGCGGCCCGAGCCGACCTTCCTGATCACCAAGCCGTTCCAGCCCGAAACGGTGAAGGCGGCCATCGGCCAGGCCCTGTTCTTCCATCCCCGCCGCAAGCTGAAGGCGGCCTGAGCCCCGTCCTTCCCTCGCGAGGGATGGTCCCGGAATGGATGGATTCTCCCGCCTGGCTCCCCGCGCTGTCTAGTTGGCTGGGCCCGCAGTTTCGGCGGGCCCCTTGCCGTTCTTGGCGGTGAAATCTGCCTGCCGCGGCACAGGCAAAAATTTCCAAAAAAGTTGGGAACGAAGTTTGGCGAACGTCGTTTCCTGGTCTGCGAGGGCGGCGACGCCCCCCCGACATGAGGCTGGCGAGAGCCAGCCTGCCGCCTTCGCACCCTTTTCTCGATGACGCTCACTGGGGCGGCTGGACAACCAGCCGCCCCTTCCTTTTGGGCCGCACGCAACTGACGCGGGCTCGTCGGAAGTGACTCCGTCGATCTCAAGTTTCTTCGCTACAAACTACCCGCTCGGTCGACCAGATTTGGCCAGAACAACACTGGAATACCGGCAACTAAGGCAGCGGTTGATATTTTGGAACATCGCCCCCTCTTCCCCGTTTTACATTTGAGCACGACTGGAGAGTTTACGATGACCGATCTTGATCGCGTCCAAACCGAAGAGGGCCGCGTCTACCGGCCGGGCCTGTTCGCCGCCTTCCCGACCCGCCGACGCACCGTGCGCGTGACCGAGCCTGACGGCACGGAACGCGTCGTCACCGAGCCGGTCCCTGCGCGTGTGGTCACGGAGCACACGGCAGACCCCCGCGCGGCCCGCGCCCTCTACGAGCGCGGCCGTCGTGACGAGCGGGCGCGCCGGCGCGGCTCGCCGCTGCTCGGCTTCGTGATGTTGCTGATCGCCGTCGTCGGCGGGGCCATGGTCTACCTGGCCGCGCGAGAAGGCTCGTTC
>Ga0105240_10003898_pt1 | contig 23042 bp, 17 predicted proteins | sample KBSC54metaG_FD_80426 | JGI IMG/M metagenome (GOLD analysis project Ga0105240, IMG submission 80426) | Corn rhizosphere microbial communities from Kellogg Biological Station, Michigan, USA - KBS C5-4 metaG | ecosystem: Host-associated > Plants > Roots > Rhizosphere > Soil | place: Michigan, USA... | reverse complement strand
TAGTAATGACTACTATCTGACTATTACCGAAAGCCGTAAGAAATTCAACGAGGATGGGTACGACAGGCACAAGATCTTTCTGTACAAGGAAGACTTCAACAAGTTCCTGAAAGCGCTCACTGAGGCTGTGGATTACGTGAAGACGGAATTAATGCCAGACTTTGACTTCGACGCCTATAACCACGACACTGTTGCAGAAACTGAGGGACAGGACGGAGGCAGCAGCATTGCTGACGAAATCATTGAAGAAGTTCGCCATACCCCAACGGCCACCCCTAATACCGCAACGGGTGAAGAAGTGGACAAATGGTAAGCAGTTCACTTTCCTGTATCTTATTGTAGCCCCGCAGCCGGGGCTTTTTTTATACCCGGAACGGGCTGGAGGCCGATGATCCGGACCGAAGCCCAAAGCCACGCTACTCCATAAAGGCTGCTGCCGCCCGGACAATGGAACCCCAATAAAAATGTTTGAAATACAAGGGAGGGATCTCATTTTTGATCCGGCTGGCTTCCACGACCAACCGGGCAAACGCCGGCCAGTCGCCATTTTCGCATATCAACAGCTTGCCATTGCACCATTCAGGATCGATCCCGGCGGCCCCATTGCCTACCGATACAGCATTCAGGTTGCATCCCAGCGCTTCCACCAGCTTGGTTTTGATACCACCTCCGTCCATGACAGGGTTCAGGAATACATCTGACGCCAGCAGATAAGGGACGACGTCGGGAACAAAACCCGCGAAAATCAACCGGGGATAGTCTCTGCGCACAACCTCAACGGGAATATCCTTACCACAGACAAGCAGCGTAAAGGAGAAGTTCGGTATTCCTTCCAGAAGGGGCAGGATCTCATCCAGGATAATGTGCAGGGCATCCAGGTTGGGCCGGTAGCCAAAAGCGCCATTAAAGCAAAGCACGGTGCTGTCGCCCGCAATCCCATACTGTTGCCTGATACGCTGTCTGGCGTCCGCAATAGCTGAAACGGACGGCGCCCGGTCTCGCTCAACCCCAAAGGTCATGGTAAAACAGCGTCCCGGATCCAGCGACCAATTTTGAATGGCGTATTCCTTTTCCTCATCCTGGATGAACAGGCTGCGGTCTGCCTTTCTGTGCACCCAACGCTCGTAATACCACAATATCCGCCACCACCATTTCCCAAGGGTCTTCCACCGGAGACCTTCGATGTTATGGGAGCGGATAATGAGCTTAACCCCACATAGCAGCTTCAGGCTCACACCCAGCCAGCCATAATAGGGGTGTTCCAGGATCATGTGGGTGACCTTCTTTTCCCGGATGATCCGGCGAAGCTTGAAAATATAAAGAGGATTGATGTACCTCAAAGGCGATGGCCTGAACACACGCAGCACTTCATACCCATCGGCATAAGATACGTCGTTGTCGGTGGTGCCGGCACATACCACCTGCCAGTGAAAGGACAAATACTTATAGAATAACGCCACCGCCCTGTGCCCTCCCGTGTCCGCGGGCAGGTACCGGTAAGGGACTATGCTGATACACCTGGTCATTTGTCAGGCTTTACGAACGCTTTTTCGCAATTCCACGCCCAATGCTATGAAAAGCAACAAATAGCCCAATATGCTGAACCAATTGGACAACGTATCTCCCAGCCAGTAGGAGTGCGGCTCAAAACGGAATTCGATCGCATGATCCCCTGCCGGTATGGACATGCCCCTAAGGATATAATCAACACGAACGTAATCTGCCTTTTTCCCGTCGATATAGGCATTCCAGCCCTTGTCGTAGTATATCTCGCTGAAGACAGCGAATTGATTGGTTCGGGCGGAGAATTTATAGTCAACAGTGTCGTTACGGTTGTCAATAAGCGATATTTTAGCTGTCGAATCTTCTACCGGCTCGGATTTCACCTGCGGCTTGTACTTCTCCTGGACGACAACAGTATCTTTCAGATTGAGGCTGTCCAGCGCCTTCATCTCCTCATTGCCATCCTTGACATAATGGATATTCTTTACCAGCCAGCAGGGACCATATGCACCGGGATTGAGCCTTGCCTCGGGCTGTCCATTGGCGGGGTTGGGTTGGATAAAATACTTCGTATTCAGCATATTGAATACGCCCATATTCCCCCTGGACAGTTGATGTTCGATGATATCCTGGTACAGTCCCATTTTGGCCGGGCTGTATCCGCCGATGGAATTGTGATGATAAGAGGCGCGGGAGCTGTTGTATGGATCCCCGGACGCTTCGTCATAGACGCGAAATCCTTTCTCCGGGTCAGCCTTGATCCGCTGGTCTGCTGTCGAAGAAGGTGCGATATTGCTATCGAATTCTGACTTGTCTACAAAAACATCGTCTGTGAGGTACCGCTTGCCTACAGCCAGCAGATCGAAAGAGCTGAGCACCAGCAAGCCTCCCAGCAGGATCATTTGCTGTTTGTATTTTCCTTTCAGATAGAGCCAGATCAACCCCGCCGAGAGGGCTATCAATATAATTGTGCGAAGCAGATCGCTGCTATAAAGAGATTGCCTGTCAGCCCGCAGGGCTCCCATAAGGGAACTGGCCAGTGACGCAGCTTGCTGCTGCGCCTGAGGATTGGATTGACCGCCTCCGGCCATCTGCACAAGGCGTTGTTGCACCATCGGGTCCTTCGCCCCTTTATAGCTGGCCGTGAAATAAAACCCGATGGCGATTACCAGCAACCCTCCGGTATAGATCAGGCCCTTTTTAAATTTCTTCCAGATGATCTCGCGGCTGTCCCCGGATTTGAGCAGCGCATCCAGCCCCAGTGCGCCTAACAGGGGTATGGCAAATTGCGGCATGATCAGCGCAATGGTCGGCGCCCGGAACTTGTTATAATACGGGAGATGGTCGAAGAGGAAATTGTTTACGGCAGCAAAATTGCTGCCCCACGCGAGTACGGTACCCGTGATAGCGACACTCACCAGCCACCACTTTCGCCACCCTTTTACGTAGACGAGACCCAGCATAAAAAGGAACCAGCAGACGGCCCCCAGGTAAGGAGCGCCTGCGGTATTGGGTTGTTCTCCCCAATAGGCGAATTGATTCGCCAACGCCAAAGCATTGTCTTCCGGATAACCCCCCTCTGAAAGCTTGTCTACAAATTTGGAGCTGCCGGTGATAATCCTGCCATCGGAACCACCGCCCTGTCCATTGGGGATCAGCAGGGTGATCGTTTCGGGTACGCCATAGCTCCAGTTAAAGGCATATTCCTTGCTCAACCCACCTTCGCCGATAGTCTGCCCTGTTTTGCTGGAGCCTGTCAATTCCGTCCTTCCGCCCCGCATGGTCTCCTTGGCATATTCCGCTGTAGGAATGGTGGCAACGGCATTCGACATGAACCCAATGATACAGGCGCCTGCAGCGATGGCCGCGCCAATAAGCACGTCTTTTTGTTTTTTCTCTTTCCAACCATCGATAAGATAATATAAGGTAAGAAAGGCCGCGCTGATCATCGTATAATACACCACTTGCAAGTGCTGCGTGCCCACCTGAAGGGAGAAGAAACAGGTTAGCAGAGCGGCTCCCCATAACCATTTTCGCTGATAAAGCATTATCAGGCTGGCGATCACGGCGGGTGCGAAAGCAAGAGCCTGCATTTTGGTGACATGGCCTACGACCACTATGATGGGATCATAGGTGGAATAAGCATAGGCCAGGGCAGCCAATGCCCCCAGCCATGGATTTATGCGCAACACCTGCGTGAGGATATACATACATACGCAAGCCAGAAAAAAATAGCTGATCGGCGCCGGCAGTTCCAGTGTCACCACGTGAAAAAGGTAACCCAGCAATATAGGACTCCGCTGCTCCAGGGCGATCATATAGGTAGGCATGCCCCCGAACATACTCTCGGTCCACAAAGGGAAGTGACCATACTTTTCCTTATATTCGAAGGATTGCTGCGCCATGCCCCTATATCCCTGTGTATCCTGCTGGTTAACAACCATCCCCTGCAAAGCAGGTTTGCAATAGATGACGGCAACAACTACGAACAGGACGACGGCTATGATATGCGGCAACGCTTTTTTCAAGAAGGCAGAGTTCATATTATCGGATGAATTATTCCCGGCAAAATAATGGTTTTTTGCCCAGAAATACAGATTTTTGGCCAAATATGGGATTGTTAAGATTCTTATCAAGGGTCGCGTTTATTTGTAATATCTGTTATCTGCTGACCTCTCTGGCCCGCTACGGACCACCCATCCTATCGAATAATGACATTATCTCAACTATTATCGTACTGGGCTGGCTCATGGCCATCATAGTGAATATACTGGTGAATCTCTGGGCGCTGGTTGCATGGTCATTTAGAAAAAGTGCGTTGCAGGTTCCCCGCTGGCTTCTTATCGTTAATTTCATATTTTTACTGGCTCAATTGACCACCATATTATTTCTCACGCATGATCCACGGAATTCTTAAGGACAAGCCCACCCGCCTGTTTATATTCTTTACCGCCTTTTTTGTTGCCAATGCGCTTATCGCAGAATGTATTGGAGGGAAGATATTCTCCCTGGAAAAACTTTTTGGGATGCAGCCTTCTCATTTTACCCTCTTCGGAGAAAAGGGACTTTCCTTTAACCTTACCTGTGGCGTATTGCTATGGCCGCTGGAATTTGTCATGACGGACATTGTAAATGAATACTATGGCCCCAAGGCGGTACGGCGGATATCCTATATCGCTGTCGGTCTCATTTCCTATGCCTTTCTCATGTTTTACGCAGCCATCCATATCCCGCCTGCCGACTTTTGGATAAAGACCAAGACGGACAGCAATATCCCCAATATGCAGGATGCCTTCAACGGTATATTTGGGCAGGGAATGTGGATCATCCTGGGATCGCTCACCGCCTTCCTCGTCAGCCAGATCGTAGACGTGACTGTCTTCCACAAGATAAAGAAGCTTACGGGGGAGAAATATGTATGGCTGAGGGCTACCGGTTCCACCGTCATTTCGCAGCTGGTGGACAGCTTTATAGTTCTTTATATCGCGTTTAAATTAGGTAACAACTGGAGCTGGCAGCAGGTACTGGCTATTTGCCTGGTGAACTATATCTATAAATTCACTATGGCCATCGTCCTCACACCCCTGATCTACCTGGTGGAACAGCGTATCGAAAAGTATCTGGGTCATGAGACGACCCATAAGATGAAACAGGCCGCCATGGGGTTGTCCAATGAATAGGAGAGCTGTCTACACCGGCACTTCCATCACATAATCATTCATAAAATAATTATTCCCGATGGGAACATCCTCCTCCCGGACGACAGTAAACCCCATTTTCTCATAAAATTGACGGGCTTTGTTGTACCGGTTGACATTCAGTCTTAAGATCCTGCCACCTTGCTCCCGGACCTCGTCGAAGATAAAATGAAGAATGGTCCTACCCATGCCCTTGCCCTGTCTGCCAGGAAGTACATAGAGCTTATGAAGTTTGAACACTCCCGGCTCTCCTGTGGAACTCCAGGATGCAAAACCGATGGCTTCGTCGTCTTCTTCCACCATGACGAACTGGTGCTTGTCCTCCGTCATTTGCTTACGCAATGAGGCTGGATTATAAAATAATTTCAGCATGTAATCCAGCTGGACAGAAGAAAGTATTTGCCCATAGGTCACAGGACAGATCTGTTGTGCCAGAAATCCAATGGTATTGATATCGTCCAGGTCCGCAAAACGAAAAGAAAGAGATGGTTCCATAATTTGCCGGGACAAAGATAGTAATATGTACGGATACCGAGCCCGCGGTTCATTCTTCCTTTGTCCCATGCAGCCGGATGGCTTTCCATGCCTGCCGTATGGCTATATAAAAACTGGTAAAGGCGCAACAGGATAGCATACCATCCGATACGTGTTCAAGCGCCGTCTGGCTTTGCTTTAAAAAAAGAAAGAAGTCAAAGCTCCCATGTAACAGCACGACGATCAATAACGCCTTTACCATCAGCCACCGCTTCCGCTCCGGCCTGAACTTCGCCAGCCCGATATTGTATCCCATCAGCACGGCAAAGGCGGCATGAGCAGGCACGGAAAGGAACATACGCGCTACTCCCGTCTCCAGTCCAAACTTCCAAACATATTCGATATTCTCAACCGTGGCGAAGCCCATCCCCGTCATCACGGCATAGATCACCCCGTCGAAAGGCTCCTGAAACTGATCCAAAGGATACGCGTACCATCGGACCACCAGATATTTACTCCCTTCTTCGGTGAGGGCGACAATGATAAATGCAAACCAGGCAAAGGAAAGGATGGAATGCCTGTAAGGCTCATCCCGTACATCTCCCGCCGCCAGCTGTATGAGAAGAGGAGGGATCGTCGCACACATACCGAGTAAAAAGGAGATGACCAGCTGCCATACGGATGTCCTGCCCATCTTCCGAAAGGAATAGATGAACAGGCTGATGGCGATGCCCGGGGCGATGGCTAAGGATAATAATAACAATAGCATTAGTGAGCTTCCGGTGTAGTCGTGAAATAATAGACAGCCCCATCGTTGAAGTGGTATTCCTTCTCCTTATGTTTGGTTTGCCCGATGGTCTCGATGCTTAACAGGTCTGCATTGGTGGCGTCATCAAACCAGATGATATAAAAATGGTCTTCCTTCATCATATCCTTTACATCCCATGGGAGATCCTTATGCGGTATAAGGTCTGATACAACTCCGGTGAGGAACCATATACCTTCAAAAGCGTTGGAATAAATGGAAACCCCCGGCCTGTGCAGCTCAGGACTATGTCGTATAAAATCCATTGTTTGGGACCCTGTCCATTGGTCTTCCGTATAGCCCGGGATACCGGCAAATTTGATGCCCTCCCAGTTAAATTTATAAAGGACCAGCTGTCCATATAACATACACGCGGCTGCTCCCAGGCCCAGTACTGCAAGCCCGGCGCGTACTTTTTTACCTGCCCGCCTGAACTGAGGCAGTATCCAGCTGCTGCTGCCCCAGATCCATGATATGAACAAAGGAGACAGTAGCCGGCTGTCCAGGGTCTGGAACCGCGAGATGCTGGACACTATAAGCATGAATAGGGCATAGACAATAAAATGGGCGGTGGCTATCTGATCGTAGGAATATTCGTCATGCTGTCTTATCAGCCGGTAAAGCCAGGCAGCTATGCAAATCAGCAGACAGACGACACCTACCAACGCCGGGTATTTGTAAGGGTCGTCAAAAAAAGGCAGCCAGTCGCAAAAGACATTGCCGAGATGTTTTAAATTTGAGCCCAGCCCGGTCACGGCTTTTTCCCTATAGCCGGTTAACGTACCCGTGACAAGACGGTTACGGTATACATTCAGTACTATCAGCGAGACACCGATCATCCCAAAGGCCAGCATATGCCACAGCTTCTTTTTCCAGGATGTTTTAAGGTCGGTGATCATGAGAAAACCTCCCAGCAGGATCAGGCTGATGCCGGCATACCGGATCACACCGGCCACGGCTGCAATGGCCCCCATCAATACCACGCCTTTCCAACTGTGAGTAAGATGATAACGCCGGGCCGCCAAAAAGAAGACCAGTGTCAGTATAAGGAACAGGGTCTCGGACCAGAGCATGGAGTATATTTCCAACAGACAGGGGCTTAGCACAATGATGCTCAATATGGCCCATTTATACCACCTGGAAGGATAGCTGAACCTTTCCATGATCCACCCGGATAAAAAGATCAGCCCTGCGAATAGCAGGCCATTCAATAACGGTGCGAATTGCATGGGTTCCAGTCCCGTCACCAGCATGACCAGGCTGAGAAAGACGGGATATCCGGCTGGGAAATCCATCATCGGCATACCTGTAAAGTCATTGATAACGCCATGATGCCGGATATTGGCCGCGGTACTCATATATACGATAGAATCCGGCGACACCCCAATGCCACTGTGGCGTGTCCAGATATAGATCAGCAAAAAACCGGCGATCGCAGCAACCAATGAGTCGATCTCCCGTATAAAAGAATTGGGTCGGTGCATAGATCAAAAATAAGCGATACTTCCAAACTTATACGTAATTTCAAACCTACCAAAAGCGACTATCCATGAGATCTCTTCGCCTGTTGGCATCCATCTTCGCGCTGCTCCTGACGACAGGCCTGTCTGCCCAGCAATTTGGCGGCAATCCGCCTTCCCTGCACTGGCAGCAGATCAATACGGACACAGCACGCATTATCTTTCCCCGTGGTATGGATCAGCAGGCCGAACAGGTCGCTGCCATCGTACGGCGTCTCAGCCAGAGTACTCTGCCTACCATCGGCGGACATCAGCGGAAGATCAACATCGTATTCCAAAATCAGACCACTATTTCAAATGGCTATGTAGGTCTGGCTCCGTTCCGCAGCGAATTTCAGCTTACTCCCGAGCAAAACAGCTTCGAGCTGGGCAGCCTTCCCTGGCAAAAAATGCTTGCCATACACGAATACCGTCACGTACAGCAGTATAATAATTTTCGCGTGGGCCTTTCCAAAGCCTTTTTTTACCTTTTTGGTGAGGGCGGACAGGCCCTGGCCAATAGTCTCTCTGTCCCCAACTGGTTCTTCGAAGGCGACGCCGTATACCAGGAGACACTGGTAAGCGACCAGGGAAGAGGACGTCTTCCTTTTTTCTTTAACAGCTACCGTAGCCTTTGGGCCGGGAATAAACATTATTCCTGGATGAAATTGCGCAACGGCTCCTACCGGGACTATGTCCCTGACCATTATCCGCTGGGGTACATGCTGGTATCCTATGGCCGCGAACGTTATGGCGATTACTTCTGGAAAAAGGTTACCCGCGATGCCGCCGCTTTCGACGGGCTGTTCTTTCCTCTCCAGACAGCCATCAAAAGATATGCCTCCGTCCCCTTCTCACAATTCAGGCAGGATGCGTTGACGCATTTTCAACAAACGGAGCCTTCCCATTCGGCAACAGCAGCTGCCGACGAATATGCCCGCGCTCACCGTCATTTTGCGGGAGATAAGCAATTCCCGCAATTCATCGGACAGGATAGCCTCCTTTATCTCAACAGCAGCTACAGACGCATACCAGCCTTTGTGATCCGCGATCTGCAGCAGGGTAGGGAGCATACGCTCCGGACCCGCGCTATTGCCATTGACGATTACTTTTCCTATGGCGATCATAAGATCGTATATACCGCTTATGAGACGGACCCGCGCTGGGGATGGAGGGACTATAGTGTCATCCGTATCATGGATGTGACAACGGGCGAAGACACACGCCTCACGACTAAAAGTAAATATTTCGCACCCGGCATTTCGCCCGATGGACATAAGATAGTAGCCGTGCAGGTGACTACGGACGGTCATTGTGCGCTTCATCTGCTAAATGCGGCTACCGGTGTCGTGGAACAGCAGCTACCCAATACTGATTCCTTATTTTATACCTATCCCACATTCTACGGGCAGGAAAAGATCGTGACGGCCGTGCGTAATGCCCGGGGTGAAATGACCCTGGCCCTGGTGAAGATATCTGACGGATCCGTGGAAAAACTTCTCCCTTTCAGCTTTCAGGCCATTGCTTTTCCCTCCGTCCATGGCGACACCATCTGGTTTACAGCCACCCGTCAGAATGAAGACAGGATCTACTGCTTCACCGGCAGCCGCCTTTTCCGCGTCCGGCTACCCCATGGCGAGCCTGCCACCGGCGACTATGCGTTTCACGCTGCTGATGGCCGTTATGCCTGGAGCACCTTTACAGCTGTGGGCTATCGGACGGATACAACGACCAATAGTCAGCTTAGCCTGGAACCCTTGTCCGCCGGCCAATGGGAGATACCGTTGGTCAACCAGGGGATCGACGCACTGGATAAGGGACCCGCCCGCCTGCTGGACAATATAGGTCAGGCCAATTTACCGGTGAGCAAATACCCGTCATCCTTTCATATTTTCAATTTCCATAGCTGGAGACCCTATATCGACGACCCCGATTATACATTCTCCCTGGTGAGCGAAAATGTCCTCAATACTCTCCAGTCGGAACTGTTCTTTGACTATAACAGGAATGAGAAATACAAACAGGTAGGAGTAGACGCTACCTATGGCGCTCTTTTCCCCTGGCTGGACATGGGGATAAATTATGTGTTCGATCGCAACAGGCTTGTCTCCACCGGAAAAGCTTATTTTAATGAGGCCAATGCCTATGTTGGATACAGCATACCACTCAGCTGGGTGCACGGACGGAGCATGACGGGACTGCAGTTCGGCACGGACCTGGTCTATTCCCGCCAGGATTACAAAGACCTGTATAAGGATTCAGGACTCGACCGGCGGTTTACTTACCTGCGCAATTACCTCAGCTTTACGAACCAGATACAGCGGGCCAATGCTCAGATCTACCCCCGCCTGGCCCAGACCCTTTACCTGTTATACGATCAGTCCGTGAGCGCGAACCCCAGTCATCAGCTCCTTGCCTCGGGCTATCTCTACCTTCCCGGTATCGATCTCACACACAGTCTGCAACTGGGCGCAGCCTGGCAGGGTAGGGACAAGTCAGGATCAGGCGGCTACTCGGATGGCTTCCCGTGGGCAAGGGGGTACGCAGCCTACAACCTTTACCAGATGTGGCGGTTTACGGCCAATTATCATTTCCCTTTACTTTACCCTGATGCGGGCATCGCCAATATGGTGTACTTACTACGGGTACGCGCCAACGCTTTCTATGACTATATGAAAGGTACCCTCTTTAACAGACAGGGGGATGTGTTTTGGTTCCCTTTCCGGAGTTATGGGATGGAGATGTACTTCGATACCAAATGGTGGAATCAGCTGCCCATCAGCTTTGGCATCCGCTACAGCCGGCTGGTGGATCTGGACCTGGATGGGAGAGGCCCCAATCAATGGGAGCTGATCCTGCCGTTGAATATCCTGTCGCAGGGATATAGTGCCCGGCATGTAACTCCGGTGAATTGATGCGCTGCTGCGCCGGCCCCATCACCCAATATCCGCCAGGCTCTCTTCGATGGTCTTGATCTTGGCAAGAGCATCCTCTCTTTTCTTCCGCTCAGTGGCTACGATCTCCGGTTTTGCATTCTGGACAAAACGTTCGTTCCCCAGCTTTTTGTCGACAGACTCCAAAAAGCCCTTCAAATAGGTCAGCTCTTTCTGAAGCTCGTCTTTCTGGTGACCGGTATCCATCCCTTTTTCGGTGGCTATATAGAACTTGTCCTTACCCGAGACCACCGTCAGGGCGCCAGGTATCATTTCCTGTGTTAAGACCGCTGTTTTGGCATTCACCTGACGAACAAGAATGGGCAGGACCTCTTCGTAGGACTTCCCCTGGCCGGACTGGATAGAAAGGTCTATCGACTCCTTCGGTTTGATCTGGGCCTTGATACGGGCATCGCGGATGGTGGTGATGGCTTCCTTCAACAACGTGCCTTGTGCAAGAACAGCCGTATCGGGCTTTTCTATAGCGGTGAACTGACGGACGCAAAGATCGTCTGTACGTTGCGCCAGCAGATGATATACTTCCTCTGTTACAAATGGCATAAAAGGATGCAACAGCTGCATCAGCTGTTCGAAATAATCGATCGTATGACGATAGACGGCAGCGTCGATAGGCTGTTCAAAGCCGGGTTTTACCCATTCCAGGTACCAGCTGCAGAAATCATCCCATATCAGCGAATACAATACTTTCAATGCTTCGCTCAACCGGAACTCCTTATACAGCTGTTCGATCTCCGCCCGGGCCTCCCGCAAACGGTGCCCGAACCATTTGACGGCAAAGTTCGCATCCGACGACAGCGCATTGCTTTCTTTCTGACGTCCTTCCCAGCCCTTTACCAGTTTCAGCGCATTCCACATCTTGTTATTGAATTTGCTTCCCTGTTCGAGGGATGCCTCATCATACAACAGGTCGTTGCCAGCAGGAGAGGAGATCATGATGCCAAACCGGAGCGCATCTGCCCCGTATTTGTCCATCAGGTCCAGGACATCGGGCGAGTTACCCAGGCTTTTGCTCATTTTACGTCCCAGATTATCCCTCACCATACCCGTGAAATAAACGTCCCGGAAAGGAATGCGATTCTCCATGGGAATATCGTCCTTGTAGAAATACAATCCTGCCATGATCATACGGGCTACCCAAAAAAAGATGATATCCTGCCCCGTCACCAGTACAGAGGTGGGATAGTAGTACGATATGTCCGGATTACCGGGATTGGTAACTCCTTTAAATACTTCGATTGGCCACAGCCAGGAAGAGAACCAGGTGTCCAGCACATCTTCATCTTGTTTCAGCTCGTCGATAGTAAAGGAAGGGGCTTTAAACTGTTTGTAGGCTTCTTCCCTGCTGACCGCTACCTGGAAGGCGCCGTCGGGAGCATACCATGCTGGTATCTGCTGTCCCCACCACAATTGACGTGAGATACACCAGTCCTTTACATTCTCCAGCCAATACTTATAAGTAGCTAAGAATTTATCTCCGGGATGAATACGTATATGCCCTTCCGTGACAGCCTTCAGAGCCGGCTCCGCCAGATCTTTCATCTTCACAAACCATTGCGTGGAGATGCGGGGCTCCACGACGCAGCTCGTGCGCTGAGAGAACCCGATGCGGGTCATATGTGTCTCTTCCTTTATCAGCAGTCCTTCCTGTCGCAGCTTTTCAACGACGGCCTTACGGGCAGCAAACCGTTCCATACCTACAAAGACCTCGGCTGCGGCGCTCAGCGTGCCATCGGGGTTCAATGTATCGATGATAGGCAGCCCGTGTTTCAAGCCCAGGTTATAGTCATTAATATCGTGAGCCGGCGTTACTTTCAGGGCGCCGGTACCAAAAGCGGGGTCGACGTACTCATCAAATATGATTGGCACGCGGCGGTTGACCAACGGTATGACAGCGAATTTGCCCGCCAGCCCCTGGTAGCGCTCATCGGTAGGGTTCACACAGACACCGGTATCCCCCATAATGGTCTCGGGCCGTTGTGTTGCAATGACCAGCGGCTTTGCGTCCGTGTCCGGGCTGCCGTCGGCATTGACGATCTTGTATTGCACATAATATAGTGTGCCTTGTTCTTCTTTGTATTCGACCTCTTCGTCGCTAAGGGCCGTTTTTGCCTGTGGGTCCCAGTTGATCATACGGGCCCCCCGGTAAATGAGCCCATCCTTGTACAGGTCTATAAAAATGCGGATGACAGAGGCATAGTAATCGGGATCCATGGTGAAGGCCACCCTGTCCCAATCTACGCTGCAACCCAGTTTGCGTATCTGTGAATAAATGATGCCGCCGTATTTGTCCTTCCATTCATAAGCATATTTCATGAATTCGGGACGGGTCAGCTGGTTCTTATCGATGCCCTGGTCCTTCAGCATTTTTACGACCCTGGCTTCCGTGGCGATGGAGGCATGGTCGCTGCCAGGCACCCAGCAGGCATTATAGCCGCTCATACGGGCTTTTCTTACAAGGATGTCCTGGACGGTTCCATTCAGCACATGCCCCATATGCAGCACCCCAGTGACGTTGGGAGGCGGGATAACGACGGTAAAAGGAGTCCGTCCATCCGGCTGACTGTTAAAGTATCGATGCTGGAGCCAATGCGCATTCCATTTTTCCTCTGTCTCGGCGGGGATATAGTTCTTACTTAATTCCATGGGGGTGCAAATATAAAAAATTCCCCACGCTAGTGGGGAATTCTATAATCATTGAAAGAATATATAATCGACAGACTCAGCGCTTATACGAACCAATAGAGGTAAGACAAGAACATCACCAAACCAATGAAACCTACGGCTAACAAGATGGTTTTGGCTGTTTCGCTAAGATGGAAGGAAGAAGTGATCTTTTTCATAAAAGTAATTTTTTAGGGTGAAACCAAGCTGATTAAAAGGTGGAATTCGTAGGGGATCGGAATTTACGCGGTACGTGATTGGTTTCTCGGAAGATCTTGGCGAAGAAGAATGCCAGTCGGAAAATTTTGGCTCGTGCTACAGTTGTTGTAAGAAGTAGTCGACTATCTGAATACAAAGATAACCTGTTTTTCCAGATTCTAAAACTTTTCAAAGGGTTTTTGGGCAATTTCAAGCCAAATTTGACCCATTTTGGGCCCTTTTTCTTCTTAATCAACAAGTTGCGCAAGGATCGTTCCGGTCTGCCTATCAGGACATCGTAAATAAATAAGCAAACATCATGATCGTGGAAAAGTACAGCAACGCCGTGATGATCGTCAGCACCATACTCTCCCTTGCATGAATAGTGTGCATTTTTTCCATGTGGACTGGATTTAGAGTTAGTAAATTAATACACGTTTTCGTGGGGTAGGGATCGATGGGTAACCGACTTTCTTTTTACCTTTATACAACCTCACCAGTCAAAGCACAAAAGGTATCCGGAACAATGTACGCGATAGTTGATATAGAAACCACCGGCGGTTATGCTTCGAATAACGCTATAACAGAAGTTGCTATTGTGTTACATGATGGAAACCGGGAGATTAAGCGTTATGAAACCCTGGTCAATCCCGGCATGGTCATCCCCCGTTACGTCCAGGCCCTCACCGGCATCAATGATGAAATGGTGGCCGATGCTCCTTATTTCAATGAAATAGCGTCCGTTGTGCATGAATGGCTATCCGGGGCTATCTTCGTGGCGCACAACGTCAATTTCGATTATTCCTTTCTCAATCACCAGCTGAAGGCATGTGGTTTCGACCTGGACGCCAAAAAGCTTTGTACCGTCCGTCTCAGCCGGAAGACCTTCCCCGGCGCCCCGAGCTACAGCCTGGGAAATATCTGCCGCCATCTGGGCATTTCCATACCAAACCGGCACCGTGCAGGCGGCGATGCGGACGCTACCGTGCTGCTCTTTGAAAAGATCCTGAAGGCAGGCGGTCTGGAACATATCCGGAGTATGCTCAAATCCAACAGCCGGGAGCAATACCTCCCCTCCAACCTCCCCGCCGGGCAGTTGCAAGGGCTTCCGGAGACCCCGGGAGTATATTATTTCCATGATCAGAAAGGGAAGGTGATCTATGTGGGCAAGGCCAAGAACATCCGCCATCGCGTAAGCAGTCATTTTTCCAATAACAAGCCCGGCCGTCAGAAGCAGGAGTTCCTCCGGAATATTTATTCGATCTCTCATGAATCCACCGGTACTGAACTTATGGCTTTTCTCCTGGAATGTATCGAGATCCGCCGTCTCTGGCCTGCCTATAATCGCAGCTTAAAACGCTTTCAGCAGACGTACGGACTCTATCTCTTCGAGGACCGAAGCGGCTATATGAGGCTGGTATTGGAGAAAAAGAAAAGACAGCTGACACCGTTATATACTTTTTCCTTGCTTTGGGAAGGGCAGAATATCCTCTGGAAACTCATCCGGCAATACGAGCTCTGTCCCAGGCTTTGTTTTATCGAGAAAGGGGAGGGACCCTGCCAGGGGGTAAAAGATCTTTATTGTCATGGCGCCTGCGAGCACAATGAATCCCCAGAGACATATAATCAGCGGGTACAAGAGGCTGTTGATGGGCTGGTAAAAAGCCTTCCCAGCTTTACATTGGTAGATGAAGGCCGTCACCCCGAAGAAAAAAGCTGTATCCTGGTGGAACAAGGCCGGTTTTACGGTATGGGTTACCTGCCTGCCGATCAGTCCTGGAGTGGGGACAAGAGTTCCATAGACCCCGGAGAGCTAAAAGCTTTTCTCACCCCTTATCCTGAGAATGATTATATGCGGGGACTGGTGTATCAGCATGCCGAACAATGGCCGGCTAAGCGATTCAATCTCGCGTCCTTTGTCTGACCTGTGGTGTTATACCCCCAGGGCTTGGATACGTTCAATAAATTCCGCTCTGGCTACCATATGGGCTCCCATGCTCTCCAGGTGTTCCGTGTATACCTGGCAGTCGATCAGTTCCACCCCCTCCGTGCGTAGCTGCTCTACATAGCAGATAAAGGCATATTTACTGGCATTACTTGCTTTACTGAACATGCTTTCCCCAAAAAATACGCGCCCCAGCCGGACCCCATAAAGACCACCTACCAGCTCCCCATTGAACCAGGTTTCCGCGCTATGGGCATAGCCGTCCCGGTGTAGCCGGCCATAGGCCTCTTTTACCTCATCGGTGATCCAGGTACCATCCTGACCCCTGCGGGCAATGGTCTTGCAATTACCGATGACCTCGTCAAAAGCCTTGTTGGTGGTAAAGACAAAGCTTTCCCGGCGGATGAGCTGCCGCATGCTTTTGCTCACTTTCAATTCTTCAGGGAAAAGTACAAATCGGGGGTCGGGAGACCACCATAGAATATGTTTGCCCTCGTACCAGGGAAAAATGCCATTGTGATAGGCGAGTAACAGTCGCTGAATAGAAAGATCTCCTCCAACTGCCAGGAGACCGTCTGGTTCTGCCAGCGAGACAGGTGGAAAGATCAGCTCTTGGTCTAGTGCAAATAAAGGCATAAAGTTGAGATCTCGGGGATCAGGTGCCTGCTATCTCTTCGATGGTAGCTCCGATGCCACGCTCCGTGATCGCATCGCACTGAGGTTTCAGCTCGTCATAAGAGCCCCTTTTGACAGCATACTTACCTTTTGTATGTATGATCATCGCACATTGTTCAGCCTGCTCCAAAGAGTGCCCGCATACTTCCATCAGTGTCTGTATCACCCATTCAAAGGTATTCACCTCGTCGTTCCATACAATCAGGCTGAACGGATCATCGGGGGTGGTAAGCACATCAGTATCTTCCTGCTCATGCTGGATAGGACGCGGGTCGTGCAACTGATGGGGCATGTGACTGTTCATTTATGCAAAAGTACAAAAAAACTATCCAGCCTTCTTTTTCAGCAGATTATTCAATAATCCTTTCCCCGCATCCTGTACCTTTTTCTTCGTATCATCCGGGCCGTCAGCTTTCTTCCCCGTGGTATCCTTATTACCCAGCAGCTGATTTTTCAATGCATTACCGGCGTCTTTCAGCGCCTGTTTGCCCACCGCCTGGGCTGTATCACGCAGCTGCTGTTTGGCGCTGTCCACCCTTGCCTTTACCAGGTCGGCTGCCTGCTGCTTGAGACTTCCTGCCGTACTGCTGAGGGCGCTCTTCAGATCCATCTTCAACACCGGGCTGGTCAGCGTGCCGCCGACCTTCACAGGCAGATCCACTTTGTCATCTACTTTTAAAGCTACTCCCTTGGATCCTGCCTTGGAGACAAGATCATTCACCGCATTATTGGCCTGGCCACCCAGCAGGCTGCGTGGCAGCTTCATGGCCACATCGTAGTCCAGTGTCTGATCAAATCCATGCGAGCCGCCTACTTCCATATCAATGTCATTTACTTTCACATGGAATGGATCCACCACCACTCTTCCGTTCTTAAATGAAAAGGTCGACTTAATATCCTTTACAGGTATATTCTTTAATTGATCCAGGTGCAATGCTTGCGACAGCTTGTCCGTCGGTGCAAAATCCTTCAGCGCTCCGTCCACCAGCAGCAGGTTGCCATTCCCGTTAAGAGAGTTCAGGTCGGGCTTCATATCTCCTCCCAGTATCCCGTCTACCGACAGCTTGCTGCTAAATTTGCCCGTGATATATTTGCCGGCGGGCATGAGCTTTTGCACCGTATTGAAGGCATAAAAGGTCTTTTGTACATCCAGCTTCTGGAGGTCGTAGGACATGGCAAAGACCGGCGTCTTCTTGCTGATCTTCGTGGAATAGGCGCCATTCAGCAGCATCACCCCATCCAGTCCTTCCGCCCGGATATTGTTCAGCTTCACCGTCTCGTCTGCAATGACCACATCCCCCGACACCTGACGCAGGTCCAGGTTGCCGTAGTGCAGCTGATCCACTCCCGCATGCAGGGAGAAACGGATATTGTCCGGCACGGCAAAAGCGCTGCCGCTGGCCGTCGCACCAGGCTTTGTTATGGCGGTGTCTGTTTTAGCAGCAGGCGCCGCGGTCCCGCTGGTCCCCATGAGCTGATCCAGATCAACCATGTCGGCCTTTACCGTCAACGAGCCATCCAGCGCCTGATGTTTCAGCATATATGCCAACAAATTATTCAATACGCCGGCGGCTTCGAAATGGGTCTTGCCATATCCGCCTTTCAGCTGATTGAGCGTTACATCCTTTGGATTAAAGCTCATCGCCAGGTTGTCGATGCTGACAGGTGTTGGATAGGCAGAAGAAGAATAGGAAAATCCTGTAAGCCCCAGCGTACCTCCGGCATCGAACTTGTCATACTGCTGTTTTTGAATGGCGGAGAGATTGCCACGCGTATGCATATCCGCATTCAAAATGCCGGCCAGATGGGTTCCGCTTTCCAGCTTCACGAACTGGACAATTTTGGCCAGGTCCAGCCTGCCCTTCGCGGCAGCATCGATATAGGGATCACTGACGGGCGTCTTTAACAGGAGCCGGAAGTCGAATGGCGTCTCTTCCATTTCCAGGTGTGCCTGCGGAATATCTACCACGGTGTGATCCGTGACGCCATCGGGATTGTCTGTCTTAACGATCAAATTTATGTTCTTCACCGGACGGGGCAGGTCCGGGTATTGAAAGAACCCGTTCTTTACTTCCAGGTCTACATGATAGGCAGGAATGTGCCGGCTGTCGTATCTTCCTTTTACAGATCCGGACAGGCTGGCCTGTCCGCTGGTCTTGATACCTGCAAAATCCTTTGTATACATAGCCGGTACCAGGGACAGGATACTCTTAAAATCCAGGGAAGGCCCATTGAATCGGATGTCCATGTCATAGGTGCTGTCGTTCACAAGCTGAAAGAAGCCTTCTGTGTGCAACTTCAAATCATTTATGGAAAGATCATCTACCTTGAATGTGTATTTGTTCACCTTGTTATCGATGTGAAAATCCGCGCCTACATCCGTCCGGGTACGGATCAGATAGGGGATACCTCCGTAGGTAAAGCTGAGCTCGGCTGTCTGCGTGCTGGTTTGCAGTGTGAACTCATCCGAAGTAAAATCCCCCTTACCGGAGTGGTTCAGCCCGGAGATCTCACAGCTCATATGGCTGCTGTCGTCCCGGTAGCTGACATAGCCGTCTGTGACGGAATATTTTTGAAGGGCCATTTTAAAAGGCTTGGATGCCGACGGTGCTTCAGGACTGGCCGATGCGGTGTCGGGTAAGGTTATGGACCAGTTGGCATGCCCATTCTTATGCATGATGGCATGTACCCTGGGCCTGTCCACCGCAATGGAATGGATCTTCATTTCACTGCCAAAAACGCTGAAAAGGTCCAGCGCTACATTGATCCGTTGGGCAGACACCAGCGTGTCCTCGGAGAATTCGTCGAGGCCTGTTACACGAAGGCTGTCCAGGGCCACCGACAGACGGGGGAAATTGCGGAACAGGGAAAGGTCCACATCCGAAAAATCTACCTTGGCAGCGATGTGTTTGTTGATCTGGTCCTTGACGAGACTGGTAATTTTCCCCTTAAAGAAAAAGGGAAGTGCGATGGCGGCGACGATCAGCACCAACAGTGTGATGCCCGTGATCTTGAGTATTTTTTTAAACATGGTCAGCAGGATATTAGAGTGGAGCTAAAATAGTAGAAAATTGTCAGATTGCGTAATTTTACATCTATGACCCCCGAAAGAGAAGAAAGAATATTACAGGTGCTGGACAAAAGACAGGACAGCATCACCGTGGTCCTCGAAAATGTTTTCGACCCGCATAATATCTCGGCCGTCATGCGTACCTGTGATGCGGTGGGTGTACAGGAGATATATGTGCTCAATACCCGTATCCCCCGGCATAAGAAATGGGGGGCCAAGAGCAGCAGCAGCGCCGCCAGCTGGCTCACCATCCACCAGTTCACAGATGCAGCGGCGTGTTTTACCCAGCTGCGCAGCGGGTACGATAAGATATATACCACACACCTGGATAGCGAGGCCGTTGGTCTTTATGACCTCGATCTGACTCAGCGTGTAGCCCTGGTCTTTGGCAATGAACACGCAGGTGTCAGCGAAGAGATAAGAACTCTGTCCGACGGTAATTTTATCATCCCCCAGGTAGGGATCATCAAATCCCTGAACATTTCCGTAGCTTGTGCTGTTAGCCTTTACGAAGCCTTCCGCCAGAAGAATACCGCCGGTCATTACAGCCGGCGCAGCCTGCCGGAGACACAGTATAGACAGTTAGCTAAAGAGTGGAGTAGAGGTATGCTAAAATGAAACAGTTTATAACCATATTATCTTTTGCGTTGCTGTCTTTCCGCCCGACAGCCGACACACCGGTGGTCCACAAATGGAAGCTCACCGACCTGGAAACCTATATTGCCCGGGCCGACCATCCGCTCATCATAAACTTCTGGGCTACTTTCTGCGCGCCCTGCAATAAGGAGATCCCTTATTTTCAAAGCACCGCGGAAAAATACAAACAGCAGGGTGTAGAGCTGATCCTCGTCAGCCTGGACCTCCCCGATTATTACCCGGCCCGTATAGCGAAATTTGCCGGAGAGCATGGATATCGTGCTACTCTTGCCTGGCTCAACGAGACAGATGCCGACTACTTCTGCCCGCGCATCGACAAGAACTGGACGGGAGGCATACCTTCTTCCTTATTTGTAAATAATAAGACACATTACCATCGATTCTACGACAGACAGCTGACGGATCAGCAGGTAGATCCTGCCATACGTGAAATGATCAACCCCGATTGATCGAACATCCTACCGATCTTGTTTCTTTTACGGTGACTTCCCGGTCTTGCATCATTTCCTGGATAGCTTCTTTCAGGTGATGGCGTTTCACCTGACTGGCATCGCCCGGACTATCATCGATGGCCCCATGATATACCAGCTTCCCGTTCTTGTCGAACAGGTAGCATTCAGGGGTGCGACTGGCGCCAAATGCATCGGCCATTACACTCTTGCTGTCCACGGCATAATACCACTGATATCCCTGGGATTTCGCATAGGACTTCATTTCCTCTAAGGAATTACCTCCCTGTCTGTCACCCTCATTGGAGTTCAGCAATACTACCCCGATCTTACTGGACTTGGCATAGGCACAGATGTCGTTAGTGCGGGATTGATTACGGATGACGTAGGGACAGGTATTGCAGGTGAACATTACCAGCAGGCCATTGGCCTGTTTGGCCTCCTGCAGGGTCAGTTCTTTGCCAGAAACATCCTTTATCCGGATGTCAGCCTTGGGAATGGTGGCGCCGATGGGAATGCCCGGGGCGTTGAGAGAAGAGAAGGATAAAAGCCCCAGCGCAGCCAGGGCCAGACATGCGATAGTCGACTTCATATTTTTCTGGTTTCACCAAAGTTTACATAAAAACCTTCGAAAAACCTATTTTTTCACACCCTTTGAAGCCCGTTCATGGGCGAGGACACGAAGGTGGTGAATGCTCACATTTAGCTCATATCCAATCAATAGTATAAGAGAATTAAAATAAATCATGAGCATGAGGATCATCACAGTACCGATGGAACCATACACTTTGTTATACGTGCCGAAATTGTTCACCCAATAGGAAAAGGTGATGGTAATGATGATAGTCAGCGCAGTGGCAAGAAAGGTACCCACGGACAATAGCTTCCATCGTTTGTGTACGGCCGGTCCGTATTTATAGATGAATGCAATGGCGAAATAGAACAATGGGATGACGATGACCCAGCGTACGGTCTTGAAAAGCCAGCGGGCGTTGCGGCCCTGGATATGCATCCACTTCAACAGGGAGCGTAGCAGTTCCGCCTGTGTAACGAGTATCGTGACGGACCCGATGACCATGCATAGTACCAGCAATGTCAGCTTTATGGCCATCCAGCGTGTTTCCAGCGCATTCCGTTTGGTATTGTAGATAAGGGATTTGTTAAAGCTGCGCATGATACCCATCATGGCATTGGACGAATAGAAAAGGGCCAGAACAAAGCCAAAGGACAATAGACCTACCCTCGGCTTATCGAGAAAGTCTTCCAGGAACTTGCTTACCAGCAGATAGGTATTCTGGTTAGGCGTGATATCGCGGGTCAGGAACAATAGCTGTCGCTTGATCTGTTGTGCGACGGGGAGATAGGGGATAAGGGTACAGATAAAGATAGTGGCGGCGGGTATGGCTGTGAGGAAGCTGAACGCAATGCTTCGGGCTCTGTCGATCAACCCTACTTTTTTTACCTGGCCGTTGAAAAAAGTAGCCACCTCATACAAAGGAATACCCTCAAAACCCGGAAGGATGATCTTTCTGCTCTTCCTCACCACCCAGCGTATAGGACGGCTGTTATATATTTTCCTTTCAAGCTTGGTCATGTCAGGGGTTGCTATAATGGTTCAATCAATGCTTCTTCTTCTTCTGAAGAGAATCCCGGATAGCGATCTGTTCATGCAGATTTTTTCGATACTCGTTGGCATTGGTCAGATGCTCCTTGAATGTGGACGAAAAATTGGAATACCCTGAAAAATCGGGTTTGGCCGCAAAGAACAGATAATCCGTTTGGGGTGCATCCAGCACCGCCTGCAAGGTCTGCTGGCTGGGCGTACAAATAGGTCCCGGAGGCAATCCGGCATGAAGATAGGTATTATAGGGGGACGGGGTCTTTAGTGAGTTGAAATAGACCTGTTTCATTTCAAAGTCCCTCAGGGCGTATTTGACGGTGGGGTCTGCTCCCAGCTTCATGCCTTTGGCCATCCTGTTGAGATAGACACTGGCGATCTTTCCCTTGTCGGACTGCATATTGGTCTCTTCTTCGACAATGGAGGCTAAAATATAGGCTTGTGCAGGAGTGAGCCCCTTTTCACCAGCCTCCCGGACCCGCTCGGGTGTCCACCATGCCTTGGAATAGGCCGCCATTTTCTTCAAAATGGCAGAGGGCGTGGTATTCCAGAAAAAGGTAAAAGTATTGGGAAGTATCAGGGTCATAAAAGTATTGGAGTCTACACCAAAAGCAGCCAGCGAGTCGTTGTTCTCGGAGAACTGGAACATCTGCGAAGAGTCGCATTCCAGCTTTCTTCCAACCATGCCGGCAAGGCCTTCCCGGGTGCGCAGCTTGGCGATAGTAAAATGTACCGGCGTCTGATGACCATTGTGCAGCATGCGGATCATGCTGAACAGGCCCATGCCCTTGGGTATCTCATATTTGCCGGCTTTTACATTTTCGCGGTAATCCAGC
>Ga0105240_10003894_pt1 | contig 23052 bp, 17 predicted proteins | sample KBSC54metaG_FD_80426 | JGI IMG/M metagenome (GOLD analysis project Ga0105240, IMG submission 80426) | Corn rhizosphere microbial communities from Kellogg Biological Station, Michigan, USA - KBS C5-4 metaG | ecosystem: Host-associated > Plants > Roots > Rhizosphere > Soil | place: Michigan, USA... | reverse complement strand
ACTGCTGGGAGAACCAACGCCGGCGCTACCCAGACGACTTGGCGGATCGTGCCGCCGGAGAAGCCGGCCACTGCCGCCGCAATCAGCCAGAATCGGGGTCTGCCGCCGTCCTCCGCCGAGCGGCCCGCACAATAAAAGGTGGCCAGCCAGAAGAAGAGGGCCGGGATGTCACTCATGAACGAAGCCGCTAGTGGGATGAAGACCGGCGACAGTGTGAAACTGAGCGAGCCAAACGCCGCCAGCGAACTGCTGACTCCAGTCCGGCGAGCCAGACCGTAGACTAGCCAGCCACAGCCGGCCGCAAACGGAAGCGTCGACAACCGTAACAGATTGAATGAGAATCCAAACAGTGAAATTAACGCCGCGCCAAACCATGCCTGGAACCCCAGCAGAGGCGCCGCCCAGCCGTCGTAAGAAAGATGGCCGGTGCGGGCTAATCCTCGCACGATGTACGCGAATGACCAGTCGTCATTAAGCCCCATGTCCAGCACGGGGCCCGTGGCGCAGACGGCCAGGACTACCGCCAGCACACATTGCGCCGGTCCCCATCGAAACGTGCCCATGAGATCTCCATTGTAGGGGAGCGTCAAGGCGTCGCCGTGTCCGGTTCCAGACGGACCTGCCGCAAGAACAAAATGCCCTCGCGGCGCGTGGACCCGCTGTCCCGCCGGTAAGACAGACACAGCCGGCCGGACGCCCGTGCCGGTGCCCAGCGCCACTCGCCGTCGGTCCACTGCGAAGAGGCGAGCAACTCCGCCCCTTCCTGGGTTCCAATCGACCAGCGCAATCCGGTCCGATCCGGCAGGTCCAAGGTTCGATACTGGAATCGCAAAACGCGCTCGGTCCCGGGCCGCAGATAGAGGAACTGGCGATAGATCTCACACGTGTCCGGCCGATTGCCGGTCAGGAATAGTTCGAGAGCGGACCCGCCGGAGTGAGTCAGCGCCACGGTGGCACAACCCGGGGCGCCCATCTGCCAGTCGAATCCGCGATTCAGAACCGTCCGGGCGAAGTCCCCATTCACGAGTGTCCCGCCGGATACGGGCGCATACGGGAGCAATCGCCTGGAGCACAGTTCGTTCCACACTGTAGCCGCGTCCTCGAAGCGCGCGGCGCCGATGCTTGCGTCCACATACTCGAGGAGAGGATCGCGGTCACCTGTATCTGCATTCACCGCGAGGCGGAGAGCGGCGCGGCGGGCAGCACCGAATTGCCCGCGGGCGATGAGGAACTGCAGATACTCGCGCTCGACGGATCGCCGTCCGTCCACTACCCGGCTCGTCACGAGCGAAGCGTCGGACGTGACCGCGAAACAAAGATCGAACAGTGGCGCCATACCGCCGGGAGCGACAGTCGCGGCCGTGCGTGCCCATTGCCAAAAAGCGTCGAACTTGCAGGATCGGAAGTAGAAGTTGCTCAGCGCCAATGCCGGTGCGTACTGGCGGTCACGGCGGGCGAGATCGAGAAGCGTGGCCTCCGCGCCGGCCGCATCGCCGCGCCATTCCAATTGAGAGGCCAGCGGAATCGCGGCTTCGGTCAGGTACGGATTGATCGATAGCGCCGCCTTTAGATGCTGGATCGCGTGCTCGCGGTCGGATTGCGCTTGCGCAAAACGGTACTCGGCACGATCCGGCCGCAATTGGACGGCGCGGGCTATGGTCTCCGGCGTCGCCTGCCGGAAGAGCCGATCGGCCCACGCGGTTCTGGCGGCATTCCAAACCGCGAATGCCAGTACAGCAAGACACGCCGCTGCAAGAACTCGCAATACTGGACCCGGGAGAACCGGGCGGCCGGAGTATCCGCGCTCTAGCCTGTCACGGTCGCGATTGTATGCGGCCAGGGCGCCCGCGAACGTGAAAACCCAAGCAGCCAGTCCAAGTCGCATGAAAGGATAGTCCACGAGAGAGTGGACAAAGACCGCGACAATTCCCAAGCCCCAAACCGACCGAATCGCCCCCCGGATACAAAGAGCCAGCAGCCCAAGCATCAGAAGCAGCACGGGCAGGCCACCCTCCGCACCCCACTGTACCCACTCGTTATGAGCATGATTCACGATGAGACCGGTATCGATCAGAGCATACTGACGGTACGCCCACGGCCACGTGCCGAGTCCGAACCCGCGTACCGGCCGCGCCCGGAGCATGGCTATCGAGCTTTCCACAAACTCGCGGCGGAACTGAAGAGGATCGCGGTCACTGCTGAATCGCTCCCAGAGGAATTGGTGTCCAGCGATCGCGACAAAGCCGGTCAACACGACCGCAAAGAGAATCCACCGCCGATTGAATCGTGTTCGACCGCTCCGCATTTGCCAAGTGAATGCAACCGCCGTCTCGGCGGTCACAATCGCGGCGCCGGCACGGGATCCGGCGGCAATTACCGACGCGACCAAAGCCGCCGCCAACACAAGGTACGCTTTCGACCAGCGCCGATCCTTAAACGACAACACCAGTGCCACTGGCACCAGCAACTCGACGAGTGCCGCATAGTTGTTTCGCGAAACAAAGGGGCCGATAACACCATCGCCGAATCCTGAGGGGAAAATCCAAAAGACCCGGCCTTCCGAGGTGAAAAGCTGAATCACACCCACGAGGCACACCGTCGAACCGATCGCCACGGCTGCCTTGAGAAATCTTGTGCGCATCTCCAATTGGGCGCACACCTGCATACCGAGCCAGGAGAAACATGCCGCAGCAAGCCAGTACAGCACAGTATCGGCGGTCTCCGCCCTCACGACCGTTGAATGCGCCGCCACTTGCACAGCCCCGCAGATGCAAACTCCCAGGAGAGCCGCGGGGATGAACCCGGCGATTACTGGTTCGCGCCGGTGAATCACACGCGCCAAACACCAGGCCACCGAGAGGAAGACCAATACCTCGATGCCGCACACCGCCCAACGGTCGCGCACCCACAGAGTCGCAACAGCGAAAGTGAGGACCGCGAGCAGTACTGGACCGATGGCACGCATCAAGGCTAACCCTGGAGAAACGATCCACTAAGCGGCGCGTCGAGTACCACCGTGCAGCCCACGTCCACTGGAGTTGCCTCCCGCCGCCCCACCCAGGAGATGGCCAATACGATAATCATTACCGCTGCTGCCATTGCGAGCGAAAAACAAAGCGCGCTGGAAAGCTTGCGCAAGTCCCGCAAGCGAATCATGGAAGACCCGAGACGGGCATAACGCGCGTTACAGTCGTGACAACGCTGTACCCCCGCTCCCGATTCAGTCAGCAACCACTCTAAAAGATGACGGCTCCGAGATCGATGCACCCGTGGAGACCCGCAATTTGGACAACCAGTTCCAGCCATAAAGCTTTAATGCGCCAGCCTCTCGGGAATCGAAAGCGCCGGCGTCCCGGGAGTAACACGGGAATTCTCGGCCAGGGCTTCACCCAGACGGATCAAACTTGCTTCCGCGATTCCGTTCAACAATTCCTGGCTCGGATTGTAGTCCGGAACCAAATTCTTGAGTTCGAAAAGTAGTGCCCGCAGATCGCGGTTTTCGCACGCGTGGCGTAGCGCTGCCAAGCTGCGGATCGCGCGTTCGAACGGAATACCCACCCCGGTGAAGGCATTGATCTTTTCGTGTATTGTGGCCACGGTCTGCTCGTCGGCAAGGTTGAGTTCCTCGCACAACTTTTCGCCGGCCCGCAACCCCGAAAACTCAATACGGATGTCCTTATCGGGTCGCAGACCCGAGAGGAGAATCAGTTGCCTGGCCAGATCGACAATGCGGACCGGACTTCCCATATCGAGCACAAATATTTCGCCACCGCTGCCCATGGTCGAGGCCTGCAGGACCAGTTGTGCAGCCTCTGGTATCGTCATGAAGTATCGCCGCATTTCGGGATGCGTTACCGTCACCGGACCACCAGCGGCGATCTGACGTTTAAAGATCGGAACGACACTGCCGCTGCTGCCCAGCACGTTCCCGAAGCGCACCGAAACGTAACGTGGTCCGCCGTTTTGCAGGGACCGGATAACCAATTCCGCTGCCCGCTTCGTGACCCCCATAATGTTCGTGGGCCGCACTGCTTTGTCCGAAGAAATCATCACGAAATCGTCTACCCCAAACTCGGCGGCAACCGTGGCGGTATGGTAAGTGCCGAAGACATTGTTTTCCACAGCTTCAAACCCGTGAGTCTCCATTAAGGGGACATGCTTGTATGCTGCGGCGTGGTAGACCACATTCGGCTGGTATAACCTGAAGATCTCCTGGAGCCGCTGCCGGTTTTGAATGCTTCCAATTTCGGGGTGGAATTTCAGTTTTGGAACGACTCTCCGCATTTCCTGCTCGAGATGAAACAACCCGGTTTCAGAGATGTCGAGGGCAATCAAGTGCGCAGGCTCGAATCTCGCGATCTGGCGGCATAGTTCAGAGCCGATCGATCCGGCTGCTCCTGTTACCAGAGCCACGCGATCGTGCAGTTTACCCAGAATTCCGCTTTGGTCCAGCACCACGGCGCTCCGGCCGAGCACATCCTCCACTGCGACGTCGCGAATCTGCGAAACTGCTCCGCGGCCCGCCGTCAAGTCGGAAATGGCCGGCAAGATCCGGAAAGCCACGCCGGCCGCCTGGCAGTATCCGACAATCCGGCTCATCTGTTTGCCAGTGGCGCTCGGGATCGCGATGAGTACTTCCGCGACCTCATGAATCCTTACGAGTTCAGACAGCTCCGCTCCGGTTCCACGTACGACAAAGTCATGAATCAACAGATCCCGCTTGCGCGGATCGTCATCGATGAACCCGCAAATGACCCTGTTCAGACGCCCTTCGTTGCAAAGTAAGGCGCCTGTTTGCCCGGCTCCATAGATGAAGGCGCGCGTTTGAGAACACCGCGGCGATTGCGAGGACCACTCGACGATAAATCGAGGGCATGCTCGCACGCCGGCAGAAAACAGGAGACTGAGGAGAAGGTCAATAATCAGAATGCTCCGGGGAAAGGGCTTCGGACCCGCGGCCGCTACAGCGAGTGCGCATAACCCGGAAGCAATCAGATTCGTGCGTGCTACACGGATCAGGTCACGTGTTCCGAAATATCGCCACAGGCCCTGTCCCAATCCGCATGTGTGAAAAACGCCGGCTTTCAACAGGATTCCCAGGCAGACATAGGACCACAATGCCGGCTTCATTTGGCTCGGGATCGAAAATTCGAAACGCAGCAGAAATGCCGCAATGGCACTGACGAGAAACAGGCAGAGCTGAATTGCGCGGATACTCCATAAGTAAATCGATCTGTCCCACATTCGCATTGGGATGCTCACCGGCATCTTTCGTTTAAGCAGCATTGACGTCCACCTGAAGAACTATCGACCCGTGGCGGCAAAGACTTTAGGCCGACAGTTCCACAGGGACTCCTATCGCTCGGCGAACCGCATCGATTACTCGCGATTGCTGCAGCGTCGTTAAGCTGCTTGAGCTCGGCAGGCACAGGCCCCGCCGGTACAAGTCTTCAGCGACATCCCCCCCGTACCGATGTGCGGCGGCGTAGAGTGGCTGCAGGTGCATCGGCTTCCAAACAGGTCTCGATTCGATGCCGGCCTGGTCCAACGCCGCAATCAGCTCGTCACGTGAAACACCGAATTGCCGCGGGTCAATTAGAAACGCGCTCAACCAGTTGGTATGCGCGCCGTAAGACGCCTGTGGCATCAATGTGATTCCCGGTAAATCGGCAAATGCCTGCCGATAGCGAAATGCGATAGCGCGACGCTGCTGTACCCGAAGCTCGAGAACTTGCAATTGCGCCCGGCCAATCCCCGCAAGAACGTTGCTCATCCGGTAGTTGTAGCCCAACTCGGAATGTTCGTAAGCAATCCCGGGATCGCGAGCCTGTGTTGCCCAGAAGCGCGCCTTTTCGACCTGCGCCGGATCGCGGCACACCAGCATTCCGCCCCCGGTGGTAGTAATGATCTTATTGCCGTTAAAGGAGCATGCAGCGATGTGACCAAGGCTGCCCGCCGCGCGGCCGCAATACGTCGCACCGAGAGCTTCCGCCGCGTCCTCCAGTACGGGCACCTCGTATCGCGCGCAAATCTCCAGGATCGGATCCATGTCGGCGCATTGTCCGTAAAGATGCACTACGACGACCGCGCGAGGGAGTTTGTTGATGCTCGCGCGCTCTTTCAATGCCGCGTGCAGCACCGCTGGATCGAGATTCCACGATTCATAGTTGCTGTCCAGGAATACCGGTTGAGCCCCGAGATAGCGGACGGGATTGGCACTGGCGGCGAACGTCAGATCCGAACAGAAAACTTCGTCGCCTGGACCCACTCCCAGAAGCCTCAGCCCAAGATGGATCGCCGCCGTACCGCTGGAGACCGCTAACGAGGGCCGTCCGATGCGCGCTTCGAATTCCCGCTCGAAAGACGTGATGTTCGGACCCACGGTGGACAACCAGTTGGCGGCAAATGCCTCTTCTATGTACGCCTGTTCCGCCCCAGACATGTGCGGCACAGATAGCAGAATACGGCTGCGATTCATGATTTCTCCGCGTGATTCATACCGTCGTCGAGCCCCGGAATCGCCCCAGTGTTTCGATGGCCTGAACTCCGCCATCGCCCGCCAACACCGAGCCGATCGTCCGCAGAATGATCTTGCAATCCAGCATCAGGCTGCAATGATCGACATAATAAACATCCAGCCTGAGCCTCTCGTCCCAGGAGATGAGATTTCGGCCGGACACCTGCGCCAATCCGGTGATTCCGGGACGCAAATCGTGGCGGCGCTGTTGTTCAGCGGAATAATAGTCCAGGTATTCGACAAGGAGCGGCCGCGGTCCGACCAGACTGAGATCTCCCAGAAGTACGTGCCACAACTCCGGCAATTCGTCCAGACTGGTCGCGCGCAAGAAGCGCCCGACCCTCGTTACTCTGCGGCAGTCTGGGAGGAGCATTCCGGTGTCGTCCGTGGCATCCGACATGGTTCTGAATTTGCGGAGCGTCAGCATTCTTCCGTTCCTTCCCGGCCTGAGTTGCCGGAAAAACACAGGTCTCCCCATACCTACTCGAACTACGACTGCAACGCCCGCGAGAACGGGCAGCAGCAGGACAAGACCGGTGACACTCGCGACAATATCCAGGAGTCTCTTTCCATATCGCCGATAGATCATGACGACTCCTGATCCGAGGTCGTCAGCATCTGGTGTTCCCGGAAAACTGATTCGAATATTTCGTTGAATTTGGACACTCCCACGTCCATGCGCAACTTCCTGTCGTAGAATTCCTTTGCGCGTCGGCCCTTACGCTCACGATCTTCTGGCGCCAGTTCCGCCAGTTCACGGACCGCATCCGCGATGCTCTGCGGATTGCCAGGTTCGGCAAGGACGCCCGCATCCGCCGCAACGACCATGTCCGCGGCGTCGCCGCGTACGGCCATGATGATGGGACGTCCCACGGCCAAATAGGCCTGCGTCTTCGACGGAATCGTAATCGAGAAAAGCGGCTCGTCTTTCAGGTGCACCAGCAAAGCATCGGCCTCAGCCAGGATCGCCTTAGTAATTTCAGGAGGCTGCCAGCCAAGGAATTCGACATTCAACAATCCCATCTTCTCCGCGCGTAGTCGCAACCGGCCACAGTCCACCCCAGTGCCCACGAAAAGGAATCGCGCGCGCGGCACGGTGGTCGAACATAGGGCTGCGGCATCCATGACGGCGTCGAGACCCTGTGCAAGTCCCATGGTGCCCGCGAACGCAACCGTGAACCGGTCACTGCCCTGCTCTTTGGGCACAACCGCAGTGCTTTGAATTTCCGGCGCCCAGTTATAGATCACATGAAGTTTATCGGCCGTCACCCCGCGTTCCATTAGCGTCCGCTTAAATCCGGGAGAAAGTACGGTCACGGCATCCATGCAGCGGTAAGCGAGTCGACAAAACCGGTCCAGCAGGCGCATCCACAGGCCGGCACGGAACATTCCCGACGAGGTAATCGTGTCCGGCCACAGATCCTGCACGTCGTAGACAATCGGTGCGGAGAACCAGAAGCCAAGAGCCAGCGCCGGAATCGCCACGGTACCTGGAGGGTGGTAGGCGTAGATCACATCGGGACGCCGCACCAACCAAGGTCCGAGAAGCGCAGCCGCGGCGGCAAAGCTCAGATAATTGAGCGCGCGACGCAGGATCGACCGGTCGTGGCTGGGATAGAGCGGCACCCGAACCACGGGCACTCCATCCATTGACTCCCTCTGCCAGAAATGGATCCGATATTTGGGATAGAGCTTCCCGCCCGGATAATTTGGAAACCCCGTCAGGACTTCGACGTCATGCCCGCTCTCCCGCAACTTCCGCGCAAACTGCAAACCTTTGAATGCCGGCTCCGGATCGAACCACTGGGTGAGCATCAGGATGCGCACGGCAAACTCTTCCACGCGATTTCCGCGGCATCCGGAATTCGATACCCAAGGACGATCCGGCAGACTGCTTCGGCGACGCCGGTTTGCGTGTACTCCTGGGGCGGCCGCCAACTCCTGCCTTGAGACGTCACCAGGCGGACCGCCCGCCCGATCGCCTCGGCGTCTACACCCGCCAGGATATTGGAGCCGCATTCCAAGGTTTCGGGCCTCTCCGTTACGTCACGAAGGGTCACGTTCGGGACACCGAACAGGCAAGCCTCCTCCTGAACGGTCCCGCTGTCCGACAACACGCAGAAAGCGTTCTGTTCCAGCCGGATAAAGTCGAAGAATCCGAGTGGAGCAAGCATGCGAATGCCCTGCCCCTCGATCTCCATTCCGGCCATACTCGCGCGAGAACTCGTGCGCGGATGCACCGGATACAGCACCGGGAACCCGTAGTCCCGGTGAAGCGCCCGGAGGGCCGCTAACAGACTGGTCAATCGCGATTCGTTGTCGACGTTCTCGCTGCGATGCGCCGTCACAAGAAAATACTTCCCCGGGCACACGCCGAGGCGCTCCAGGACATCGCTGGCATCGATGCGTGGCGCCAACTTGTCGATTACCTGGTGGATCGGATTGCCTGTCACATAAATGCGAGATCCGGGGATGCCTTCTGCCAACAGGTTTTTCCGGCTGTTTTCCGTGTAGGGCAGGAGGACACTGCTGGAGTGGTCGATGACGCGCCGGTTCACTTCCTCCGGGACGCGGTCGTCAAAGCAGCGATTACCCGCTTCCATGTGGTAAACGGGAATCCCCAGACGGCGTGCCACCATGGCCGTCAATCCGCTATTGGTATCGCCCAAGATCAGCACGCGGTCGGGACGATGGCGCAGAAATAATTCCTGACTGCGCTCGAGAATTTGTCCCATTTGGCCGGCAAATGATGCGGACCGTACACCCATAACCTCGTCCGGCGCGCGCATCCCGAGCTCGTCGAAAAACACCTGGCTCAGGCGTTCGTCGTAATTCTGCCCGGTGTGAACCAGAACGTGATCGGCATGGGCATCCAACAGCGCGGTCACGCCGCTAAGCCGGATAATCTCAGGCCTGGTCCCCAGGATCGTCATGATCTTCATCGCAGTAACTCGTGTCCCTGGGAGTGGACGAAACTCGGCACCGGGGCAAGGTCGGCGTCGGCCAGGAGCAGGCGGTTGCGCTCCAGGAGCGCATGGGTTTCCTCCAGGCTCATGACATCATCCGCGGAGCTGAACTCAGAGCGTAGAGAGCCATCGCCGGCAGATTCCGTCTGCAGTTCCGGGAGCATGGGTAAGATGGAGTACCAGCTTCCGCGGTCTACCGCGCGGGACGCTTCCTCTTCGCTGACCATGATTTCGTGGATCTTCTCGCCCGGCCGAATACCGGTAGTTCGGGTCTCCACCGCGCGCGAGCCGATCAGGGCACGCGCCACATCCACCATACGGGCCGATGGAGCGCGGGGCACAAAAATCTCACCGGCGCGGGCCCGTGTGAGGGCCGCAAAGACCGTGTCCACAGCGTCATCGAGACTGATGAGAAAGCGCGTCATGTCGTCCGTGGTGATGGTCACCGGACCGCCGGCGCGAATCTGCTCGTGGAACAGCGGGATCACCGAACCCCTCGACGCCAGGACGTTGCCATAGCGAACACAAACGAACCGCGTTCCGGGACAACGCAGATTGCCCTGAATGAAGATGCGCTCCTGAAGCGCTTTCGTCATACCCATGGCATTGACCGGCTTGCAAGCCTTGTCGGTGGAAATGCCGATGACCGTTTCGACCAGCAGCGTGTGCTCCTGAATGGCCCGGACAATGTTTTCGGCGCCGAGAATATTGGTCCGCACGGCCTCGGACGGGAAGTACTCGCATGCGGGCACCTGCTTCATCGCGGCCGCGTTAATGACCAAGTCCGCGTCGCGCAGGGCGGCCGCAATGCTGCCAAAATCGCGGATGTCGCCGATGCGGAATTCGAGCAACTGCTGGAAATTGTGATATGTAATCTCATCCGTGGCCGCTTTGCGGTTCTGGTAATCGAGCCGCATAAAGTATTGCTTCGCTTCGTCGCGGGAGAATACGATGATTTTCGCCGGCTGCCCTAACTCTCCGCGGAGGAGTCGCTTCACCAGGGTCTTTCCCAAAGACCCGGTGCCACCGGTGATCAGAACGCGCTTACCTTGTAAGGGCCTCATTGCAATGACCAACTTTCGTAAGGGGTAGGATCCGAAGCCAGCTCGCCGATTAACTGCGGCCAAGGCGGCGGCACGTATCCGATGGCTGCACGGAGCTTTTCTCCGGTCATACTTCGATCCGATATCTCGGTTTCATCGGGAATAATGTTGATGTCGAGCGAATACGCTTTGCGCAGAAGGCAAAGCAAATCGTATTTGGATAGCGCTTCTCCGGCGACCTGGTACAAGCCGAAGATCCCACCGTGTCTGTTTATGATTTGCGCAATGAGATCAGCGGCGTGGTTGGTAGTGATGCCGGACCAGATAACTCGGCGAAACCCTCGCACGCTGCCGCCGTTTTGCGCCAGGAACCACTCCAACAGAGAGCGTCGTCCAACCAGTTCCCGTCCGATGATGGACGTGCGCAGCGTGAGTGCGTTTGGCGCTTGCACCTCGCCCAGGATTTTCGTGCGGCCGTAAAGATCGCGAGCATCGGGCTCGTCCTCTTCCCGGTAACCGCCGCGACATCCCGAAAAGACGCAATCGGTAGAAAAATGAATGAGCCTGCCGCCCCAGCCGCCGGCCAGGATGGTCAAACGGTGTGGCAGAAGTGCGTTGATCGTGATGCACTGAACCGAATCCAATGCTTCGGGCCGCTGCTTGATGATGCCGACGCAATTCACGATGTAGTCGGGACGAAGGTCGGCCAAGACGCCCGACAGCGTATCGAAGTCAGTAGCATGAACACCCGTGATCACGTCCGATGGAGCGCCAAAATTGCATGTCGCACGACGCTGCAGGCCCACCGTGCCCGGAAATGCAGCCTGCAAACGCTGAAGTACCTTGTGACCGAGCATGCCTGCCGAACCGAGCACCGCAATCTTAGGCGGCATGACGGAGCACCTCCTGCCGCGCCCAGTCGCAGTAAGTTCGCAGACCGTCTCCCAGATCCACCGACGGCTTGAATCCAAAAGCTCGCCTTGCGGCAGAGATATCCGCGAGGCTATCGCGCACGTCACCAGCACGCGGCGCGACGTACGCGACGTTCGCCTTAATGCCGCTGCCGGCGTGGAGGAGCCGGAGTAGTTCGTTGATAGTGACGCGCGTGCCGCTTCCGATATTGAACGCTCCAAACGCACCGGCAGTGGCGGCAGCCTGCATATTCGCCCGCACGACATCCACAACGTTCACGAAATCGCGTGTCTGCTCGCCATCCCCAAAAACTTCGACCGGCTGGCCGCGCAACATGCGGAACACGAAAATAGGAATCACGTTGCCGTACGCGTCAAACCGCTGCATGGGCCCGTACACGTTGAAATACCTGAGACACACCGTGTCCATGCCGTACAATTTGCCGTAAGCTAGCGTCTCTTTTTCGGCGCACAGCTTGCTTGCGCCGTACGGCGTGTCCGGATCGGCCGGATGGTCTTCCCGAATAGGAATTGTTTTCAACTCCCCGAAAATGCCGGCTGACGACGATGTCACGAACTTACGGACGCCCGCGCGCCGGGCCGCCTCGAGAAGCCGGACCGTGCCGAGGACATTCACTTCGGCATCCAGCGACGGACTGTCTATGGATCGCTTGTTTCCCACCGACGCTGCCAGATGGAACACAACATCCGCGCCATGCACGGCCTTTGCGACGACCCTGGACTTCCGCACATCTCCCTCAATGAAGCGAATGGACAGCCCTTCCAAATTGCAGAAATGGCCGGAGGACAGATTGTCCAGAACGGCGACGCTGTGGCCTTCGCGCAGAAGGCCGCGGACCAGATTCGACCCGATAAATCCCGCTCCTCCCGTGACGAGTGCGTTCACAGGCACACCTCCGCTACGGCGGGCTCGAACAGAACATCGCCGATCAGGGCGCGCGCGAATAGCTTTCGGTTTTGATTGATGATCTCGGGATCCTTCGACAACGCCAAGGCGTAATCGCAGGCACGGCGGGAAAACGCGCCAAAGTCCTCAGGACTCATATCTATACACTCCTGGATTACCGTCTGGAAACGGCCGAATTCGGCCAATGGGATATCCCAGCCAACGCCAATCCTCTGCAGATCGCGCCACGGTGTCTGGTCACTCACCACGACAGGGCACCCAGCCGAAAAGGCTTCTCTTATCACGTGGCCGTAGTTTTCTCCGTGCGTGGGAAACAGTAGCGCGTCGTGCTCGGACAACAGCTGGTCCACCGCATCGTGCTTCGCTTCGCCCCGATAATTTACGATTACGTTGTTCGGAAGCCGTTCGATTAATTGCAGGCAGGCTTTCCAGTAGGCCTGGTCCTGGATTGGACCGTATATGTCCAACTGGACGCGGCCTCTTAGTCCGGCAAGCATGCACACAGCGCCATCCAGGTTTTTCTTACGGCTGATCCTGGAGAGGAACAGCAGACGGATGGAACCTGCCTGCTTTGCCAGTTTCTGAAGGCTCTGTCGAGTACCGGCAGCCGGCATATCGAGCGCCGTCATGATCCGAAGCTTACGTGCAACTGCACCGGATTGAGTCGCAATGGGGAGTGCTATGGCGATCGATTCACCAGGGCAGAATGCGTTGTGGATGTCCTGTTCTTCGAATTGACTGGATGCGTGCCACAGGACGTTGGAATAGAATCCTAGTGTCCTCGCCAGCTTGATGTATGCGGTTTTCCTTCCATTCTTAATCTTGAGGGCACCGGTGGAGAATTCACCCCGAGGCGCCAGCAAGACCGATTTTGGCCGAAAGATGCGCAGCCAACGAAGAAACATCGGCAGAATTGAGAATCGCCGACCGAAGAAGCTGTTTAGATACAGAAGGTCCGACGGGGTATCCATGATTGCTTTGATTAGCGGCCATATTCCACGCCAGGAGGTGGAGATGTACAGAACACGAGCATTGCCGATTGGCTGCCAGTGTCCCGTTTCAATCTCCGGAAACGGATGCTTCTCCCCGATATCGCGGTCCGAAGTTAGAATTCGGAAATCGAACTCGTCTCCCAGTGCCTCCACGATGTTGGAGATGCTCCGAATCGGACCACCAGCTTTATAGCCGGGCAGATAATGGCTGACAAGCACGAGGATCACTGGCTTCGTGGACTCCACGTTCACTGGCGACCTCCCGGTGCCGACGCGAGACTAGTCAGCAACGCGGAAACGCGGCCGGCCTGAGCGCGCCAGGTCTTGTGTTGCAGCATGTACTCCCGTGCTTTCCTACCGATTCGCACACGCTCCTTGCGGCCGACCGCTTCGGCCTGGCGAATTGCGTTGGCCAACCCATCCGGAGTCTCATCCTTGAGCAGAAACAGGAGATCTCCGAATTCCTGTTCGACATGGCCGGTGCAGGTCGAGATCACCGGCGTTCCCGAAGCGAGAAACTCCATCAGCTTGGAGGGGAAGAAATATCGGCTTCTCATATTCATCGTCAATCGCATGTTGATTAATACATCCGCCTGAGCATAGATCGGCAGAAGTTCGGAAAGGTTTAGGAATCCTCTATAGATAATTCGGGGATCTTCGAGGGCCGCTCGCCGGACCACGTCGGCCAGCGGCCCCGAACCCGCGAAGATGAACCGGTAATGATCGCCTTTGATCCGCGAAATGGCCTGCAGCATTGGCTCCACGCCATTGACCGCTTCCATGCCACCCGCGAAGACCACATCGAAGGTATCTCGCTGGGCAGGCCCAACGGGAGCAACCATGTCGGGGACGATTCCGCCCTCCACCCGAACATGGGGCACGCCGGGCGCGAAGTCGTCGATGATGTCTCTGCTGACAACCACAAGAGCGTCGAAGCACGGCAGCAGAAGTTTATGCAGATAGTAGTCGAGGCGCCACGTCCAGGTCCGCGGCACCGTCTCGCCCGGCACATTGATGTCGTTGACCGAAGCCACGGCCTTCGCGCGTATCAGCCGACCGGCAAGGAGGGTGAACATGGCCGGCGGTACGGTCAGATTGAACGTATACACCACGCGCGTGCTTGCGCCCCGGTGCTTCCAGCCCCAGCACAACAACCGGAGCAGCACCGAAAATCCGAGGAGGACTTGCTTTAGCGGTGTGATGTTCAGGATGGGGAGGAGTGTGATTGGAATGCCACAGGAGAGACGCGCCCGCGCGGAACTGGCCACGACGATCCGGGACGCCGGATAGGCGGGCAGCGGACGGCAGCTGAGCACGAGGGAAGGTTCCATTCCCGCAGCTTTTAGCCCGTCCAGCAGGTTGGACTGGAACATGTTTCCCGCGCGGCTGAAGGCCTGATTGCGGAAACTCGGGGTATCCGGGACCACGCAGCCGATGTAGGCAAGTTCCATGGCGCGACTGTTCATTGAAGTGCGATCGCCTCTTCAAAGAGCGCCCTGTATTGAGAGGCCACAACTGGCGCCGAGAATACGTCCTGGTATCGCCGCCATGCGCCCAAGGCCAGATCCGTGCGCAGTTCCCGATTCCGTACCAGCGACTCGATGGCGCGGGCCAGTTCGTCCGGACCGTGAGGATTCACCAACATTCCCGCACTGCCGCCACCGAGTATCCAGCTCTGGGGGCTGCGATTGGGGCCAATCACGGCGCAGCCCATGGCCATAGCCTCGAGATAGACGAAGCCGAAAGTGTCGGCGAGCGTCGGCATCACGAACACGTGGCTCTCAGCCATGCGCCGGAGAACCTCCTGCACCGTCAGAGGTCCCTGTTTGATCGTGGTCCCGATCCTTCCGAAGACCTCGGAGGCACTGATCTTTCCGCCCGAGATGATGCGCGCCGGCACGCCGGAGGTGTCCACCTCGCCATCGAGGAACTGGCTGATAATCGTGAGTTCCATTTGTGCTGAGGTGTCCGCCGGCAACTTGCGGAGAGCAGCGACGACGGCCGGCAAGCCTTTGCGCCGCGCATCATTTCCCACAAAAAGGAGCTTTATCTTCTGCTGGCCCAAGTGCTTCGCCAACACGTCCGCGTGCGGCAGAGGTGAGATGTAGTCGAGAAAAGGCGGAACGGTCCGCACCTTATGCGCCAGTTGGGGAAACTGTTCCCTGAACTTGTCGGCGCCATCCGGCTCTCGAATGTTCACCAGGGTCGCCTGTGAGATGGCGCGGCACTTCAGGCGGGTATTCAGGGACAGATGAGCCCGACTCTGCTCCGGTGTGTAGAACGGCCGGTATTGGAGCAGTACGTCCTCGGTCAGGACACCCGTTTCGAAGACCACCGGGAGTTGGCTGTTGCTGATATTGAAGGGAAGATATTCATGGCCGAAGAGTACATCCGGCTTCAATTCGCTGACGAATCTTCGCGGCAACCAGTTCAGGACGGTCGATGCATGATACAGATAACTCTGCCGTAGCAGGCTGCGGCCGATTCCCACGCGACCCAGAGCATATTGCGACAGCCACGCCGCATTGCCGAGCACCGCCGCCGGGGCACTGCGGGCCAGCGAAAACCGCATTTCAGGATACATAGCGGCAAGCCCCATCAGGTCCAGATGCGTTCGCAGTTCCCGATTGCGGCGCGGGAGATACCACGGATAAAGGTTCAATAAGATATGCATTTCTCTGTTCGTGCGGGTCTGATCTTGAAACAGGCTTCTCGAAGCAAACGGGACAGCACGCGGAAGTCGGTAGCTTGCGGAACGGTGAGAGTCCGCAGGGAAGTGTCTCCGGAACGGGCGGCACAGGACACCAGAACCGCACCTGTGACCGCGTAACTGATTAACGAGGCGACGCTTGCGCCCACCAGAGGCCATCGCGGCAGCAGAATGGGTAAAAGCACGCCGGTCGCTGCAAAGCCGGCCAGTTCAGCGTACATCGGATACTTGGTGAGCCCGACAGCGCGGAAGCCTTCCGAGAGCATGGTATTCGTCGCCAGGAAAACGCTACCGGCCACAAGAATGCAAGCCGCCAGAGAAGCCTCGGTAAACGCCCTGCCATAAATCAACGGGATCGCGACGGGAGTACAGATCATCAGCAGGGCAGCGCATGCTGCGGCGCAAACCGCGCTGAGCCGGAACGAGCGCGCCAGGAGCGTGAACTGGCGGGCTCGGTCGTCCAGACCCAGCAACATGGGGAAGAGCACCTGGGATAACGCAGTGAGTGCTGGAGCGGTCATGCCGCTCCACGCCACGGCGATCACGTAGAGACCGAGCATTCTCGGTGGCACGAGCGCGGCCATGAGCACTTGATCCAGCCGCAAATTGAGGGACAGCGGCAAACTGCCTAGCGTGAGCGGCAGGCCATATTTGAAGAGTCCTCGGACAAGGTCTTTCCGAACGGTTCCGGCCAGCGGGAACTGCACGACAAACACGGCCAGCCATGTCAGGTTGTGTACCGCGGTGACCAGGATATATCCGCAGACGTAGAAGCCGAGATCCGTCCTTTTCAACAGATAACCGGTGACGTGCATGGCGAGCCATAACACGGAGAATTGGACGCGAATGGAATTCCAGATGCGGAGGCGGTGCAAGCCCTGGAGCGCATAGTAGGGCAAGTTTCCGAGGTAGAGCAGAGGCAGAAGCGCCAGGCTCCATCGCGTATAGGCGATCACCGAGGGAGGCTGACTGGCCGCCAGTTTCGGAATTCCGAAGTACAGGATCGCCGCGCTAAGGATACCAGCGATCAAGAGGGCAAATGCGCCGGTGGTGACGACGCCTGTGTCGCGGCGGTTCTTGCCCAGATAAAAGGCCACCGCCCGAGGCAGGCCGAGCGTGCCGATGCCTGTCGCCAGGATCGGCCACAATTGCACGACGGAGAAAGCGCCGCGACCCGCCGGACCTAACATGCGGGCGCAAATTACCGAGGCACCGACATTCATCGCCATGGTGGCGAGGTTAATCAACATGGTGTTCCGAAAGTTCGCGCCGGCGGTGCCCTTGGTGTTCATGCGGCGGTCTCCCGGGCTGCAACTCCGAGCACCGCGCCCAGAGTGAAATAGCTGTAGCACTGAAACATGGGGTCGATGGCGAAACCGGCGTGTTTATGGGCGAATCCCAAATAGAGCAGCAGCAGTACCGGAGCGAGCGCAGCGGTCAACCCGTCGATCCACGATATGCGCCTGGTTCGCAGGGCTTGCCGCGTTGATACCCATAAGAGCCGGAAAACGATAGCCAGATAGAGCACGAGTCCCAAGATCCCGAGTTCCGCGGTCAGCCGTACCCACTGGCTGTCAGTCTGACCGTCGCCGCCCCTCAGCACATCGAGCACCCCGTGCGCATTTGGATCGACATAGATGGCGCCCTGAGTCATGAGCCCGAGGCCTCCACCAAAGGGACCGACCTCCTCAACAGCGAGTTGGATCCCCCGGACGATGTCGCTGCCGATCACGGAGTACCGCGACCCACGAACATCCGGACCCGGCGCATCCAACAATCCCGAGAAAAAGGACGTGAACGAGTGAACCTGGCTCTCCAGAAGATCGGAAGTCTTGGTCGTCTGATACAGGCCAACCAGCATTCCGGCTAGCAGTACGACTGTCGCTAACCGGGCAAGTACCCGAAAACTGCGGCGGCCTCCGGCGAGAAAAAGCAGAGCCACGCACACCGCCGACATGCCTGCAGCGGTCCGATTGGCGGAGATGAACAGAGACACAGATGCACAGGCGAGCGCGATGTACAGATACGGCATGCGCAGGAAGGAGCGCTTGTTCTCACCGGAGATGCACAATACGACGGAAAACAGCACCCAGACGGCGGCAAATTCGGCTAGCCGTCCACCAAAGAAGGTGGATGCGATGGTGGCGATCATGGTCCCATCTGTGTTGTTCCGCAGACTTCCGGCACCCGCGGCCGCCCAGGTTTCCGAATCGATGGGCCCGGTGGGGGCTGCGTAACTGGTGAACTGGCCGAAAAAGACCTGCCAGATGCCGACACACACGACCGGCACCAGAATCCAGGCCATGCCGCACCAAAATTCCCGGATCTGCCGGTAGGTGGTGAAGTAGCGGCGGCCGATAAAGAAGATCGGCACATACCAGAAGTTGGCCTTCAGCGCGATGATGATCGACAGGACGGTGTCGGGCCTAATCCTGGCGAGCTCGACCAGATTGACCACAACGAAGAAGATGCCTAGGACGGTCAGCCAGCCATCTCTCTTGCGCCAGGTCGAGAGATTGGGATAGACGCACAGCCCAAAGTAGCCGTAAAAGAAGAACAGGGCAACGTCCTTCAAGAGCAGAATCTGGAGATTGAAGACCGGAAGCGATCTCCGCAACAGGCCCTCGAATGTCATGTATACAAACAGGAAGTAGATGAAGCGCCGCCATCCATGCTCGCCCGGCTCCGATCTGATGAGTACAACTCCTTGGGATGCCATGATGTTACTTTCCGGCGCTCGTTAGCAGGCGTTTGATCCGGCGCAAGACAGAGCGGCACCGCGGCGGCACATAGCGGTTGATCAATGTCTGCATGAAGAGACGCGACTGCAACCGCCCGCGCGACCCGGGCCGGCCGTCATCGAAGGTACGGATGGCCCACATACAGCCGATGGGCCCGGGCAGCGGCCCATACTGGTCCTCGAGGTGGTAGTCGCGGCAGGCGAGGACTTCCCATTCATCGGAAAAATCGGCCGGAACCCAACCGGAACGATGCGTCTGCCAGTGGCCTCCGTGCATTCCCCACCAATCCTCGGCGGCGGCATCTTCGTACGTCTGGGGAAAGTATCCCAGGGGAGTAAACAGCACGACCTGCTTGCGGGCGACGCGTTGGGCCTCCGTAAGGAAGGCCCAACCGTCCTCCTTCGAGAGGTGCTCGATGAAGTCCAACGCGACGACAGTATCGACCGACTGGGACTGCATCATTCGAAGTGCGCTTTTCCAAGTCGATTGGATGACCAGGTATCGCGACGAACCGGACAGCCGCTCGCACAAGTACTTCACATACTCTTCATGAACTTCGACGCAGATGTGGAGTTTGGGCCAGATCAGCGTCTGCGGCTCGATTCCAGACCCCACGTCCAACACGACATCAGCGTTCAACACTCGCCGCCGGATTAGGGCGGGAAGCTGCTCTTTCGTGGCCCACCGGATCGGCGCCGGTTTGGCAGTACATGAAGAACCGGGCATTATGCACTCTCGCTCTGGTGGTTGTAATAACGGGCGTACTTTCCGTAGTAGCCGTGGTAGTAGTAACTGTCGCCGATGTCCTTTGTGACCTCGTTCAACGCCACTCCGATCACGTTGGCGCGGAGGCGCTGCAGCATGCTTACCACCGACGCCAGAGCCTTGCGATCCGTCTGTCCGGCCAGGCCGATCAATACGACGCCATCGACGGCGGTCGCCATCTGGAGCGGTTCGGGGAAGCCGAGCGCGGGAGGAGAATCCACCAGCACAAGGTCGTAATCGGCGGCGGCCTGTTCCAGGAGATGAGGCAGAGCCCTGCCGATCAAGTCGGACGCCCTCCGTGAGACGGGACCGGCGGGCAGAATATCGAGGTTGGGAACACCGGGCACCGGGATCACGCAGTCGCGCCAAGCCAGACCGTGCAACAGCACGGCGGTCAATCCTGTCTCGGAAGTGAGTCCGAACCTGCGGTGAACGCTGGGACGGCGAAGGTCGCAATCGATCAGCAAAGTCTTGTGGCTTTGTTGCGCGTGGGCCATGGCCAGGTGGCAGCAGACGGTGCTCTTTCCTTCTCCCGGCGTAGCGCTGGTCACCATGAGCGAGCGGATGCGGCGATCGAAACTACTCAGCAGGATCGAGTTGCGCAGGGTGCGGATGGCCTCGCCAAATCCCGCCAGGAGCCGGTCATCGGAAGGCCGGGACAGAGCGGGAAGGTTGGCGCCACCGCCACCGGGGAGAGCCGGGCGGCCTTTCCAGGATTTGACCTGGGGCAAGCCGCCAATCACTTCCGTCTTGACGATTCGCGAGACCTGTTCGGTATCCCTGATGGTGTTGTCGAGGGTATCGCTGAGGACCGCCGCGCCCAAGGCCAGAATGGTCGAGAAAAGAAGCGCGAGCCCGACGTTGAGCGGGATGCTCGGAAAGACAGGCTTCAGGCCGGGACGGGCATTATCGGCGATGCGCACCATGTTGCTCTGAAAACCGGCATTGATGCCCGCTTCCCGGATCTTGGTAATGAGTTCCTCGTAGAGTTTCTTGTCGGCTTCGGCTTCATGCTTCAGCGACTCATATTGGAACGATCTGGCGTTGATCCTGTCGAATTCGGCCTTGCTTTCCGCGACTGCTTTCTTCAGCATCTGCTCGCGGTTGGCAGCCTCGTGAAACTCGACTTCAACCCGGCGCATCACGGAGCCGCGAGCGCCATCGAACTGGCCCTGGATCTGGCTGAGTTGCGTTTCGGCTTTGCGATACTCGGGGTGGTTCGGACCGTAGTGGTTCTTGACCTCAGCGAACTTCTCCTGCGCCTGCCCGAGTCGATCGGAGAGGCCTTTCAATGCCTCGCCCTGAGTGGAAGCTTGAGCCGACTCCAGACTGCCGCCGCTTACCGACTTATACGCCGATTCCTTCTTCACGCGCTCCGTTTCAGCGGCGGTGTAGTCCGTATTCAGTTGGAGCAGGCGGGCCGACAGAATGTTGGTCTTCTCCTGCGGGTTGATGACGTTCAACTCTTTCTCGAATTGGGCCAAGGCCGAATCGGAGCGTTCCATTTTGGCCTTCAGCTCTTCGAGTTGCTTTTCCATGAACGTGGACAGGCTGGCCGAGGAGCGGAAGCGGATGTCGAACGTGTGTTCCACGTAGGAGCGGGCAATCGCATTGGCAACGTCGGCCGCGAGGCGACGGTCGGGTGAACGATAGCCGATCACCAGCAGGTAGGTGTTGGGCGGCCGGGTGACCTTCAGATTGTTGAGCATGACCGGCGCGTCGATCAGAAGACCCTGATCGGCGCCGGGCACCGGCGGGCGCTCCAGCTCGCGTAAATGGAACTGGTCGGCAACGGGGCGCAGCACGCCGTCGGATTGAATCAACTTGATCTGCGTGGCGAGAAACTGATCGGCATCGTTCAATCCCGACTGAGTGGAATCCTGTCCCACAATCGAGGTCGGCACCTTGCGGTCCACGTCCACGGTGACGGTAGATTCATACACCGGGGTGATGCGCTCGGAAACGATCAGCGTGGCGATCACGCTGATAGCGATAAAGGGCAGGATCTTCCAGCGATGGCGGCGCAGCACCCAAAGATAGTGCGACAAGGGGAGCGTCTGCTCTTCCGGCTCGATGTCCCAGGAAGGCGGGGGCGTAGACGAAAGGCCTGCCGGTGCGGGGACACTGCGAGGTCCACGCTCTTCCAGAATCGTGAGTTCTTGCAATTGTGTGCTCATTTCTAGCGAACCCCCGCGTAGACCAGTGCGCTCATCGCGCCACCGCCGAACAGCAGCAACTTCTCAAGAATGGCGATGCCGGCGCGCGCGCCCTTGGCATCAGGGACGTAGAGGATGTCGTTGGCCAAGAGGGGGACGTCCGGGGCCTTGCGATCCATCATTTTGCCGAGATCGACCTCGATATCGCCGCGGCTTCCGGAAGCCTCGCGGCGGTAGATATAAGCGCGTTTGGAGGAATACTGAAGCAGTCCTTCAGCCATGGCCAAGGCCTTCAGCACGGACGTCTCGGGATTCTGCTGTGCGACATAGGCACCGGGCCGTTTGACATTCCCCAGTACGAAGACCTTACCGATTTCGGGGACGCGGATCTCTTCGCCGCCAGTGAGTTTGAGGTTCAACTCCGAATTGGCACCATCGATGAGAGACTTCACCGGAATGCGCTGGGTGAGCGACGAAGACTTGCCATCGGCGGAGAGCGTTTGACGGCTGACCAGGATCTCGGAGCCGGCTTCCGCTCCCAGACCTTCGGCGCGCGCAAGAGCATCCAATAAGGTGACTGGCCCGACCGCTTGAAAAGTGAGGGGGCGCTTCACGGCTCCCATCACGGCAATGGGACGGCTGTTGTACTCGGCGACGGTCACCGTGACAAATGGGTCGACGATCAACCCCTCCTGTTTCAGGGCTGCCCCAATGGTGCTCTCGAGTTCGGCGGGCATTAGGCCAGCCGCCTGGATGCGCTGTTTCAACATGGGAAGGCGGAGGAACCCGTCAGCGCCTACGCGGACGGTCCGGGTGAATTCGGGCCCGTCATAGACCGACACCGCGACCAGATCGTTAGCCCCGATGGGCTGAATGGGCAGATTACTGCCCGAGGTCTCACCCGACGCGGCTTGGCGGATCTGGCCGTTTACCAGAGCGACCGTGAGCCACAGCGATAACACCAATAGTTTCATGGAATGTCCTCATCTCGGTTTTCGCGGGTTGCGATACGCTGCAAGACCCGATGACAGTAGTATCGGAATGGCGGGCGGAAACCTTTATGGGGAAGGGAGAAAAAAAGGGCCCGGAGGCCGGGGGCCAGGGGCCGGGGTTTAGCTGGGCGGGTCCAGGGGGACCCGCTCAGACCAGGGGTTAACTGCCCCACAAAAAGCAGGATTCAAGGCACACGCGTGGCGAAGGTGTCAGCGCCGGTGCAATAATCCCCAAAGTACCGGTTGAAAATTCCCCAGCCCCCGAAGGGTGGTGCTAACCCCGACTCTGGAATACAGAGGAGGGCCGACATCTGTTCAGGGGGAAAGACGT